>Ga0210401_10003400_pt1 | contig 17056 bp, 21 predicted proteins | sample IncBWH32MmetaG_FD_150866 | JGI IMG/M metagenome (GOLD analysis project Ga0210401, IMG submission 150866) | Forest soil microbial communities from Barre Woods Harvard Forest LTER site, Petersham, Massachusetts, United States - Inc-BW-H-32-M | ecosystem: Environmental > Terrestrial > Soil >... | reverse complement strand
CCCTCTGTTTCGGCAGCTTTCCACCTTCCGATTTCTCTATCTGGCAAGGGTCGATTCGCACTTCGAAAACGCCACACAACTTTTCAATTCTCTGGTGACCATGCCACTCGGATCGGACGTATCTGCGGATCTGTTGCGTTACTTCCAAATCCGCAAGACCTGGGACCTCAGCCGGTACGCATCTCTGACCGAGGCTGACCTGATTTTCCGCAATCAGATCAAAACGCGATTCGCCGGGCCACGCTTCGAACATCTCTATCGCGGTTGGAAAGTCGGACGAGTGACCGAATCCGATATTCGCGAGGACTTTCGCGGTAGCGAGCGTCGCGTCACCGTGCACTTCGCGACCGAAGTGCTTTCCCGGTTTGCGGTTCCCGATCAGGAACATGAGGCGAAAGGGTGCAGAAGGTAAGGGCTACACACTCCACCTTCGTCTTCACCAGTTTCTTCACCCTGTGGCGCAAGCAATTTCTTCGAGGAGAGTCGGATGCAGAACGCAGCGCAAGCAAGAGTCACCGTGGAAAAAACACCAAAACGGGCGGGAGCGACCCCACTTTTTCGGCTTTCAGCCGCCCAAAAAGTGCGTGGGGTCGCTCCCGCCCTGCGGCACGGTAAATCGTGCCTGCTGTTTTTTCCACGGTGACAGGGAGTTCGGACGGAACGCTCAACACCAGAGGAGAAAAGCAATGTCGATCATTAAGAAGGCACCAGCGATCATGACTCGGGAAGTGAAGCTCGAAGAGCCGGTCAACCAACTGCTCGAAGACTATGCCCGGTTCATCGAGAGCAGCGCTGACCACGTCATCAACTCCGCCTTGAAGAAAGTGCTTTGGCGGGATCAGGACTACCGCAAGTGGCGCGAAGCGCGCCGGATTGCACAGCCCGGCTCCGACAAAGCACAGTCGGTCGAAACGCGGGGGAGGGTCTGATGCAGAGAGCACTCGAGTCGCGCACTTTCATCGCAGCCATCCTCGCGATGGCCGCTGGTACGTTCCTGGTCTATGCCCATCCCTTCCCCAACGAGCAGATCTTTCTGCATGTCATCGCCCTGCGGGCTCCCCACGCCTTCCTGAGCTTCAAATACCTCTACTACACATTCCTATTCACCACGCCCTATATCGTTTGTTTGACTCTGCTCTCAGCACTCTACATCTTTACGCTCAGAGCGCGGCAGACCGTCTCGCCAGGACGCTTGCCCAAGTACCCCGATCCCCGCACGAGAGACGATCTGTTCCTTGTCGTCGGCGAAGTCCATAACCCGCGCAAGCCGGTACCTGCCAAGGCTCCTTATTGGCTCACGATTCCCGAGCGTGGATTGTTCACGGGCATCGCCATCTTGGGGGCTATTGGGTCTGGAAAAACATCGTGCTGTATGCTTCCGTTTGCGGAACAGATTCTGGCGTACAAAGCCGCCGACAAAGAGAAGCGCATTGGCGGTTTGATCCTTGAAGTAAAAGGCGATTTTTGCCGCAAGGCAAAAGACATCCTTGTGCGTCACCAGCGCGTCGAGGATTACATCGAAATCAGTCTCGATTCCGAGTACTGCTACAACCCTCTGCACAGCGATCTCGACGCGTACGCTTTGGCGTACAACATCGCCTCGCTTCTGAACAATCTTTTTGGCCGTGGCAAGGAGCCGTTCTGGCAGCAGGCTTACACGAATCTCGTCAAATTCATCATCCTTCTTCATAAGGCCGCCTACGACTACGTCACGTTCTTCGATGTCTACCAGTGCGCGATCTCCCCACCGCTCCTCGAAGAACGGATCGACGAGGCCGAGCAGATCATTCTCGGACGCCACTACGTAGCCCTCACGTCGAAGGTCTTTGGCGAGCGGACCGCCGATCTTGCGGGGCTTGGCTTCGTGCACGACCAAAAGGAAGACCGCTACCTCGCGCCGGCTAACCGGGAGCTGCGCGATATATTAAGGATGCAGGGCATTCCCTCCGAGGCCCGCACGGTCCTGGACCCGGCCCAGGCCGACCCCGTAAAGCTTGCCCAACTGGAAGCCGTCCAGCGCTGGTTTCATGACGATTGGAAAAGAATCGAGCCGAAACTCCGAACCTCCATCGTCGAGGGTGTGTCCGTCTTCCTTTCGCTCTTCGACGACAACCCGAAAGTGAAGCGGGTCTTCTGTCCGAAGAAGGAGTGCTACGACCCTCAGAAGAACGCCAACAACCAGTTCGGCAAGCCCCTGCCTTCGTTCAGCTGGCTCATAGAAAATGGCAGTCTCGCCGCTCTGAATTTCCCAATTGGAATGAACGCTGGCCTTGCGAAGGCTCTGGGCGTGATGATGAAGCTCGATTTCGAGCGTGCCGTGCTCAATCGCGTTCCGAAAATTGAGGTGCATCCCGAGCAGTATTTCAGGCAGGTCCTGTTCCTCTGCGATGAATACCAGCACTTCGCCACCGTGGGCGAGAGCGATCCGACCGGCGACGAGAAATTCTTCAGTCTCTCCAGACAGCCGAAGTGCATCCCCATCATCGCTACCCAGAGCATCAGCTCGCTACGCTCCGCGCTCCCCGCAGAAAGCTGGCGCACTCTGCTCCAAACCTTCCGCACCAAGATTGTTCTCTCGTTGTCCGACGATTTCTCAGCGCGGACGGCGAGCGATTTCTGTGGACGCGAAGACCAACTCAAAGTGAGCTACAGCCTGTCCGAAAGCGGGCACGATACCAAGGTCAGCTGGCTCACGGGCAAAGCCCTCTCGCACAAAGCCAACATCATCGCCTCCAAAAGCTACAACACCCAGAGCGACTATCGCTTCGACATGAAGACCTTCATGGAACTGCGGAACGCCCAGTCCGTCGTTCTTGCCTACGACGGAATCGATCCAAAGCCACCCATGTTCTGCTACCTCAAGCCCTACTACAACGACCCCAACGAGTCGTACTTCGTCCAACTCGAACAAGGAAAACTCTGATGAACGGATTCGAAATGATTTTGCCGTTCTTGAAACCCATCGAGCACCTCATTCTCGACGATTCGATCAGCGAGGTGATGGTGAACGGTCCCGACCGGGTGTTCATCGAAAAACAGGGCTTCCTGCAGCATGTGCCGGGCGTCTCCATCGGCGAAAAATCCCTGATGGTCGCCGTGAAGAATATCGCCCGGCGTCTGGGCGACGACATCTCCGAGGCAAAGCCCATTCTGGACTCGCGGTTGCCCGATGGCAGCCGCGTCGCCGCGGTGATCCCGCCGTGCAGTCTCGCCGGCGTGACCCTGACCATCCGCAAGTTCAACACGCGCCACTTCGAGATGGAGGATCTCATTCGCGAAGGCACTCTCGATCGCGCCCTCGCGAACCACCTCGAAGACTATGTTCTCGCACGCAAGAACATCCTTATATGTGGTGGGACTGGCACTGGAAAATCGACGCTGCTTTCGATCCTCGGAAAATTCATTCCTCACGAGGAACGCGTGCTCGTTATCGAAGACACGGCCGAGATTCAATTGCCTCAGGAAAACCTCGTCCGGTTTGAAGCGCGCCGCGAACAGAATGGCCTTCCGGCAGTGGCTATCCGCGATCTGCTGAAAGCAGCCCTCCGCCACCGGCCCGATCGTATCGTCTTAGGCGAGGTCCGCGGAAGCGAAGCCTTCGATCTCTTGCAACTCCTAAACACGGGACATTCAGGAACGCTATCCACGATTCATGCAAGTTCCGCTCAGCAAGGCCTCGCGCGCTTCACCAGTTGTGTTTTGCAGAGCGGCGTGGAAATACCTTTCAGAGCAATTAAGACAAATATTGCGGATTCACTCAACGTTGTCATCCATGTCGAGCGGCGGCCCGGACGCAGATACATTTCCGAGGTCTTGCTCATCAACCGCTACGACCCGGATGCGGACCTGTTCGATTACAGTGCGGTATTCCTTGCCAAGCAGGACCACCCGTGAGCACCGATAGCAAATTCGCGCCGCGATCTCTGACCGCTTCGGAGTACGTCCGCGAACTGTTCGGGCCTGAGGATAATGCCGCGATCCTACTGCGGAATCGCTCAACAGGCCACACGAGTCAATCCATCGCTAAGGCGGAAGCCATCGCGAGCCCCGACTTTCAATCCTGGCTCGCGGCTCAGAATGCCAGCGGTTCCGATGTGTTCGTGGGAATGAATCCGATCAAGGACGGCGCCCACAGCCGGACCAAGGCCAGCATAAAGGATATCCGCCACGTCTATCTCGACCTCGATAGGAAGGGCGACGAAGCTCTCCAAGCGATTCGCAATTCAGCCGAAGTCCCAGCGCCAAACTTCGTCCTCGACACCTCCCCTGGCAAGCATCAGGTCGTGTGGAAAGTGAGCGGGTTCAGTCAGGATGAGGCGGAATCTCTTCTTCACAACCTTGCAAATAAGTTCGGCGGCGATCTGGCGGCAACCGACTCGACACGCGTGCTCCGATTGCCGGGCTTCGCCAACCACAAACTTCCCGACGAGTTCATCGTGCAGGCACGCCAAGAGAGCGATGCGGTCTACACGCTCCGCGACTTCACGATTGACGACGACTCGCCCGAAACGCCCCGGCATTTTGGCGACGCACAAGAACGAAGACGAACGGTGCCCGGTGAGCACAAGAGTCAATCGGAACACGATTGGGCCTACGCGAAGCGCGCACTAGCCCGCGGCGACGACCCCGACCTCGTCATCCAGCGCATCGCCGACTACCGTGCGGACGACAAAAGCGATCCGAACTATTATGCACGCCGCACCGTCGCAAAAGCTCAAGCGCAGGTAACTAGCGAAAGCCAAACCCCTCAAGCGCCCGCAGTTTCCGAATCTCAATCTCCCGACAAGGACCCAGAACACTGAAGGTTTCAGTCCGATGCAATCATTGAGACAAATCTATCCGCTCCCAATTACAAGGAGGCTCCATGCTCCCGACCAGTCGTTCCACAAGCCAGACTGAAGACGCCAGGACCAACGGTGATGCAGCCGGCAGGATATCGGCTGCTGCGAAGAGCGATTCGTCACCGGCCTTTGTTGCCTGTTTCGTTCTTCCCGCACAGCAAGCAGAGACCTTGATTTCGGTCCTCCAGGAATTCGTGTCAAGCGCTGAGGGTCTGGCTGCGACGACCTTTTCACCCTTGGCAATCGCCCCAACCAATGATTCAACCTCCGTCTGGTTGGCCCATCCCGAAGCCGCGAAATGTCTTGGAATTTCGACCACCACGCTTTACCGCTACGTAGAGCAGGAGAGAATCGAGTTTAGAAAGATCGGAAACCGTCTCGAGTACCGCCGTTCCGCCCTCGATCAATTCAAAGAGCAGCACGTACGCCCCGCGCGTCGACCCCGCCGTCAAGAGGTATAATTGCGCCGGCGCACAACTCCGGCAAGTCAGAGGAGCGCCAGTGGGACTGTATCAAAGAAGTGATTCACGATTCTGGTGGATGAGCTACACGATGAACGGTGAGCAACATCAAGAGTCGACCAAGACAGCCAGCAAAGAACTCGCGATCAAAATCATCAAGCACCGCGAGAGCGAGATCGTGCTGGGCCTGTTCAAGGTTGGCTGGGTGGGCGAGCGAATGACGTTTGACCAGCTATCCGCTGAGTTCGAACAATCTCATTTCGCGGGCCTCGCCGAAAACACCGTGAAGGGCCATCGTGCCTATCTCAAGCACCTGAAAGCATTCTTCGGCGAATCACGGTTGGACCGAATTACCGTTGGGATGGTCGAGGAATACCGAAGACAACGGCGGGCACAGCCAACAATGACCAACGCAAACCGCACCATAAAAGGAGCAACCGTCAATCGAGAGCTGGAATGTCTGAAGTGCGTCTTCGATCTCGCCGTTAAGCGGAAGTATATCCCGGAAAATCCCGCTGCCGCGGTGAAGCACTTCAACGAGCTCCGCGAACGACCCGTTCGCAGAATGCTTACCGTCGAGGAGGAACTGCGCATCCTGGAGGCCGCACCACCCCATCTTCGGGTGGCCATCATCCTCCTCTCCCAGACGGGCGGGCGAACCTACAGCGAGGGGTTCTCGCTGCGTTGGGACCAAATGAACTTTGAGGACAAGCTCATCCGTTTGGACAACAAAGTGAAGACTCCAGGCTCAGCGGAACCGATTCCTTTGTCCGAGTACGCTTGCGAAGTTTTGCAGGCATGGAACAAGGCGCAGGCTCCCAAGAGTCCTTTTGTCTTTCCGAGCCCGCATCTGCCAGACCAGCCGATTTCCACGGTCAAGACGGCTTGGAAGGCCACGCTCAGAAGAGCGGGCGTACCGCATTTTCCAATCTACAATCTGCGGCACGTCTTCTGTACTCGTTTGAGTGGTGTCGCAGCCGACGCTGTTGTCCAGCGCGCGATGCGGCACACGAGCCCCGAAACCAAGCGTCGTTACCAACTCGGTATGACGGACCAAGTACGGCAAGCCGTTGAGAAGTCGAACAAAAAAGCCTATGGCCGAAAGAAGGTATTACGTTTTTATGACGTTCGGCCGGGCGAAAAAACAGGAGGAGCGAAAGCCGTTTGTAACTAACTGACAAAGAAGGAGAAGGTGGCTCCCCGGGCTAGATTCGAACTAGCAACCCTTCGGTTAACAGCCGAATGCTCTACCGTTGAGCTACCGGGGATCCGTACAATGCATTTGTTTTCATTCTAATACAGACGGCAAAATCAAGCTACTTCGAGCATGCGTCCAGCGTGGGTCCAACATCACGATTATTTGAGGCTCCCTGCCGGAATGCTCATTTTTGCCTGCTGATTCTCTGGGACTTAAGCCCCCAGTTCCTCATAGATTCGCAAGAGCATTCGGTGCGGGGACCGAATGCTCTTACTGTTTCGGTCTGCGAAGCCTTCGGTTATGTTCCCAAGCGGCCTTGCAGAAATGTTCTCCGGTATTGCGAGCCTCCACCAATAGACCTTAGGGTAAAGCGCAGGGCATCGCGTACGCGGTGTCGTAAAGTGCTACTTCACATCTCCGATTACGCGACGCGAACTAACCAGATGAGTTGACTCAGCAATCGTACGGTTGGGTATATTTTTCTTGATGGTCAGTTGATCGTGTCTGCGGACCAGGCTTCGACGACCTCCTTCACCCGCCGATTTCCGCCCCAAGCCTCATGGCACTCTAACCCGACTTCGCCCTTGGATTTCCTGGGGTTCAGCGGCAAATAGACGGCCCATGTTCAATCTCCCTCCCATCAGGATGAGGCAATTTCGCGAACCCGCGTGTGATTCCCGGGAATGAAGAAGGTTCCGGATCAGGTGCAGCTGGCAGGTGTGTCACGGAACAGGAACCGAATGGCTGGACGTTTACGCGCATCTACTCCATCAGGACGAGCGGTCACAAGGCCCGGCAGTGATGTCAGAACTTGAAGTCATAAATCTGTGTAACATTATTTCGAATATTGAATCACACGACTGATCAGCTAAGCTTCATCTCCGTTGAGAGGGGGAGTTGGCATGTTTCGCATCCGGCTCGTGTTGACTGGTATGGCTTCGGTGGCAGTTTTGGCGGTATTGTTCCTTCCGCATCTGGACGCAGTGGGTGGGGAGAAACACCCTGCGATCGACACTGCACAACGCACTCCCGTGCTTTTGGAATTGTTCACGTCAGAGGGATGTTCGGATTGCCCTCCTGCCGATGCACTGCTCGAAAAATTAGACCGATCCCAGCCGGTGAGCGGCGCCGAAGTGATCGTTCTTAGTGAACACGTGGACTACTGGAACGATATCGGATGGAAGGATCCGTTCTCTTCTCACGAGTACAGCGAACGGCAAGGCGCATATGCGGGTAGCTTTGGCCTCAACAACGTCTATACGCCACAGATGGTCGTGGATGGACGCATCCAGCTCGTCGGCAGCGACGAGACAGGAGCGATCCAGGCAATCGAGAACGCAACCAAGGCCGAAAAGATACCAGTGAGTCTTTCGTCGATCCATTTCGAAGGCGAGAAGATTGCCTTGCACCTCGAGACCGGCCCATCGCCTTCCTCAATCGCAGAGAGGTTCGCGAACGTCTTGCTTGCGATAGCCGATGAGAGCGATCAATCGAGCGTGACCCGCGGAGAGAACGCTGGAAGGACCCTCAAGCACATCGCGGTGCTGCGAGATCTTGTGCGAGTCGGAGCGCTGGATCGGTCCGGCAACTTTTCTCAGGATATAGCCATAAGCTTCAATCACGGCAATAAAGGGAATCTCAGAATCGTCGCGATTGTTCAAGAACCGACAGCGGGAAGAGTTTTGGGAGTGGGATCAGCTCGCCTTTCGAACTAGCCTCGCGTTCGCGCCGTATCGGCGTTGGTCATGTTTTCACGACGGTAGCTACTAATTTCGAATTGCGAGGCAGAATGCGATTGGCCGTGACGGTTTTGTTGATTTTTGGATTCGTTGGCCTGGGAAAGAGGCAAGACGATCCATCGAGCAAGCAAGCCGCCTCGCCCGCGGTCGGGTTGCAGGTTGGGCAGCAAGCGCCCACCTTCGCGTCGCGCGATCAGTTTGGCCGTGCCGCATCAAACGACACACTACGTGGAACGAACGGAACAATTCTTCTTTTCTTTCGGTCCGCGGATTGGTGACCCTTCTGCAAAGCGCAGCTGGTCCAGCTGCAAAATGCGAAATCAAGATTTGAGCAACAAGGGATCAAGCTGGCCGCGATCAGCTATGACAATCCGGCGATCCTGAAGGACTTCGCCAAGCGGCACGAGATCGTGTTTCCGCTGTTGGCCGACCCCGACTCTGAAATCATTCGGAAATTCAATGTCCTGAATAGGCAGGCGACCGGAAGGAACAAGGGGATGGCGCACCCCGGGTTCTTCTACATAGACTCGAGCGGCTTGATTCGCGAAAGATATTTCGAAGCGAAGGATACGGATCGGTTTACACCCAACAACATTCTAGGCAAGCTTTTCCCCGCACTGAGCGAGGAAGTGAGTCGCAATGTCGAGGCGCCGCATCTTCAACTCACTTTGGAACAATCGGACCATGACTTGATTTCCGGCAACCAGGTTAGCTTGATTGCTGAAATCGAGCTTCCGCCCGGCGTGCATGTCTATTCTCCGGGAGTACAGGGTTATAAGCCAATTCAATTGACCCTGAATCCGATTGCCGGAATTGAGTTTGCACCGGTCGTTTATCCAAATTCCAAGGTTCTCTACCTGGAAGCGATTCAGGAACACGTGCCAGTCTTCGAAGGAAAATTTCGGATTACCCAAGATGCGACAGTAACAACTTCGAAGGCGCGGGATGTCGTACGGTCGCTGGTTTCTGCTGAGAGGACGATTTCGATCACCGGTGAATTGAAATACCAAGCCTGTGATGACAAGGTTTGCTATCCACCGGCATCTGTGCCAGTAATGTGGAGCTTGCAGGTTCTTCCGCTTGACCTCAAACGATCCCCTGAGGCTATCCGGCACAAATAGACGGATCGTGGACTCGCATTTGGATGACGCTCGACACTAGAGATCGGAACACGATCGCCCTCGCAGCGCTGCGAATCTTCGTGGGAATGCTCTTTCTGATTTTTGGCGACTACAAGGTTTTTGGCGCGGAGTTCATCTGGGGAGGCGGCTTCCAATTGTTGGATCAACCGGTTTCTCGTGGAAGGTGCTCACCCGTTTATGATTCCAGTACTTCAGAAATTCGCATTACCGCACGCCACAGCCATAGCCCCTTTTCGTGGCCTATGGAGAGTTGGCTATCGGTGTCGCGCTCATTCTCGGCATTCTCGTCCGTCCGGCCAGCATCTGCGGACTCATCTATATGTTGAGTTTGCTGTTTTCTTCAAACTATCCCGGACCACACGCTGCCTTCTGGCAATATTTCGGGGCCTCTCTTGACCATTCTGTGCTCGCTCTTTGCTTTGCGGCACTTATTTTCGGGGAAGCGGATCGAGCCTTATCGATTCGTTCGTACTGGCCGTTGATTGTCGGACAGCAGGAAACTTCAGCCACACGCACCTCGCCGAAGAGCGGGACTCGGAACCGAGAGATGAAGAGCTGATCGAAGTCATGAAGGAGGAAAGCATGAGCGATGTCGTTTACGTTTCAAAGTCGCGTATTGAACGGAAGCAGGGACCTCTACGCATTGCGCATTTGCCGGGCGAGTCGCAGCCTGTCATCTTTAGCGTCCACGGAGCTATCGCCGAGCACTATAAGTTGAACCCTGCGACTCTGAAGGAGTCGCATTCCTCGACGATAGATTATGTGATTTCCGCAACCGCCGGCTGAATGATGGGTACCTTCGGAGGTGCGCTGGAAGCGCGCCAAATCGACGCCAGCAACGGGCGTTTGACCGCGGACGTTACGGGGGAAGTGGAATCGGAGGAAGGCGTATTGGTCATCAGTCGGATCCATGTGGCCATGCGCTTAGTGGCGCCGGAAGAGGCCAGAGCAACAATCGAGCGCGTGCATGGAGTTTACGCGATGCGCTGCCCTCTCTACCGCACCTTGCACAACGCAATCCAACTTACCTCTTCGTTCGAGCTTGTGGCCGGCTAGGGGCGTTATGAGCGTCTCAACGCGACGGCTGGCCGCGGAAGCCGAGCCATTTTTTTCTTGGTTCTTCGTGAAACCTTCGAATGGCATGCGAATCATACCCGTGGCGATTGAATGTAGGTTCATTCTCCCGACAGATTGCCAGGTCGTCCGGAGAACGAATGACTTTCGATCTTGGGTAGTTAATTGGTTACGGGCATTCGAGCGACCCTCACGGTTGCACGTTAGCGGTGGGGACGTATAACAGGTCACAAATTCGAACAGGAGCTTACTAAGGACAATGACAAAGAATAAGAAGGCTTTGATGGCGGGGGCTGCGCTTGCGGGCTTGCTCGCGGGCACCAGCGCAACACTCCAGGCATCCAACCTGCTTCCGGGCCTGCACTCTTCAGTTGCAGCGCAGGACCAGTCTCAGGACCAGAACAATGTGAAGGAGAAACACGCTTGCAAGGGCCAAAACTCTTGCAAAGGCAAAGGTGGCTGTAAGTCCAGCGACAACGGTTGCAAAGGCAAGAACGATTGCAAAGGCAAGGGCGGTTGCGCGACCGACGGATCCAAGCCTCCGCAGGACAACCGATCTCGATAGTAATTCCTAACCGATGGTGTTCTCCCATGGGAGTTGGGTGGGCCGGTGAGTTTCGCCGGCCCTCCTTCATTCAAGTGGACGGAGATTTGATGCCAGCCAACGCTTTTAACAATCTTACCGAGTACGGCATCGGAATCGGATTGCGGGCCCAGCACTATCATCACATATTGAGCCGCAAACCCGTTGTCGATTGGTTCGAGATCATATCCGAGAATTTCATGATCGATGGCGGACGCCCTCTGCGAATCCTCGATCAGATCCTGGACCAGTACAAAGTCGTACAGCACGGCGTATCGATGTACTTCGGGTCAGCCGAACCCGCGAACCGCGAACACCTCCGTCGCTTGAAAGAACTGGTAAGACGAACCAAGACCCCGTGGCTCACGGATCATCTCTGTTGGGGCAGTGTAGACGGGCGGTACACGCATGACCTGCTTCCCATGCCCTACACGTTTGAAGCTGCGGAAATCACGGCGCAGAAGATCCGGGAAGTCCGCGACTTCCTCGAAGTACCTATTGCCGTTGAAAACGTAAGCAGTTACGCCGAATTTCATGTCTCCGAAATGACCGAATGGGAATTCTTGACAGAAGTTGTCGAGCGCGCGGATTGCGGAATTCTACTAGACGTGAACAACATCTATGTTTCGTCCCGGAACCACAACTTCAATCCGGGCACTTATATTTCGGAGATCCCTGCCTGGCGCGTCGCTCAGATCCACATTGCAGGTCATTCGAAATATAGAAAATACATTCTCGACACGCACGACCATCCGGTCATCGATCCGGTTTGGGAGCTATACGCCCAGGCGATCCAGCGTGCGGGTCACACGGCGACCCTGCTCGAATGGGACGACAGCATTCCTTCGTTTCAGGAAGTCCACGACGAAGCCTTAAAGGCAAACAAGTTTCTCGCGACCGAGTCGCTGGCTGCTGCCGTATGAACCTTATGAGTTTGCAACGCCGAATGGCTCGCGCCGTTATGACACCTCTCACTCGGCGCGAGGGTATGCGCCGGGTCAATGCGAATGGGCGATCGATGCGCGCCGTAGCCGCTGCATTCATTAAGCCGAACAATCGGCTGACTTCCTTTGACCGCTTGGAGATTTACAATAGGCAATACTGGTTCCGGATATTATCCAGCTTCGCAGAGGATTTTCCCGGTCTGCGGGCCGTGCTCGGCGACAGCCGCTTCGATTTAATGGCCAAAGCCTATTTGTCCGGGCAGCCATCCCGTTCCTTTACACTGCGCGATCTCGGTTCGCAATTGGAAGGATGGCTTCGAAAGCACCCCACTTGCGCGGGATCGCGCCTGAAGTTAGCCCTGGACATGGTGCGGCTCGAGTGGGCCCATATCGAAGCTTTCGACGGCAAAGCAGAATTGCCGCTCAACGCGGAAGATCTGGCAAGAGCCGACCCGTCGAAGCTACGGTTGCGGCTTCAGCCATATTTCCAAATGCTGGACTTGCGGTATCCGGTGGACGACTTGCTGCTCGAGTTCAGAAATGACCGTAACACTACTTTCGCCAGTAACGCATTCGACGAGCTCCGGAAGCGGAAACGCTTCCGCGCGATCGGGGAACTCAAACCCACCGCGATCTACCTCGCCGTGCATCGCTTGGACTTTTCCCTATATTTTCGCCGCCTGTTTCGCGAGGAATTCATCATCCTAAGCCAACTGCGCGCCGGCGAAACCGTGAGACGTGCAGTCGAGTCTGCCTTTCGTGAGAGCTCAATCGCTGTAGTGGAGCGCCCTTCATGCGTCCAGCATTGGTTTCAGACTTGGGCGGCGCTCGGCTGGTTCTGTCAGCCTGACAAAAGCAAAATTACATCCCAAATCAGAATCCGAGAGGACAACGAAATATGAACAACATATTGGCTTCAGTCCACAAGCTCTATGCCTTGTTCGTTACAGTTGCTTGCCGCTTGCAGTCAGCGTTTCTTGCGATCGTCCGCGTCTACTGGGGCTGGCAAATCGCGCAGAACGGCTGGGGAAAGCTTCACAATCTCGCGCACGTGACCGAATTCTTCGCGAGTTTAAACCTGCCTGCACCCGGACCGACCGCCACGTTCGTCGCCACCTTCGAATTTCTAGGTGGAATCCTTCTCGCCATCGGATTGTTCTCGCGGATCGCCGCGTTAGGCTTTGTGATTGACATGACCACCGCATACATCACAGCCGACCGTGAAGCATTCCTGTCGTTTTTCGCAGACCCGGGCAAGTTCTACAATGCCGATCCCTTTGTCTTTCTGTTGGTCGGACTACTAATCCTGATTTTTGGACCGGGCAAGGTTTCAGTGGACACTTTGCTACAATGTTTCGTCGCCAGGCCAACTGCCCGGGAAGCAACTATGTCGGCAGACTGAATCGCCTGGACAACTCTCACAATCTTTGAAGACGGCAAGTAACGAAAAATGTGACGGATCGCGTTATGAGCGATTCGAACCAGACTGGCAGTAGAATATTCATCCTCGAACTGCGGACTGGCGCCAAAGTTCGTCGAAAATGAGCATGCCACAGGCGCAGCCACAATTAGATTCGAACGAGGCCAGACTTATCCGCCGTGTTTGCGACGGAGAAACCGAGGCCTTCGAGGAGTTGGTCCGTCCCTATGAACGGTTGGTCTACGTAACCGCGATTACAGTCTTGAGAAATCAAGCCGACGCTGAGGAGGTAGCGCAAGAGGCAATTCTGAAAGCCTTCTCGAATCTCTCGAGCTTCCGGGCTGAATCGAAGTTCAGCACCTGGCTCGTGCAAATAACATATAACGAAGCACGAATGAGGCTGAGGAAGGACCGCCGCGATCTTTATGAATCGCTCGATAATCAACAGTCGGATGTGGATGGCGACTATTGGCCGCGAGACTTCGCGGATTGGCGAGCGATACCTTCCGAATTGCTTGAGCAAAACGAGGCGCGCCAAGCATTGGAGAACGCGATTAATTCGCTTAGTCAGATGTATCGAGAGGTTGTGATGTTGAGGGATATCCAGGATGTGAACATTAAGGATGCCTCGACGATATTAGGGGTATCGGAAGGGACTGTGAAAACTCGGCTTCATCGGGCTCGGCTGCTGTTGAGAGATGCCCTGGCTCCTGGAATCGATGGTCGTTGGTGCACGAGCCAGAGCTATCAGAAAGTCAGGCCATGGTGAAAAAAGAAGGGGGCAATGGCCACGATTGAAATCAGTTGCGTTGAAGTCTGGCGGGAAGTCTCCAACTACCTTGGTGGAGAGATATCCGGTGAACTGCGTGAGAGAATGCAGGCGCATTTTGAGGTCTGCAAACACTGCACGGCGGTACTCGACGGGATGCGCAACGTCGTGGGTTTGGTCGGCGACGGCAAATTGTTTCAAACTCCCGAAGGGTTTAACAAACGCCTGTACAAGAAAATCGTGGCGCGCCGCTAGTCTTACGCGTCCCGACGAGTCGCGCCGGGCTCGAACGGATCAGCAACATCCTGGTTATCCATGTACATCCATAGTTTCCAGGTCCCTTCCTGATTCTTCCGCCAGATATCCACGTAGCGCTCGCGGCGATAAATCGGCTGGCCGCCATTTTTGGGCGTGAGCGTTAATTCATGCCATCCGTAATCATAGGCGACGTCTCCTTTTATGCGAATTTCGGCAACAATTACGGTTAGCTTCGCTGTAAAGCGTTTGAAAAGATTCTTCAGGCGAATTTCAAATGCATCCAATTCGCCATTACAAAATTCGCTGGATTGACCGTCGGAGAAATTAACGAGTTCAGGATTCGCAAGCGCCAGGATCCGCTGCACGTCGCCAAGATTGAAAGCATCGCGATATTCGGTCTTGGCCTGATTGATCGCGTAGAGATCATCCATCTCTAATCCTTAATGGGTGGTCGGAACCGGTACTGAGGCTACCAGATTGCGTCTACCCAACGGTAGCCACTCGGAGCGAATTCGATTGTTGCTGGTCGCGGCCTCGGCGGAACTGCGCCATGATTCGGTCCACGACACCTTCCAAAACGATGCGGACTGGCGGCGACGATATGTGTGCCTGGCGAGTTACACACGAGAACTGGCTTTCCCAAGCTGGAGGTATACCTAAACGTAGCCAGCCGTATGAAGTTGACGGGTATCAACTCGCCCGTTCTCTGGAAGCAAATTCGAGGTTAAACAGTGCCGAATCAAGGGTTCGTGTGAAATTTAACAGCCGAATGCTCTACCGTTGAGCTACCGGGGAACCGTACAAAGCATTTCGTTTCATTTAACAGCAGACGGCAAAATCAAGCTACTTCGAGCATGCGTCCAACGTGGGTTCAACATCGCGATTATTTTCAGGCTCCCTGCCGAAATGCTCATTTTGGTCTGCTGATTCGCTGGGACTTAAGCCCCCAGTTCCTCATAGATTCGCAAGAGCATTCGGTGCGGAGACCGAATGCTCCTTTTTTCACTACAACATGGAGTCCCGGACTTGCTTCTCGTTGCGTTCCCGCTAGTCAGGCACCCGCGGCTGTCATGACGACTACACCACCGCCGAACGGCGTCAAAACCCAGCCTTAACTAGTTGAATCTGTATGCTTGTATGTGTAGAATCCTACACATAGGAGATCACAATGCCTACCAATCTCGCGATCGACGACCGTCTGTTGGAAGAGGCCCAGAAGGTGGGCCGACACCGGACGAAGCGGGAAACCGTGACAGTTGCGCTACAGGAGTACATCGAACATCGTAAGCAACAAGAAATCCTTTCTCTGTTTGGGAGAATTGATTACGAGCCTGGCTACGACTACAAGCGCGAGCGCAAGGCCAAGCGTATATGAATGTCTTGATAGACACATCGGTTTGGTCCCTTGCACTTCGTCGAAAGAACGAAAGTCTCAGCACAAACGAAAGATTCCTAGTGGCCGAGTTGTCTGAACTCATTCGAGAAGGCCGAGCGCGAATGATCGGACTTGTTCGGCAAGAGCTCCTCTCGGGCATAAAGGCAACGGAACAGTATGAAAAACTGAGGCTCCATCTTCGCTCCTTTCCAGACGAGGTTGCCGACACCTCTGACTACGAAGAAGCGGCGAAGGCCGGCAATCGTTGCAGAGCAAAGGGAGTCGTAGTATCGATTGTGGACATTCTTCTATGTGCGGTCGCGAACAAACGACTGTGGACAATCTTCACCAGTGATCCTGATTTTTCAAACTACGCAAAAGTGCTTCCCCTTCGTATTCACGCGCCCCGAAGATAGTTAGTTTTCTGCTGAACTCGCTCTAAATTAGAAACCGGACTTCTCGGGTGCTGCGAACCGACACGAAAAGGCCGGGGCAATTTAGGATCCTGTAAAGCTAACAAAAGGCGATTGGTCTGTGTGAACAGAAAGCACCTTGTTGTGGAGGTTCCCGAGGTGCGACCGCTTCGTTTTTTTCCGAGCACAGGATTAATCCGAGCGGCGGATTCTCATCGGGCAGCGTCCAATGCTCCCGGGCGTAGTTCAGACGGCAAAATCAAGCTACTTCGAGCATGCGTCCAACGTGGGTCCAACATCGCGATTATTTCAGGCTCCCTGCCGAAATGCTCATTAAGCCCCCAGTTCCTCATAGATTCGCAAGAGCATTCGGTGCAAAGACCGAATACTCTTACTCTTTCGGTCTATCATTCGCCCTTGTGTTTCGTTTTCGTTTCTTCGTGACAGTGACCCACACATGATATAAGCAATCACAATGTCGTTCCCTACCCGCAAGGGTTCACGGATGGTCATGGAGGAAGCGATGACGTCTTGTCACAAGGGCCAAATCAGCGTAGCGCTTTTGATTTTCTCGGCGGCCATCGTGTTTTGCAGCATCCCTCTGAGCTTACACGCTCAGGAACGCGGACCATTGGTCTTCACCTTCGATGGTCCCGTCCGCGGCACGGTGAGTGTCGCAGGCATTGGTGAATTCCTGGGAATTCCGTCCGGCGCTAGAACGCAAATTTCAGGGCCAATTGTCCAACGCGCGGATTGACAGATGTGCTGCTGATGACACCGAAGGTCGGTGATGTAAAGTTGGTGTCGGGATTCGCAAACTGCGGATGGTTGAGGGCGTT
>Ga0210401_10003399_pt1 | contig 17057 bp, 16 predicted proteins | sample IncBWH32MmetaG_FD_150866 | JGI IMG/M metagenome (GOLD analysis project Ga0210401, IMG submission 150866) | Forest soil microbial communities from Barre Woods Harvard Forest LTER site, Petersham, Massachusetts, United States - Inc-BW-H-32-M | ecosystem: Environmental > Terrestrial > Soil >... | reverse complement strand
GATCTGCTGCATCCCGGCCACGTGCGGTGCCTGGCCGAGGCGCGCGCCCTGGGCGATGTCCTGGTGGTGGCGATCAACAGCGACCGCAGCGTTCGCGGCAACAAGGGGTCCGAACGCCCACTGGTTTCTGAGCAAGACCGCGCCGAGGTTCTTGCCGCGCTGGCCTCGGTGGATTACGTTACGATTTTCGACGAGCCGACTCCTCGCGAATTGATTGCCCGCGTGCTTCCGGGCATCCTCGTCAAGGGCGCGGATTGGGCGCCGGACCAGGTTGCCGGGCGCGAGGAAGTCGAGGCCGCCGGCGGACGCGTGGTTTCCATTCCGCTCGCTCCCGGATATTCGACCACGAGTATTGTCCAACGAATTCGCCATGCCGGCGCCGCCGTTTCAGCCGCTTCGCGCGACACCCACGACAAATCATGATCCTGTCATCGGTTTCGGAAACCCTGGCATCGGTGAGCAGTCATCCCGCGCTGGAATCCGCGATTGCCACGCTGCGACGGGGAAATGCGCGGGAGCGTATCGCGGGGCTCGCGGGCACGGCCAAGGCCCTGCTCGCGGCCATCGTGGCCACAGAACTTCGCCGGCCCATGGTCGTCCTGGTCGAATCCGGCGCGCGCGCGGAAGTTTTCGCCGCCTCGATGCAATTTTTCTACACCGCGCTGGCCGGCCAGGAAGCCACGCAAGTGGCCGTCTTGCCGGCCATGGACGTTTTTCCCTGGGGGGATGCCGCCCCGCACGCGGAAATTCTCGAAAATCGCGCCGTGACCCTGTGGCGATATGCCACCGGACAGGCGCGCATCGTGGTCGCGCCGGTGGCCGCGGCTCGCATGCGTCTCGCCGACGCGTCTTCCTACGCGGAGCAGGCTCGTACGCTTGCGCGCGACGAATCCGTTTCGCTCGACGATCTGGTCGCGCACCTCCGGCGCGTGGGTTACGAATCCCACGACATGGTCGAAATGCCCGGCCAGTTCACGGTCCGCGGAGGAATCGTCGACATTTTCCCCGCGGAAGCGGAGCGGCCCGTGCGCCTCGAACTGTTCGGAGATTCGGTCGAATCTCTGCGCGAATTTGATCCCAACACCCAGCGTTCCGTCCGCCCCATCGAACACGTGACGCTTCCTCCTCTCGTCGAGCAACTTGCCAACGGCTTTGGCGGAGGATACGGAAATTCAGCAAGCTCGGAGCCGGCGATTCGCGCGCATTCGTTGTTCGATTTGCGGGAAGACACAGTCATTCTTCTGGATGAGCCGGCGGCGATCGAAGAAGCTTCGCGCGCATTCTTGCAGAGCGCGACGGAGGATCTCGAGTCGAAAGGGAGTATTGAGCTGGAAGCCATGTCGGCGCATTTCTTCACCGATGAATGGGACGCGCGGCTTTTACGCCATCCGCGCCTGGAACTCGAACACCTTGCCTTGACGCGCGAGGACTCCGAAACCCGCACGATTCAAACGCAACCGACGTCGAGCTTTCACGGCAACGTGCCTGCGTTCATGGCCGAGGCGCGCGAGCGCATCGCCGCGGGCGAGCGCGTCCTGCTGGCCGCGGAAAGCCTTGGCGAGCTCGAACGGTACGCCGACCTGTGCCACGAATACGAAGTTCCTTTCCGCCTCGGTGAACTGGAAGAGAGCGCCACGAGCGCGCGCCTCGCCGAGGATTCCTCTGCCGGCAGCGTTCCCGCGATTGTTTTATGTCGCGCTCCGTTCACCGAAGGCGTCGTGTTTCTCGATGCGCGTGTCGCAATCTTCGGCACCGGGGACGTCTTTGAAACAATGCTGCCGGGCACGGCCAAGCGGCGCCCCAAGACAGCCAGCTTCTTCAGCGATTTTTCGGAGTTGAAGCCCGGGGATTACGTCGTCCACGTCGACCACGGCATCGGCCAGTTTGAAGGATTGCATCAGATCGAAAACGGCGGCGCTCGCGGAGAATTCATGCGCCTGCGCTACGCGGACGATGCGCGCCTCTACGTCCCGCTCGAGCGGCTCGACCTGGTGCAAAGCTACCGCGCCGTCGAGGGCGCCAAACCGGTCCTCGACAAATTGGGCGGAAGCACGTGGACGGCCCGAAAAGCGCGGGTGAAGAAGTCGGTCGAAGACATGGCCGACAAACTATTGAAGCTGTACGCCGGCCGGAAAGCGGGAGAGGGCTTCGCGTTTTCTCCGGACGGAGAGTTCCAGCGGGAATTTGAAGACGCCTTCGAGTTTGAAGAAACGCCGGACCAGGCCATCGCCATCGGGGATGTCAAGCGCGATATGGAGCGTCAGCAGCCCATGGACCGCCTGCTTTGCGGCGACGTGGGCTACGGCAAGACGGAAGTAGCTATGCGCGCCTCGTTCAAGGCGGTCACCGACTCCAAGCAAGTGGCCGTGCTCGCTCCAACTACGGTGCTGGCTTTCCAGCACTTTGAAACTTTCCGCCGCCGCTTCGCCGCGTTTCCAGTTCGGGTTGACTTGCTCAGCCGGTTTCGCACCCCGCGCGAGCAGAAAGCCGTCCTGGCCGGCGTGGAAACAGGACAGGTGGACATCGTTATCGGCACGCATCGCTTGCTCTCCAAGGACGTGAAGTTTCACGATCTGGGCCTGCTGGTCGTGGATGAGGAGCAGCGCTTCGGCGTCGCACACAAGGAGCGCCTCAAGGAACTCAAACTCAATGTCGACGTTCTGACGCTTTCAGCAACGCCCATCCCGCGCACACTGAATATGTCGCTCGTTGGGCTGCGCGACATGAGCGTCATCGAAACGCCTCCGAAGGACCGTCTGGCCATTCAGACCGTGGTTTCTCCGTTTTCCGAATCGCTCATTCGCCGCTCCATTGAAGAGGAACTCTCCCGGCAGGGGCAAGTTTTCCTGGTGCACAATCGCGTGGAGTCGATTTATACGATCGCAGACCTTGTGAATAAACTGATCCCCAAAGCTCGCGTCGTGGTGGGACACGGCCAGATGAATGAGAAGGAACTGGAGTCCGTGATGTTCAAATTCGTGCGCGGCGAGGCCGATGTCCTGGTCTGCACCACGATTGTCGAAAATGGACTGGATATCCCGCGCGCCAACACCATCCTTATCAATCGCGCCGATCGTTTCGGACTTTCCGAACTATACCAGCTCCGTGGCCGCGTCGGCCGCTCGAACCAGCGCGCCTATGCGTACTTGCTGGTTCCCGAAGATGTCTCGCTCACGCCTTTGGCCACGCGCCGCCTCGCCGCCTTGAAGGAGTTCAGCGCCCTCGGCGCGGGATTCCGTGTCGCGGCGCTCGATCTCGAATTGCGCGGCGCCGGAAACCTGCTCGGCGGCCAGCAGCATGGACACATCAACGCCATCGGCTTCGATTTGTACGTGCAGATGCTGGAGCGCGCTGTGGCCACGCTGAAGGGCGAAGAGGTCAAACCCGAAATGCGGGCCACGATCAACCTCGGACTCGATATCCGCATCCCAGAGGAGTACATCCCCAACGAGAATCTTCGTTTGCGGACGTACAAGCGCATTGCCGGAATTACTGGTGAAGCCGAAAGGGAAGAGGTCAACAGCGAACTCACCGACCGATTCGGCGCTCCGCCTCCCGCCGTTGGCAACCTGCTGGATTACGCATTGCTCAAAGGGCTCGCCGAGGGGCTGTTGATCTCTTCCATCGAGAGGCGCGCCAATGAAGTGGCCATCAAATTTCATCCCGAGACGCCGCTTTCGCCGGAGAATCTTGTGAAATTTATTCGCTCCCAGAAGGAAGGATTGCGGCTGGACCCCAACGGCACGTTGTGGATGCGTCTGGACCGCCGCGGCCGCGTGGCCGAAAGCGTCAGAAACGTGTTGCTTCCCTTGGAATCGAAGCGATAAACTGGACCCGAGCAACTCTTATGAGACCAAGCAAGTGGCTGATTTTTCCATTGTTTTTCGCGGGCCTGGGCGTTTCCGTGTGCGCGCAAACCAAGAGCACCGTGGTCGAGGAAATTGTCGCCCGCGTCAACAACGAAATCATCACCCGCGAGGATCTGGAGAAAGCGCGGGCTTCTCTGGAAAGCGAAGCGCGGGACGCGTGTGCGAATTGCACCCCGGAGAAGATTCGCACGATGGTTGAATCGAAGGACAAGGACCTGCTTCGCGACCTGATTGATCAATCCTTACTTACCCAACGCGCCAAGGATGATGGGATTAATGTCGATGGAGACGTCATCAAGCGCCTGGACGCCATTCGCTTGCAGAACAATTTGCCCGACATGGATGCGCTCGAAAAGGCGATTCGCGACAGCGGCCAGGATTTCGAGGACTTCAAGAGCCAGCTTCGTGACCAGCTCTTAACGCAGGAATTGATTCGCAAGGAAGTGGGCTCCAAAATCATCATCAGCCATGAAGACATCGTCAAGTATTACAACGAACACAAGTCCGAATTCGTCCGCCCGGAAACCGTCGTCCTTCGCGAGATTTTTGTTTCCACGGAGGGCAAGCCCGAAGCCGACCTCCCGGCATTGCGCAAAAAAGCCGAGAATTTGCGCGACCGGGTCATGAACAATGGTGACGATTTTGGAGAAATGGCCAAACGTTATTCGGACAGCCCCACGGCTAAGCAGTCGGGAGAACTCGGCTCCTTCCAGCGCACCCAGCTGGACGCCAAAATCGCGGACAAAGTGTTCGCCCTGAATCGCAACCAGATGACTGAGGTGATGGAGACCAAAACGGGATTTGAAATTCTGCAGGTCCGCGAGCGATACGAGTCAGGCGAGCAGCCGCTGGAGAAAGTCGATCCCGAAATCAGCAACAAGCTTTACGAACAAAAAATGGAGCCGGGATTGCGCGCCTATCTGCAGACGCTGCGTGAGGACAGCTACCTTCAGATCAAGCCGGGGTATACCGACACGGCTGCCGTGAAAGCCGAACCGATCGAGGAAGTCGCCGCCGCGCCGGAAAAGGACGAGACCAAGAAATCCGGCCGCAAATTCGGCATTCTTCCCAAAAAGAAATCCGGCACATGAAGCAGAGTTTCGTCTCCAATCTCCAGGACGGCCAGACCGTTACCTCTCACTTTCTTGTCTGCGTCAAGGAAATCCGCGCCACCCGCGATGGCAAAGCCTACCTGCGCCTGGAGCTTGGCGACGCCACCGGGCGGGTCGAGGCGCGCATGTGGGAAGGATTCGACCGCATGGCCGCCTCGTTTGAGCGCGACGACTATGTGAAGGTCCAGGCCCGCGTCGAAAATTATCGCAACAAACTCCAGCTGGCCATCGAGAAAATCCGTCGCGCCGAGGAAAGCGAAGTGGATCCCGCGGATTTCTTCGCGCACACCAAGGAAGACGTGGAGGAACTGTACGCCAGGCTGCTCGAAGTCGTTGCCTCGGTGGGGAATCCCTGGCTACGGAAACTTCTCGACAGCGTCGTTCAGGATCCGGAAATCGTCCCACGACTCAAGCGCGCGCCCGCAGCGAAAATCATGCATCACGCCTATTATGGAGGCCTGCTCGAACACGTGCTCAGCTTGTGCAATCTTTGCCGCGCGGTCCTCGGCCATTATCCCGAAGCGGATGCCGACTTGTTGCTTTCGGGCGCAGTCCTCCACGATATCGGAAAGTTGCAGGAGCTGAGTTACGAACGTTCCCTCGGCTACACCGGCGAGGGCCAACTGCGCGGCCACATCCTGATCGAGTACGAACTGGTCACGAAAAAAATAGACGCGATCGAGGGATTTCCTTCGCCTTTGAAAACTCTGGTGCAGCACATGCTGGTTTCGCATCACGGGCAATACGAATTCGGGTCGCCAAAACTTCCCATGTTCCGCGAAGCATTGCTGTTGCATTATCTGGACGACCTTGATTCCAAGATGGCTGCAATCCGTTCCGCGCTCGATTCCGATCAGGGAGAAGGGAATTGGACGGCGTTCAGTGGAGCTCTCGAAAGGCGCATTCTGCGCTCCGATCTGTTCCTCTCCGGTTCGGGCGCGCCCGCGGTAAAAAACTCCGCTGCTCAGGCTGCGGGCGGAGGCCGGAGTCCTTCGGATGGAAAAGAATAACAACGTGGAGCGCTCCACCGCCTCACGAGGCGCGGGCCCGAGGCATTCGATCCTCGACCTCGCGCCGCTCGAACTGGAATGTCTGAGCGTTCTCTGGCCAATGGGCCAGGGGACGGTGCGCGACATTTGTCGCGCGCTGGCCGCGTCCCGCCCGCGCGCCTACACGACCGTGATGACCATCATGGATCGTCTCGAACAGAAGGGAATCGTGGCTCGCCGCAAAGTGGGCCGCGCCTATCTGTACGAGGCGAGGCTCAGCGCCGACGAGGCTCGCGGGAAAGCGGTCGAGAAAATCGTGGAGGGATTTTTTGACGGCTCCCCGGACGCTCTTGCCGCGCACCTGGCCACAAAGGGAAGCGTCGCTCCGCAGTTTCTTTCCGCTGCGCCGGCGCCCGTTGACGCGCCAGTCACATCCGTTGCAGAATCGCAAACTCAGAATCTCGACGAGACGTTACTCTAAATAAAATGTTTCCCGCGCCCTTTTCGATTCGCGATCAACGTATCTCTCCTGGCACGGTTCTCGCGCCCATGGCCGGAGTGACCGACACCGTTTTTCGCCGCATGATTCGCAGCCTCGGCGGCTGCGGCCTGATCATGACGGAATTCACCAGCGCCGAATGCATTACGCGCAACTCCGCCCGGACTTCGCGTTATCTTTTTTTTGAGCCCGACGAGCACCCTATCACCGGCCAGTTGTTCGGCGCCGACGCCGAGGTGATGGCCCGCGCCGCGGGGATGGTCGAACAATTGGGCTTCGATATTGTAGACGTCAACCTCGGCTGCCCCGCAAGAAAAGTCGTGAAGTGCGGCGGCTCGGGCCTGCTGCGCGATTTGAAGGCTCTCGAGCAAGTTCTTCGCGCCGTGCGCTCCGCCGTGCGCATTCCCATGACCATCAAAATTCGCGCCGGCTGGGATGAAAACAGCATCGTCGCCGCGGAAGTTGCCCGCCTCGCCGAGCAAATCGGCGTCGAGGGCATCGCCGTTCATCCGCGCACGCGCGCGCAGGGATACACCGGGCGGGCCGATTGGAATGTCATTCGCGATGTCAAGCAGGCCGTGCGCATGCCCGTGATTGGCAACGGCGACATCAACTCGCCCGAGGACGCCATGCGCATGCTCCGCGAAACTGGATGCGACGCCGTGATGATCGGACGCGCCGCGTCAAACAATCCCTGGATTTTTCGCCAGATCTCCCAGTTTGCGGAGACAGGCTCTTATGGCCAGCCGAGCGAGTGGGACCGCTATCAGTTGCTTTCCATGTATTTCCGGAATCTGGTCGATACGCAATGGCCCGACGCCATCGGCAGAATGAAGCAGTTCACCAGCTATTTTACGCACGGCGTGCGAAACGGCGGCGAATTGCGCAGAAACGTGCATACCGCCCGCACTCCGGCCGAAATTCTCGATCGAGTGGACGTGTTCTTTGCACAAACTGTAACCTGAGGAGGTAACGGATGGCCCCAGCCAGCGCTTCGACCCCAGCTCTCGAGCGCCGTAGGGAACGCCGAGTCCCGGTTCATCTCCCGATTGTGGTCCGGGGAACCGACCGCTCCGGGCTTGCCTTTGAAGAGCGCACTTCCAGCGAAAATTTGTGCCGCGGCGGCGCGGCGTTTGCCACGCGTTTTCCTCTCGATTTCGGCGGTCTGTTGGAAATCCAAATACCCGTGGCGCCAACGGCAGGCGGCGAAGATTCGGAGTTTTCGACGCAAGGCCGCATCGTTCACGTGATGCAGGGAAGGGACGAGCGCGAATTAATCGTGGGCGTCGAATTCACCGGCCCACGTTTCAACCGGATGTTCGTTTCGGAGGAAACGTAGTAGTAGCGCAGGCATGAGCCTGTGGGGTTTTGACCTTGCAGGGATGAACCCCCACAGGCTGAAGCCTGCGCTACCAAAACCGACATCATTTCGGATCCATTGCCCGGGCTTCTGACGAAACAATAAGCACCACCGCCATTCATCGCTCCAGCAAAAGCCGCTTATATGCCTCGCGTTTGGCGAGCCCGCGCTCGCGTGCAGCTTGCTTCAACGCCGCCTTGCGATCCAGGCCCGCTTCCGCTTCCAGCTGCTCGACGCGCTGTTTCAGCGAAACTGCGGGAATCGCCTGCAGCTCACCCTCCGCGGGCGGCCCGATCAGCAAAGTAATTTCGCCCCGCGGGACTCGCTGGCGCGCCGCGTCTCCAAGTTCGGCCAGAGACCCGCGCAGGAATTCCTCGTGAATCTTGGTGAGTTCCCGGGCCACAACGCCGTGCCGAGATCCCAGAATCTCAGCGGCGTCCGAAAGCGTTTCCGCCAGCCGGTGAGGCGCTTCGTAGAGCACCAGAGCCCGCGGTTCGGACTTCAACGCCTCGAGCTTCTTCCTGCGTGCCCCTGCGCGTGACGGCAAAAATCCCACAAAAAGAAATTCCTCGGTAGGCAGCCCGGATGCCGCCAGCGCGGCCACAAACGCGGATGGCCCCGGAACAGGAACGACGGGGATGTGATGCCGCAGGCACTGCGCTACCAAACGGTGCCCGGGATCGGACACCACGGGGGTGCCCGCGTCGCTCACCAGGGCGACCTGCGCCCCTTCTTCGAGTTGGATCACCAGTTCCGGCGCGCGCGTCAGTTCGTTGTGGGCGTGGTAGCTGACCAGTTCCTTGTGAATCGCGTAGTGCTGCAGCAATTTCTGCGTCTGCCGGGTATCCTCGCAGGCGATCAGGTCCGCTTCCTTCAGCACCCGGAGGGCCCGCAGGGTAATGTCCTCGAGGTTTCCGATCGGCGTCGCCACCAGATAGAGGCAGCCCGTTGGTAGATTGTCTTGCACGTCTGTGGTCATGCTTTCCTCAACGGAGTGAGTCTATCACGCGCCAGCGAAACACAGCTTCCCGGGATAGGGAGCCCCGCTTAAACCTCGGAGGCATCGCTTCCGAGGCCGCCCGGCGTGTTATCATAAAAGATTCCATTTGGAGTAAGAAGGAGACCGGAATTGCCGCTCTACGAATATGCCTGTCTCAAATGCAAGCGCCACACCGATAAGATCGAAAATGTAAACGGGCCGCACCTGAAAAAATGCCCGCACTGCGGTGGAAAAGTGGAGTCCGTAATTACGGCCCCCTCGATCCAGTTCAAGGGCTCCGGCTGGTACGTCACCGACTACGGACGGAAAACGACGGGGGGCGATTCAGGCAAGTCAGAGCAGGCCGAAAAGGCCGGGAAATCCGAGAAGTCCGAGAAAGCGGAAAAATCTGAAAAATCAGATTCCAAATCCGCTTCCCCGGCAAAAGATCAAAAGAAAACCGGGAGCACCGCGAAAGAGAAATGATCCCTCAAGTAGCGCAGGCTTCAGCCTGTGGAAGTTGGCCCTTGGAAAAATTAAACCCCACAGGCTGAAGCCTGCGCCACTAAAGCTTGAGCGCCTTCAGATACTCGCGAAAATCCTTGCCAAATTCCTGGTTCTCCAGCCCGATTTCCACGGTCGCTTTCAAAAAACCGAGCTTGTCCCCCGCATCATACGATTTCCCTTCGTAGACATACGCGAGTAATCCGATCTCCTGCGCCAGCAGGCGAAGAGCGTCGGTAAGCTGGATCTCGCCCCCGCGCCCCGGCTTGGTGCGTTCGAGGCAGTCGAAAATTTCCGGAGGCAGGAGATATCGTCCGGTGACGGCCAGTGTGGACGGCGCTTCGGCGGGGTTCGGTTTCTCGACCAGGTCGCGTATTTTCAAAATGCGTTTGTTCGCGCCCGCGCCGTTATCCTGGTCCACGTCGACGATGCCGTAAAGCCCAGTCCGTGCGCGCGGCACCTCTTCCACGGCAATGGCGCCTTTTCCCGTGCTCTCGTACACTTCGATCAATTGCTTCGTTGCGGGATTCGGTCCCGGAATAATTACGTCGCCCAGCAGCACCGCGAACGGCTCGTTGCCCACGAGTTCCTTGGCCACCAGCACGGCGTGTCCCAGCCCCAACGGCTCTTTCTGCCGCGTGTAGCTGAAGTGCACCATGTTGCCGATGTCGTGCACCAATTTTGCCAGCGTTGATTTGCCCTTTTCCTCCAGAAAACCTTCCAGCTCGGGCGAAGAATCGAAGTGATCTTCAATCGCATTCTTCCCCCTGCCGGTGACGATAATAATGTTGTCGATTCCGGAGGCCACGCACTCTTCAACAACATACTGGATAAGTGGCTTATCGACCACAGGCAGCATTTCCTTGGGCTGTGCTTTGGTCGCCGGCAGGAACCGCGTGCCCAGCCCCGCGGCGGGAAGAACTGCTTTGCGGACGCGTCTTGGTTTCTCGGCCATCGATGGTTGATCCTGTAGCCACCTTACGTGGCGCTTGTACGCAGTGTCAATCCACCATTTGCCGTAGAAGTTCCTAACCCCAAATCTGTGGTTGCTAATTCACAAATAGGCTCTGCGGGTTGCGGCTTCACAGGTTGCGGAAAAATTAGTTTATTTTGTCATTCCGAGCGAAGCGAGGAATCTCTCTTCGATTTGCCCCCATAAGACCCGCCGCATCCGGCGCATTCAATCGCCGGTACTGCGTGCCGTCTCCGACTGCGCCGCAGGTTTACTCACTCCGCCAAACGATTCGCGAAAACATTCCTTCACGGTATCCGCGATGATCTGCCCGTTTTCATAGAGCACCTTCAGCCAGGCCAGCGGCCCCATCTGCGGAAAATAAATCCCGCGGAAACACAGGCGCGAGACGAGGATATTGATGCGGTATGCCAGCGGCTTATGACTGAACGAACGCACCGCCTGCGCGATCGCTTCAGGGCTGTATGCCTGCGCCCACCCATACTTCACCTCAGCGTGAGCCTCCGCGATGCTCATTTTCAGCGGTGTGTGCGCCATCGCAAACGGTATGAATTCCTCCCAGTGTTTGGGCCGCGTCAGACGCCCCGCCGCCTCCAGCCTGGCATACAGCGGCGTGGACGGCAGCGGAGTGATCAAGCCGAAAATGGGCAGTCCCGCAGGCCAGGTGCGAATTTGCTGCAGCGTCCGCTCCGCCACGCCCACCGTATCGTTGTCCATTCCGAACATGAAGGAGGTGATGGCGAAGACGTTGCGGTCGGCCAGCCTTTGCAGCACGGCGGCATATTCGCCCGGCTTGTTGAACCCTTTGTTCACATCGGCGAGGTTCGTCGGGTCGATGGACTCCATGCCGATGAAAATCCATTTGCCGCCGGCGGCGGCGATCAGTTCCACGAGCTCCTCATCGCGCAAAAGATTGGCGCTGATTTGCGCGACCCAGTGGACCTGGGCGCCCGCCGCGATGATGTCCCGCAACAGGGATTTCGTCCGCTTGGGGTTAATGGCGAAGTTATCATCGATAAAGAAAACAGCGATCTGGCCGCCCTCTTTTTTTGCCCGGGCCTTGAGCAGCAATAATTCATCCACCACGCTTTTGTTAGTCCGAAAGCGGATCGAGTCGCCAAAAAAGCCGGTGACCGTGCAAAATTCGCACCCGTACGGGCATCCGCGCCCGGACTCCACGGGAATAATGCGGAAGGTTCCCCAACCGTCGCGGAAATGCTTGAGCATCGGGCCAACGAGTTTTGGAACGACGTTGAACTGGTCCAGATCGAGCGAATTCCAGGGAATCGCCGGATACGCCTGCAGACTCGGTTTCCTCTCCTGGCCGAATTCATCCACAGGAGCGTAGGTCTCTTTGAGTTGGCCGCGCGCGGCATCCGCCACGATCTTCGGCCAGGTTTCGTCCGCCTCGCCAAGAGCGACCGCATCGGCATGGCGCTTCCCGGATTTCCGGCCGAGCGCTTCATCGGGCATTTCCGTGACGTGCGGCCCGCCCATCACCACTGGCACGCCAGCGGCGCGCACGGCGTCGGCCATGCGATAGGCCTTCGCGATCATGCGCGTCATGCAGCCGATGCCCACCAGTGAAATATCATTCTCGCGGACATAACGCGCGATGCCAGCCTCGTCGATCGGCTGCGCGTTGCCATCGATCAGCACGACTTCATGGCCGGCTGGCGTGAGCGACTGCAAGAGAAACATCCACAGATGCGGCATGAAGTTCCTCGTCACGCCGTTGTCAGGACTATAGAGCAATATTTTCATCGTTTTATTTCTCCCCGACGACTGGCCGCTCGGGCAGGCTCCGACAATCTGCGGCTTGCGTCTTTCGTTTCGTTGTGCAGCGAAAGAACCGACGACCCTAAGGGCACGGCGGAAGGATGTGTGAAGTACGCCGCGATAGTATCACTTCCATGGCACAAGAAATGACGAATAATCGGGATTTTCCATTATCGTTACTGGCCCTGACTGTTCAATTGTGCACAGTCGGGTTCACTTCAGCACACTGGCAACCACCTGTTGAATTGTCGGCAGTAGATTAATTTCTAGTTGTTGGGAGCCCTGAGTGGACTGCAAATCGTAGCCCGATGCCGCCCAGGTCGGGCCGGGGAAACGCGTATCTCCTTAGAATGCAAGCCACTACAGACCCGGCACACGCGCCTCAGCGGCGCAACCGAACCCAGCTCCCAATTTGCTGCGTCACGAGGACGATTTTCACGACTGTGCTAACATGGACATCTCCCCAAACGGGAAAACGCATCATGCCAACGCGCATCCTTGGAATCGAGTCCTCGTGTGATGAAACCGCCGCTGCGGTTGTCGTGGATGGACGCGAAATTCTGTCGAGTGTCGTCTCCTCGCAACTCGACATTCACCGCAAGTATGGCGGGGTCGTTCCCGAGCTCGCCTCGCGCGAGCATCTGCGCCAAATCGTCCCCGTCGTCCGCGAAGCGCTGTCGCAGGCGGGCCTGGAATTTAGAGACATCGATGCCGTCGGCGTGACCCAGGGTCCAGGATTGGTCGGTTCGCTTTTAGTGGGAGTGACGTACGGCAAAGTTCTGGCCACGGAACTCGGCAAGCCGCTCGTTTCCGTCAACCATTTGGAAGGCCACGTCCACGCCGTATTTCTCGAAGCGCACCTGGCCGGGAAAACTCCGCAATTGCCGGCCATTTGCCTGATCGTTTCCGGAGGGCACACTCTGCTCTATCACGTCCAGTCCGCCAGTGGGAACGGAGATGCCGCATCGCGCGCCTCTCAGTACCGCCGTCTCGGTGGCACGCGCGACGACGCCGCCGGCGAAGCCTACGACAAAGTCGCCCGTCTCCTCGCGCTTGGCTATCCCGGCGGCCCGATCATCGACCAGATTGCCTCAAAGGTCGCCGAGTCCGGCGCGAATTTCCATGAAAAAGACGAATTGAATTTTGCTCCGGTGAAGATCAAAGGCAATCCCTACGATTTCAGTTTCAGCGGAGTCAAGACCGCCGTCCTGTATTATGTCCGCGCGCATCCCGAATTCGCGGATGAAATCGAAGCGCGCAAGAAAACCCTCCAGGATGGCCGCCGCAAGGCTGCGGATCTCATGCCGCTGTGCAGCCCGCGTACGCTCTCCCTCATTTCCAAATTCCAATCCGCGGTAGTCCGCGATCTTGTGACTCGTACGCTCGAAGCCGCAGCGGAAACCGGTTCCCGCACAGTTTTGGTTTCCGGCGGAGTAGCCGCTAACTCCGAATTGCGGAACCACTTCGCATCCAAGGCGACAAAAATGAACGTGGATGTCTTTTTCCCCAGCCGCGCCCTTTCCACCGACAACGCCGCCATGATCGCCGCGGCCGCCTATCCCCACTTGCTCGCCGGAGATCTTGCCCCAACCGATTTGAACGCCGAGCCAAACCTCCGCCTCGCCTAGTTGCTTCTGATTTTTTCTAATGGGCCAGTTTCCAAGCAGCCGGACTCCAGAAGACTTGGCTTTCCTGTGACAAATCCAATGACTCGTTCTAATATTCCCCGCTCACGCCGGACCCTGACTTCCAGGGATGGATAATGCCAGCTGTTCTCCGGAGATCGGGATAGCCATCCCCTCGGGGATGCACTGATGCGCCTACCCTAAAACTGTCCCTCCGTGCAGTATTAACCGTACCCTCTCCGCCTTACGATCCTTCCGCCAAGCCCACGCGGAAATGTCCAAATTAAGGTCAATGAATCGGAGGAAATATGCGTAAAAACCTCACCGCAAAAGTAGGAGTCATTACTTTGTGTTTGCTTTTTGTCTCAGGCAGCACCTTCGCACAAAGCAGCGGCAATTTCAGCGCGTCGTACTCCCCGATCGCCTGCACTATTAATAGCAGCAATGGAAGCTTTGGAACGACTGGAACCTCTGCTACCGGAGGTGTGTGTGATGTGACTGGCGGCATCGGCCCGGTCACGTGTGGACTCCTGAGCGCGGGCATCAAGACTTCCTCGGGCAGCGGCGTAACACTTGTCATCACACCGTCGGCGGTCACAGGTCTATACACCAACACAAAGGTCTCCAGCACCACGCAGTCAGCCACGGCTGAGGTGGGCATTCAAGTCTGTGTAAAGGTAGATGGAAGCGGAGCAAAAGTGGTAGGCGGCGATTCCAATGGGTGCGCCATCTACGACGAACGCTTCCAGCAGCTCAGCACGAACCTCTTCTCTGTGGTTACCGCCTGTGCCTCGACGACGACAGACCTGTGCAACATCGACCTGATTCTGAGCACGCTGTCCGCGCACAGCTACAATTTCATTGCCCAGATTCCTGGTGGGCAACACATAGTCACGGCGACCTGGTCGGTGGTCAATGCGAATACATCATCTTCAAACGCTAGCATTGGCGCGTGCCTGGGTCCAGGCAACGTCTCGGTCACGCAGTACAAAGTGTTCCAAAACAGCGGCGCGATCCTATCATTCTAAAGAACACCGAGGGCACCTTAGGTGCCCCGGTTCATTAAGCGGGTCAGGCTTCAGCGCCACATGCTGAAGCCTGACCTGGCAATTCCCAATGGACCTCACGACGAGGAGCGCACGTTTAGCAAGGAACTGTCGGCTTGGCAAAGTGATGCCACTGGCGCCTAAGACCATCTAAACAAGATTCCGCCTGGGAAACAGGATTTTCGGGATGTGCAAATTGGACCAATCCCGTTCGCGGGCCACATTCCGTTATGCAGGACTTCTCAGGGCTTGGCTCCGTTGTTGTGCCGGAGGAATTTATGGCTTAGAGTAAATCGCTTCACTTTCTAGAATTTGACCGAAACCCCGGAATCAAGATAGAGTCTTTCGCATTGACCTCGAAATCGCCAGTCCTACTAAAAGCATCGGTCTTATCCATTCCCTCGGCTCGTGCCCGCTCGGGTGGGACGACGGCGGCGGCTTGGGGTGTGCGTCTGTTGGATCGGTATTTCTACTTCTCCATGTCGCTGTTAATCGCCGCGGTCATCATCTACGGCTTCCATTTCACGGTTGACAAGAATCTCTTCCATCCGGCTCCGCCACGCCCACTGCTCCTATACTTTCACGCTGCCGTATTCTCCTTTTGGGTCGTCTTCTTCATTTTTCAATCATCCCTGGTGCGCACCGGAAACGTTCGCGGGCATCGGCTTATGGGCTGGTTCGGGCTCGCCCTCGGCATCAGTATTATCCTTCTCGGCGTATCTACTGCCCTCACGATGGCGCGCTTTGATATCGTCCAGCTTCATTCTCCCAATGCTCGCTGGCGGATGATCGTCCCCCTCTTTGACATGGTCTGTTTTACCCCGACGTTCTTCCTTGCCATTTACTGGCGCGGGAAACCGCAACTGCATCGCCGCCTCATCTTCATCGCGACCTGCGGACTCACGGCCGCCGCCTGGGGGCGTTTTCCTGAACCCATTCTGCCGCACTATATGCTGTATGCCGGGGTGGACCTGCTCATCCTGCTGGGCGTAGCCCGTGACCTAATCGTCGACCGCCGGATCCACACGGTGTACCAATTTGTGCTTCCCCTTTTCATCATCGGACAATCCATCGTTGTCTATACCAGATGGCATGAATTGCACTATTGGCTCAGAGTTGCCGATTTCCTCCTGCGATGATCCTATCAGCTCCCGGTAGATGAGATTATTGATAACTGTGTATCTGCCTGGTCACGTGTAAATCAGTTACCAATACCGCGACATCTCAGGACTTGGCTTCTTCTTTCACAGCAGCCGCCTTGTGTAATGAGCGATCCCTGCCCATTACCTCGCAGCGCATCTGCAATGCTCTCATGATGGCTCCACGCTGACGACAGAGCTGACTTAGGGGACTGAAACTCGTTGAGTTACTCTCTCGCACACGGCTGCAGGAATATGAACCGCTCAATAGGACTGCGGGCGATGATTAGAACACACTCCGAAAGGCAGGCAAATATGGCCGGGACACTTCAGAACAACCCTGGGCATTCGAGCGAGTCAATTGAGACACCACCGGAATCAGGGGATTCTCCTGCGACTGGGAAAGTCAGGTTGTCCCCGAAACGAGCATTAAAGTCACAAATGGTGCCTCTGCTGGAGCTGTTGAGGACCCCAGGCTATCCGCGATGGCTGATTGCGGCTGGGGCGATCTTAGGGCTGGTAGTGATAGTCACTTTGGTGGAGCGAGTATCGGAGCGGATTAGAGACGCACGCGAGCTGCGGTACGAAGAGGCGGTCCTGAACGTTACCCCTCAACGATTAATCGCACGATGCGGCCAACCGACCGAAGATGCGACAAAGCAAGTGTTTCCGCTCTTCATCCGGATGATAAGCTATCAGCGTAAAGGCAAAAAGTTCGTGCTCCAGTTCACAAGAACAGCGGAGGAAACGAGCGACTGGGTGTTTTTGGGCATGCAGGATGAGAGCGGAACCAGGGGCTACGATTCGCCGGACGCGAAAGTGGCTGCGCTGCCGTGTCTCGATTCGACGAAATGAACGACGGTGTCTCAATCCTCATCAGAAAGCCAGTTAATGGGATGGTCCGCCGCAGAACTCTAGAAGTTGTAGAGTGCGGGGCCAGGAGGCATCTCATGAAAATTTACGCGCTGGGGATTGATTTGGGTAAGACCGTGTTTCATCTCGTGGGCTTGGATGCGAATGGGCAGGTGGTCGTACGGAAGCGGTGTTCTCGCACGCAGTTGCTGGCCTTCACCACGAATGTGCAGGCGCAGTTGATCGGCATGGAAGCTTGCAGTGGGGCGCACTTTCTCGGGCGGCCTCTGCGAGCACAGGGGCATGACGTGCGTTTGATGCCGGCTCAGTA
>Ga0210401_10003398_pt1 | contig 17057 bp, 25 predicted proteins | sample IncBWH32MmetaG_FD_150866 | JGI IMG/M metagenome (GOLD analysis project Ga0210401, IMG submission 150866) | Forest soil microbial communities from Barre Woods Harvard Forest LTER site, Petersham, Massachusetts, United States - Inc-BW-H-32-M | ecosystem: Environmental > Terrestrial > Soil >... | reverse complement strand
TATGGCTTGCTGGCCTACATGGTCAGCCAACGATCGCGCGAGATCGGTATTCGCATGGCCTTGGGGGCCGGGCGAGGCGGCGTCCTGAAGCTGTTCTTGCAAAAGGGTATAGTGCTGGCGGGCCTCGGAATTGTGGCCGGCATGGTCGTTTCTGCATCCACTGCGTCGTTGATGGGCAGTTTGCTTTACGGCGTGCGCCCGCATGATCCGGCTGTGTTTGTGATCGTTCCTCTGCTTCTGTTTGCCGTTGCCGTTCTAGCCAGCTACCTTCCAGCGCGGCGCGCGACGAAAGTGGACCCAGTGATTGCGCTGAGAGAAGCATAGCGAACCACCTGTGCAGTGGGTTTTTGGAGGCAATCGCAACAATTCCCAACTCCCGAATTGTCGACTAGGACTAAGCCGCTGGCGCGGCGGACGCTACGCGTGGGGTGAACGGAAAAGTTGGGGAGCTGACGTAGTGTGGGTCACGGAGAAAGGAGACTCCTGTGACCCGTTTACGGAAGATGATGTTGGAGGAACTCCAACGTCGCAACTACTCGACCATCACGACGCGTAATTACCTGCGAGTCGTGGCCGACTTCGCTAAGTATTTTGGCAAGTCCCCCGACAAGCTCGGCCCCAACGAACTTCGGACCTATCAAGCCTATCTGTTGCAAGACCGCAAGCTGACACCTGGCACGGTGGTCAACTGGGTCGCGGCCCTGCGATTCTTTTTCGTGAAGACTCTCAAGCGCCATCAGTTCCGCGAGTTCTTGCCCTATCCCAAGGACCGGCGACGACTGCCGACGGTGTTGAGTCGGGAAGAAGTCTCGCGCCTGATCAATGCGGCAGGAACATTGTTTCGACGCACGCTGTTGATGACCCTCTACGGCACCGGCATGCGACGCGCAGAACTCGCGCACCTCAAGGTGAAAGATATCGATAGCCAGCGGATGATCATCCGCGTGGTGGGCGGCAAAGATCGGGATTTGCCTCTAAGTCCAGCCCTGCTGGAGATTCTGCGGGAGTACTGGCGCTGGCGGAAACCGAGACTCTATCTGTTTCCCACACGCACCTATCGCCGAAGACTCGACCAGCCGATCTCGGACAAAACCGTCTGGATCGCATGTGCCTTATCGAAAACGCCTCGGGCATAATCTCTCGTCTTCCAGAGAACTCCTTGGTCGAGGCATTTCCGATCAAGGCTAGCGACCATCCGGAAGTTATTTACAGAAGTTGCGCTAGGTCCCAATTAACGCTGCCGGCTCAACCGGGGAGTTTCGCAGCCAGGAGAAACGAAGCGACTGCCGACTGTCGCTAGTTCGAGTGCGGGAATCAAGTCGGTTCCCAGACGCGACTTCAGCACGTAACCCAGCGCGCCCGTCTCCAGGGCAGCGCGACAAATATCGGTGTCGGTAAGGACCGTTAGGAAAACAATCTTGATGGACGGATTGGCGTCTTTCATATGTTTAGCTGCTTGGATCCCATTGAGGATGGGCATGGAAATATCGAGGACCACGACGTCCGGGCGCAGTTTCACGGTGGCGTCGATCGCCGTCTGACCATCACTTGCCGTGCCTACGACAATGCATCCGTCGGCGGATAGAAGTTTGCTGACATGCTCAAGCATCTCTCCGTGATCGTCGGCTAAAAGGACACGAATTTTTGACAGGGTAAGCCCTCCCGGTTCACACACGAAATATAAACACCGATTGGGTCGCGAAGTTTTGGTTTTTCCAAGACACGCGAAGTAGAGCGTGGACACTTTGGTACGAAGGGATCGTTCGCCGCCCAAACCGTGCTGGTAACCAGACAACTAAACAGCAGCAGCTGAAAAATATGATTGAACACTGAGTTTCCCCTAAACGTATTCAGTCTGAAGGAGTGGTTCGACAGCAAACTTAAATTTGCCGTTCCCGTTCCGGAAATCCCACCAAAAAGGTTACCTTAAGGGAGAAGATACCTCGCCGCTCTTCGCCGAATTCCCATCGATAACCTTGTGTCGCATGAATTGGGGCCATTTCGGACAGCTCAGCGAGCGAGTAAGCGCGCAAACACGATACGAGGCCATCGAAACATAGAATCAACGGTGCAAGCGGAATTACATATGTCCAGAAGACACGGGACCAACAGAATGGCCGCATTAAAGGAACAGCCAATAATGCGCCAAACGCAAAAAGCAAGCACCCAAAGAACGTCACGATGCTGCGCCTCGGAACCTCGAAGATGGCTATGCCCTCTCGCTGCTCGACAGCCTGTCGAACCAACGCTCTCGCTTGTTCCGGCGGAAAGTGATGAAACGCCGTGAATAGGGTTCGAAACCCACGCAAGTCGCCAGGAATTCGAGTTGCCTCCACCGGCGACGAATGATATCGCAAACGCTGTCTCGTCCTTTTCTGGATGGTTCGCGATGTGGCCTCGTTCGGGTACTTGTCGGTCAGCCAGACGTTGACAAGCGTTTTCTGAGCTGCCAATCGCTCCTGCATCCAAAGCCATGGTCCGCCCGCACCCGAGCACAAATCCACGACTTGAGTGGCCCTTGAGCGCTTCAAGGCGGCCCGAAGCCGAGGTTCAACAGACGCATAAACTCCGGTTAAGTTGAGAATCCATTGCAGGATGTCGGTCACCGCATCGCGCAATGAATGCGGCAACCAGGGTTGTTCGTGAATTTCAAACAGGTGTAGGCGACGCAAAAGCCCTCCTGGCACATTACGCATATCTAGACCGTCCTTCGCATCGGAAAATTCCAGATCGCCACCCAGGAGTCCTGTGTTTTTCATAGGCTTGACGGACCGAGATGGGATTGCCACGACAACCCGAGCCCACAGCACAGCCGGGCAGGAGCGGAACCTGTTCGCAGTTCACTCGCGACATCACTCTTGTCGTGATAGACGTTCGCTAGTTTTTACTCTTGTCGGCAAGCCAAGCCGGACCTTGTCAACCCAGGCGGTTGACCACGATTCGTAAGCGGTGACTTGCGAGCCCCCTAGCCCAGCCCGCGCTCTCACTCTCCGGCGGAATAAATTGAGCGAGGTCGAGGTCTGCATGAATGGGTAGCCTCAGAAGCCCGAGGGTAATCATGGGTGACCTCACACAAGTACAGCTGCTTCCCGTCGAAAGCGGAACCGCGAAACGCGGCGAGCCAGATCTTACCGAGCAAGAGATCGCCCCGATCGTCACCGCGGGGGCGGGCGATATGTGGAGTTGTTGCAGAACACTCCCGGCAGGATGGAAACCGTGATCCTATTCGCTTTGCCACAAACCGAGACAACGCTCGGGCTTCGCATGTCACGGTTCAACGTTGCGGCCGTTCGAGAACGCATTGCCAAATCCGATGAGCTGTTCGCGAAAGCGGCTGCGAGATGACTAGCGCCAGTGGTACTGGAGTTTTGCTCCGACACACATTTGACGACTCCCCCTCGCTTCGCGTGCGGTTGTCCGAGTTGTTCAGCGAAGAAATGCGGCTGCTCCTGGAGCGTCTACAAGACCTTCAAGGCTGGATCGTCAGCATCGGCGAGCCACGATGCCGTCGCAACGTGAAAATGTCCGAATCGCGCGGAATACAACGACTGGGGGCGAAGATGGATATTAAGCCGGGCGAGTCGAAAGCAGAATGATTCGCTGGCCTCGTTTTGCGCGCTGGATCGGTTATGGTTGCATTCTGATAGGCCTTGCTTGGGCTCCTCTTTCAGCTCAGACACAAGAGCAATCGACTCCGCCCGCCCAATTAACTTCGCCGGGCCAGCAGGCCGCACCGCAGCAACCGCAATCTGGGGGGCAGCAGGATTCGCAGCAGAATCGGCAGGCACCGCAGTCTGCGGAAGGGAAGAACGAGACGCATGAGGAAACGACTGGCACATCCAATGATCGCCTGTTTTACACGTTGCCGAATTTCCTGACGATCGAGAACGCGAAGCAGATTGCTCCACTGTCTGCGAAGGAAAAGTTCAAGGTCGTGGCGCGATCGTCATTCGATTATGTCGAGTATCCATGGTATGGATTTCTCGCCGCAGTCAGCCAGGCGGAGAACAGCGAGCCCGGGTACGGTCAAGGGGCCGCAGGGTACGGCAAGCGTTACGGCGCGGCATTGGGCGACGGCACCATCGAAAGCTTCTGGGTGGGAGCAATCTTACCGAGCGCGCTGCACCAGGATCCGAGGTTCTATCAGTCGGGACAAGGTGGATTCTGGCGCCGGACTGGATACGCTATCAGCCGAATTTTTGTGACCCGGACTGATTCCGGGAATGAAACGTTCAATGGTTCGGAGATTTTCGGCGCGGCGATCGCGGCCGGAATTTCGACCTATACCTATCATCCCCACTCCGATAAGACGCTGGCGAACACAGCGAGCGTGTGGGGCACGTCGATTGGCTACGACGCAGCCGCGCTTGTGGTGAAGGAATTCTGGCCGGATATTCGGCGGAGACTGCGCAAGAATAAAGAAGTGGACCATCCTCCAGCCACGGCCCAAAAGCAATAAGTTCTTCTGTTTGCTTTGCACACCTGCGAAAACCTCTCCTTCATGCACTGCGGTCCGGTCATTAGACTGACTTATGGCGAGCGGCTCACTCTGCAAGAACTGCTCTAGGCGCGGAAGTACAGACAGTTTGGTGACTTGGCCGATGCCGATGCGCTTTGAAAACTCTGTCGAGTCTTCTGCGAAGAGCGAGCTTGGCCGGGACCCTCGGAAGCACATCAAAGCGAAAGGAAGGAATCATCATCACCACAACTACAACTAGGTTCAGAAGCACGATGGCGGATTGGCAGCAGGCGTGTTGCCGAAAGCGCCGCTTGCGAGCAAGCCGAGCGCCAAGCAAAAGACCTATCCCCATGGCGATTTCGAAGACGAGAACAACATTGGCGCCGCACGGCGCGGCCGTTTCAAGGAATACTTCTATCAACAGATTGTCTCCACGCAGACTACGACTGCGTTCCGTTCGTGTTCAGCTAAGAGTCTCGCGTGGCGGAGTGGACAGAGTTCATTCTGGCAATTGGGATGGAGGTGCTAAGATCGCACATCGGTATCGCCCCTGGAACATGTTCCAGGGTTATCGGGGCGACCAGACTCAAGGCCAGAAATGTGATTGGAACGCCGTGTTTCGTCGTAACTTCTCAGTCTCCTCAATACGAGTTTGCTGTGGTGTCGCTTCCGCCAATCACCGGGCATGCAGCAAATTCTCGAAATGACTCGCGTCCCTTTAGCAATGCGCTCGGTTCGTTCCTTTTCAGCACGAGCACACTCTGCGCCTTTGCCTGGCCGCCGCTTTCGCGGGTTCCGCCACACACACGTAGATTCCCGAGGATTTCTGGTCGAGAACCTTGATCGACAGCCTCCTCACTCCACCCGCCGCCTCGATAATGGCTTCGTTCTCGTCAACCGTCTGCACCGTGAATCCGTAATCTGCGAACGTCTTCTTTCCTTTTTCCCTCTTTGGGCGGAACGTGGACGGCAGTGACGTGACATCCAGCTTTTCAATCACAAACTCCGCCACTTTTTCATTGGGGTATTCCGCCTTATTTCCTGCTACCCCGAGCGGTGCGTATGACAGCGCCACAATTGCCAGCACAACTTTAGCTTTCATTTTCATGCTCCTTTCTGCCATTCAATCTCTCCGAATGGTTCTTTTCAACAGTTGCCAATGCCTCTCTTCGTTTTGCCGAATTCCCTGCCGCGTCAGTTTGTTCTGTTGGGCGATCCACCCACTCTTGACTCGGGAATCTCGGGACACTTCTATCCCGGTCCATTCACTCCACTGAGAAATCCGCCGAGATGCCCCGTCAGCGCGACGATGACTACGGCCACAGCTTCGATCGGCAAGCGGTATCCGGGCAGAAGCTGTTTTTGTTTCCGGCGGGTTTTCCTATGGATGAACAACACCACCCAGATCAAGACGCTCGACGCGCATCCCATCACCAGATGCATCAAAAGGATGCCTTTCAGTTTTTGGCCCTCGAGTTCCCACTGCCACGCGAGAATTCCGGTGATTACCACGGGTAGGGTTGAGATCGCTGCGACGAGCAAGTTGTAGTAGGCCGCCGCAGCCAGCAAGGGTTGCTTCTTCCACTGCGCAAGAAAATCAAAGAGGACGCCGATGATAAACAGCCCAATCGGGAAGTGAATGATCAAGACGTGTTGCGCATGTTTCGCGAAAAGCACTGTTCTTATGTCGAACGGATGCACGGTCGCTCCTCACTCACTGCACGATGACTTTGCCGATCATCTTCGGGTGAATCGAACAGAAGTACGGATACGTTCCCGATTTGCTGAAGGTGAAGGAAAACTTTTCGTCCGTGTCGAGCACTTTAGACTTAAAGGCCTTCGGATCGTCCGTGCTGACGATCGTGTGAGGGATATCGTCACGGTTAGTCCACATAACCGTGGTTCCGACCGGCACCGTTAGCGTTACCGGCCCGAAGCTGAAGTTGTCGACTTTCACTTCCATCGTCGACGCCTTCTGTTGCGCCCGGGTTACAGAACCCTTCCGACCTGTGTTGAAAGCTCCCATTCCCAGCACCAGTGCTGCTGCTAGACTTGCAATGAACACACTTCTCCTCATGCTTTTTCTCCTTTTTAAGTTCGAATTGAGTTTGACTACGCTATGCTCACGCGAGCGAAGAATCCACCACTGCCAGCGCGTGTTGGCCTTGCACGTAGTTTACGTCAGTAATTCCCAAGACGCTCCGCAACTGGTCCGCAGGAACCTTCATCGGGCCAGGCGAATCCGCCTTCCCCGGTTGGGGCTGGGGAAATGCCGTTGAACACGCCGTGTGAAACGTCACATGGCCCTCCACCTTTTGCATCGTCTGATGAATATGCCCGTTCAGCACCGTCACCGAACCGAATTTCTTCAGATATGCCAGCGCCTGCGCGCTGTCGTCTGTGCCCCAGCCCCACTCCGGATAAACGCTCCACAGCGGAATGTGCGCGAACACCACGATGGGCGTGCTCGACTTCAGGTGCTTGACGTCGTCTTCTATCCACTCCAGCTGTTCGGGTCCCAGCGTGCCCAGCCCGCCAGCCTTTAAATTCATCACGTTCACCAAGCCGATGAAGTGCGTGCCCTTTTTATCGAAGCTGTACCAGCCCGCGCCCTTGCTGCCTTTGCCGTAACGTTCCAGAAACTGTTTTCCGTCATCATTCAAGACGTCGTGCTCGCCCGGCACGTAGAACACATCCTTCGGCTTCGCGCTCTTCAGGATCTGATCGACGGTATCAAACTCTTCGGGCTTCGAAAGATGGCTGATGTCGCCAGTATGCAACATGAATTCCGGCGCCGCCGTCAGTCCATTGATCTTGTCGACCGCGGCTTTCAGCGTTCCGGCGACGTCGGGGTTGGCCGGCTTGTTGAATCCCATGTGGCTGTCACTGATCTGCACAAAACTCAGGTCGCCCGTGGCCTCGGCTGTGTTCAATTCCGAAAGCTGGCTCAAGCTGTACGACTTCAATACTCCGCCCTGCATCACGCAGAAGGCCCCGGTTCCTGCCCAAGCCATGCACTTTAGAAAACCTCGGCGATTGACTCCATCGTTGTTGTGGTCGTGCAAGAGCTCATCCTTTTTCTTGTCAGACATTCTCGCTCTCCTGGTATGCACGCTTACTCGTCACTTTTAGGGGTGCTTTTGAGAACGGCGCCGCGGGGGTTTGGGGGAGCCCGCGGTCGCCGTTCAACGTGCTTCGTATATCAAGACCGACGCACTAGCCCATTTATTCCCGATCTACAGAGAGGGAGAATAAAATAGGGCTTGAGCGGGTTACTGCTAATGAGGCTTCACTGTTCGGAGTGAATTGTGAGTGAGCTGGGTTTCGAAGACCGGGAGCGCTTTGAGCAACTTGTGCTGCCCCATGTCGACGCCGCTTTCAATTTCGCGCGTTGGCTGTTGCGCGGGCGCACGGATGCCGAGGATGTCGCCCAAGAGGCCCTGCTCCGTGCATACCGTTTCTTCCGTGGTTTTCATGGTGGAGATGCGCGCGCATGGCTGCTGCAGATCGTGCGCAACGCTTGCTACACTTGGCTGGAAAAGAACCGTCCTATGGAACTAAACATGGAATTTGACGAGGAGTTACACCTGCAGACGTGCGCCACACCGGAGACACTCGCTATTGTCGGCGATGATCGCAAGCGTCTCACCCTGGCCCTCGAGACGCTGCCGCCGCGCTTCCGCGAAGTTCTTGTCCTTCGAGAGCTAGAAGGGTGTTCCTACAGGGAGATCGCTGCGATCACGTCGATCCCCATTGGCACCGTGATGTCCTCGCTCTCCCGCGCCCGCCGCCAATTGTATTCCGCGCTGGCAAATCCTTCTCAAGGAGTCTGTCCGTGAGGTGTAACTTTGCCGACTCTCTGCTTCAGGCTTATTTCGACGGTGAGCTGAGTGGCCGTAGGGCCACGGAATTCGAGCGTCACCTCCGACGTTGCGCCCACTGCGCCACTGAGCTCGTGGACTTGGATTTGTTGCGCGATAGCTTGCAGCTCGCGCCACTCTATCAGCCTGCCCCTGCCTCGCTGCGGCGGAAGATTAGCGCGCCTCTCCACGCAACCACGCCCACGACTGTTGCGTCGGAGCCTCGGCTTTGGCACTGGCTGGCAGCTGTGGCCGCGCTGCTTTTCGTTGCGATCGTGCTGGGGAGAGTAGGTGACGGGCTTCACAGTGACGACTATCAAGCCGACCTTGCTGGGGAAATTGTCGATTCGCACGTGCGTTCGCTGCAGCCAGGGCACATAACCGGGATCGCCTCTAGCAATGAGCGCGATATAAAGGAATGGCTCGACGGCAGAGCTAGGTTTGCTGTTCCTGTCCACGATTTCGCAAACAACGGATTCCTGCTGAAGGGTGGGCGCTTAGATGTTATTGAAGGCCACGCTATCGCGGTGCTCGTTTACGAGCGTAACGGACGTCCAATTAATGTATTCGTCTGGCCCTCACAGGAACAGGACAGTCCACCGCGCACAGGTTCCCGGCAGAGCTTTCAATGGGTCGATTGGCGAAAGGGGAAAATGGAATTCTGCGCCGTCTCTGACGCAGACCCAGTGGACCTCAAGCAGCTCCAGCAGTTAATGAATTCTTCCGCGTAGGCATAGCGCGAACACTATTAGGCAACTCCATTGCAACAAAAACTCGGCACGATTCTACGCGCTGCAAACACAACATCAACAAGTCCAGCATTCGGGTTGTTCTTCCTCTCAAAACGACGGCACTCCTCACGATGTGGAATAGAACATGGGTCACACAGGTATACAGAGAGGAAGGCATCGGTGACAGAGGTATCCAGAGAAGAAGGCAATCGGGCTCCTCTAGAAACCCTGTGTCGCCATGGCTGAAGCGCGGAAGGAGAGCAGCTGTACAGTGCGCGTGACGTTCTGCGACCTGGCAAGTCTCCGCCTCCGGACGCGGTCGCACCCCTAGGAACGTCCGCGTCTGATGTAAGCAAACCCAGTAAACATACGTTGACTAATCATCGGTAGCTCTGCAGCCTAGCAATCTTCGCGCGGTCAATCCGCCAGTTGAGGAACCAGGTTAACGCTTTAATCCGTTCCAAGAGTTTTTTCATTAGCCCACACCTATTTTCGCTACATTGGAAGCACGGGAAAGCCCACTACCACTCACGCTCATGTGACCTGCCACTCGGAGTCTTCCATAGCGGCAACGATCTGGTGAGTTCGTGGATCGAAAACGAAGTACTCGCCAGGCATGAGTGAGGCTAATTGGCTCAGACGAAGACGCGCAGTTTCTAAGTCCCCTACCACAGCAAGCAAAACGGGCTTTCCGCCGCGATCCTTCCTGAGGATGTCAAATGAAGACAAGAACATGGTTTATCCTACAAATGGTTATGCCCGCTAAGCGGCATAGGCGGTGGTTCGGGCAATTTCCAGTTCCATTTGGTGTTTTTCCCAACAGCTTCCTTCTTGTCCGGCGAAGGGTTCAGCGTGGTAGCGGTGGTAGCTTGGATCCCGGCCATTGAGCCCGGGATCGTAAATCCTCTCCCGCACCCATCTTTGCCCTGACACGATTGACGATCGGCAGTAGGCGCATTGGTTCGCGTAGCAGACGATCATTTTTCCTCCTGTTCCCTAGATGCAAAGAGGCGACCCGCAAGCCGCCCCTATAAGTGGATTGATGAATCTAGTTGCTTCCACCCGACTGTCCCGAGGCAGACGTGCCGCTGTGCGATCTCGCCGCGGCTTCCAGGGTTTTCGAACGGGACACTGGAATCGTAAACACATGGTTTGCTGTTTCGATCTTGCTGAGGAAATGCTGACCACCAACTTGCTCGAAACTAACTTCGGGTTTGTCGGCCCGAGTGCTTTCGACTGTGGTCGAAAGGAACATTACCCTCGCACGACTCTCTAAGCCGCTGAGGACTAACGTTTCTTCGTCGGTATCACCCAAACGACTCACTCTGTAGGTGCCCGCAGGAAGTGTTTTGCCAGCGACCACAAACTCGTAGGGTATGTTGACCTGGATTTGGTCGGACACCTGGCTGCCCCTAGCAGCCATGCATAAACCGGCGACGCCGGTTACGGCAATCACAATACGCAAGCACTGCTTTCTCATCATTTCTCCCATGGACGCTTAGAGCGTCACTGTAGATGACTCCGGCTTCGACACTTTTATTCCGCCAGAGCGGTCACTTAGCAGGGCCATCTTCACAAATGTGTACAGATGGTGAGACGCGATTTACGCTGCGAAGTAACAAACTCGAGCGTAAACAATGTGTTTGTTATTTGTCATTTGATCTGGATGGCCATGTAGAGCGCATGTTCCGGACAATCAGTGGTAGTCAGGCACGTACATCGCCGCCGCGAAAAACATCGAAGAAACGATACGCGCGGAGCATCGCCTCTTGCGAGGCGTCCTCGCCATCGGCGCCGCTGCGCAATATCCAACGGGCGGGATTGAAAGCGGCATCGAGATGCGGCAGGACGACTGCATCGAACCGCGCTTCTTCCTGCGAGTCCTGCACCGATCGAATCTTTTCCTTATGCTTCTTACTCTCTGTTATGTCGTTTGTTAAGTACACTTTTATAAGAAGACACCAACTGTGTAGTTTGAAACGGAATAAATCGTTGGAAATATGGTCTACATAACTGGGTGCAGGACACCGGATAACAACCCAGTGGGATTCGAGTGGAGGAGAAATCCATGGCCAAGTGTTATGAAATGACTTTAGTGGATCGACAAAGAATTGCCAGAGATACAATGGCCTTCTGGTTAGAAGCAGATGGTGCCAGCTTCGAATTCCGAGCTGGGCAGCATGCCGACTTTGTCTTCACGCGCCCGTGCATGGTCGGTGAAAGCCACAATTCCCGGACATTCTCTCTCGCAAGCTTTCCTCGTGACAAAGAGCCAGTCATGATCGCCACGCGCATGCGTAAGACTGCGTTTAAAAGCGCGTTGAAGGTTGCCGATCGCGGCACGAAATTCATCGTGAGCCGTCCCAGGGGATCGTTCACGCTGCATAGAGATATCACGCGACCTGCGGTATTTCTCGCGGGTGGCATCGGTATTGCGCCGATTCGCAGCATCCTTCAGCAGGCCGCGCAGGAACATCTGCCACACAAATTGTATTTGTTTTATTCAAACCGGGAAGTAAATGATGCGGCGTTCATGGAAGAATTTGAAACTATGACCGCGCAGAATCCTAATTTCACTCTGATTCCAACAATCACAGGGCATAGAATTATGGCTTGGCCCTATGAAAAAGGTCACATCAATAGCGAAATGCTCATGCGTTATTTACTCGGGCCCGAAGGACCTGTCTACTACATCGCGGGCCCGTCGGGAATGGTCACTGCGATGACCGACCTGCTCAATTCTTCGGGCGTGAGCGATGACGATATGAAGACCGAAGAATTTGGGGACTATAAACAGTATCAAGATCCTTCGCAGAGCGATCAAGGAACGGCCAACAATCGCTCAGATTCAGCACTTTGATGGTTGGTACGATGGAGACTTTGTGAAAAGTAGGGCGGTTGCGACTCGCGTCTTCTTCGCTCCGTTCATTTCTTTTTTGCTCTTTGCCATCGGTATTTGGAATTTCGCCGCACTCGTGGTCCCCAATCCGTCGTCCGCGACGACGTAAAGCATGATTCACCGGGCCGGGTCATTAAGGATAAATCCGTCCAATCGATGTGGACTTGGCGCTTGTCAACGTTTCCGTCAATGACCCGCATAACCGCCGGGTTACAGGCCTTGAGCCCGAAAACTTCCGTGTTTTCGAAAACAACGTCGAGCAGGAGATCAGGTATTTCTCTTCCGAAGATGTCTCCATTTCCATCGGCGTCATCTTCGATCTCAGCGGCAGCATGGTCAACAAAGTTCGGTAAGGCTAAAGAAGCCGCCTCGCAGTTTTTCACGACGGCCAATCCGCAAGACGAGTTCTTTCTTGTTAGTTTTAACGAACGCGCAGAGCTCGTGCGCACCTTCACCAACACCGTTGAAGATCTGCAGAGCCGCCTACTTTCTTCATCTGTGAAAGGTCGTACCGCGCTCCTCGATGCGATATATCTGGGCCTCAGCGAGATGAGGACCGCACAGAACGCCAAACGGGCATTGCTCATCATATCCGACGGGGGAGATAACCATAGTCGGTACAATGAGAACGACATCAAGCGGCTGGTGCGAGAGGCAGGTACCCAGCTGTACTCGGTCGGCATCTTTGACCCATCGGATTACCGCAACCGAACGCCTGAGGAATTCAATGGGCCCTCTCTGCTCAGTGAAGTGACGGAACTGACCGGTGGCCGTGCTTTTGACGTAGAGAACGTGAACGACTGCCGGACATCGCCACGAAGATCGGCGCGGAGTTGCGCCACGCATTCTTCAGCTCGCCGTTCGTTTCATCTGGTAGGCCGATACGGCGCACAAGATCCTCAAAGCGCGGGTCCGAACGGAGAGGATCGAAGCCCGGCCGCCGCAGGACGCTCGGATTAAATCGCTCTTCGTAGCCTTTTTCGAGCCACTTCATGGCTTGATCTGTATCCCCGAGAGATGCATAGACCACGGCAATCTCCGAAGCGTGCGAATAAGCAGGGTTCGAGCGCTTCTTCAGATCGCTCAGCAGCTTTTCCGCTTCGCTCCTCTTGCCGGATGCGGCGTAGGCGCGAGCAAGATTAGCCATGCATATCGAGCTACCACCAGAAAGCTGGACCGCTTTTTGCAGCTCCGCGACCGCATCATCGTTCATGTGTTTTTGGAGGTATGCCTGGCCGAGTTGATTATGTGCGAGAGCGAATTTAGGATCCATTTCGATCGCCTTGCGGCTCATCCGTATCGATTCGTCATAAGACTGCGCAATGAGAAGAAACTCTGCCAAATCGGCGTTGATGATAAGAGATAGCGGATCCAGGTTTTCCGCTTTTCTCATTTCCGCGATAGCTTCGTCATACCGACCCGATAGAATGAAATGGGCGGCATACCATTGGTGAGCGGTTGCGTACCCTGGGTTCAGTTCAATGGCCCGCTGGAATTCCTTCCCGGCAGAGTCGAAATTCCAATCGAAGACATCCAGGACGAATGCCAGCGAGTTGTGGGCTTCGCCGAGCACTCTGTCTAGTTCCAGAGCTTTGATCGCCGCGGCCTTCGCTTTTGGGAGTGCCTCCCTGGGGGTCATCACCGCATACTCCCAGTCTCCCAACAACGCATAAGTATCGGCTAAGCCAGAATAAGCTTCGGCGTATTTCGGGTCCTGGTCGATTGCCTGATTGAAGTAGGCCAGGGCTGCCATCAAACCATCCGCTGTTCGCTTATTCCAAAAGTAGCGCCCTTTGAGATAGGACTCGTAAGCTTCTGGATTAACAACCCTTACGTTTTTCAGCGCAGCCTGTTCCTGTGGATTCAAATTGATGCGAATTTGATCGGCAATGGCACTGGCCACCTGGTTTTGGAGCGCCAAAGTGTCGCGCAGTTCACCCTCATAGCTCTGGGACCACAAGTGTTTGTCTGCGGCGGCTTGGATCAACTGCGCCGTGATGCGGACTCGGTCGCCGGAACGCAGCACCGTGCCTTCGACCACTGCGTCCACGTTCAACTCACGAGCGATCTGCGGCAGAGGCTTGCGCGCGTGTTTATACGCCATCACTGAGGTACGCGAGATCACACGCAAAGCGCTGATCTGGCCAAGGTCCGAAATCAACTCGTCGGTCATTCCATCAGCGAAGTAATCCTGAGACGCATCGCCGGAGAGGCTTTCCAACGGAAGGACAGCCAACGAACGAATGACCGTGGAAGCGCGGTTCCAGGGATGAACCTTCCAAGTGGCGAGAGATGCCATCAGCAGCAGCACAATCAGGGACATCTTCCACGCAAGTGAGGGCAGATGACGTTTGGGTATTGCAAGCTTGCCAGCGAGATCCAGTCGATCACGACCCTCTGCCGCGGAATGAGCCTGAGTTGCGAGTTCCGGGCTGCGAACAGGCGCTGTATCGTCAACTTTGACCTGCACGAGGAAGCGGTAGCCGTGGCGAGCAACAGTTTCCACAAAGCGGGGACTCTCGGCAGAGTCACTGAGGGCTTCACGGATTTTGTTTATGGCCTTGTTGAGTCCGTGTTCAAAATCCACGAAAGTGCCCGCGGGCCAGAGTTTTTTCTGAAGCTTCTCGCGAGTTACGACCTCGCCGGGGTGCTCAAGCAGCGTCGCCAAGACTTGGAAGGGCTGTTCCTGCAGCCGAACTAGTAGCCCGTGCTTGCGCAATTCGCCAGCGCGAAGATCCAGTTCGAAATCCCCAAAACGGAGCCGCCCGGGAAACTGATGACTTTCTTGCATGGAAAGGTAGATCTCAGGTGAAACGGAGTGTATCACCGGGCAAAGTTTACTGGAACATAGGGATGGACAGTTTCCCGTAGGTCTTCTATTGAGTGGCAGTTACCAGGGGACCCCCCATTCCACCGTGAAAGAACTGCTCGTCCGTTGCCTCGATTTCGAGTGCGAACCATAGTGAGGCGTACGGGTGGGACCCACTACCGCTCGCACGGAGGCTTCAAATGCTCGAGCAAAATCATATTCCGGTTTTTGAGCAGGAGGTCCTACCGCATCTGAACGCCGCCTATAATCTAGCGCGCTGGCTGACACGCAATGAGCAGGACGCGGAGGACGTGGTCCAGGAAGCATTCTTACGCGCTTTCCGGTTCTTTCCCGGCTTCCGCGGCGGCGATGCGCGTGCCTGGCTCATGAAAATTGTCCGTAATACTTGCTATACCTGGTTGCATGTAAATCGGCCACTCCAAGACACGACGGAATTTGACGAGAACCTTTTCTCTCCTGATTCTCGCGCTCCCAACCCAGAAGAGGTTGTGCTGCAAAACGACAGCGGCGCCCTGGTGCGAATGGCGCTGGAGAAGCTCCCGCCGAATTTTCGTGAAGTACTCGTTCTTCGCGAACTGGAGGGGATGTCTTACAAAGAGATCGCAGATATCACCGGAATGCCAGCAGGCACCGTGATGTCAACCTTATCGCGTGCGCGTGGACGCCTTCGTCAAGCTCTGCCGGATCTCATGAACGGACATCCGGTGCCAAGTTCACGGCGACTCGTAGCTGTGAACGCATGACTGCGTGAGCGTGGGTCATCAATGATATGCGAATTCCAACTTATGGCAACCGTTTGGCAAATTCAGACATAGGAGCAAGGTTATGAACCGGCGTTTATCAGCATGGTTGTTGTGCGGGACTCTTTTGGTGTGGCCGCTGACGGCCCGCGGTCAAGAGACGAACTCTCTTATCGCGCCAATTACGATTGTCAACACGCCATCATTGCATGCGGAGGACCCGTCAGGGATCTCACGCGGAACCGGTCCTTCCGTTTCCACTCGGGAGCTGAGCATTCCGGAACGCGCACGTAACGCGTACAAGAGAGGGATAGACCGCCTGGCGAAAAATGACCCGAAAGGGAGCCTCGTTCATCTCCAACGCGCTGCTTCCGAATTTCCGACCTTTTACGAGGCTTACTATGCGATGGGGCTAGCTCAACTGACTCTGGGGCACGAAGAAGAAGCCCAACAGGCGTTTCAGAAATCCATCGACGGTAGCGACGGCCATTACGCTGAACCGCATTTTGCCTTGAGCGCGCTTCTTTGCAGACAACAAAACTTTACTGAGGCTGAGCCAATTATCCGAAAGGCGTTGGAACTTGCCCCGGGCTTCGGCCGCGGCCATTTCACACTGGCTTGGGCGCTATTTGGACTGAACCGCCTGGACGAAGCGGAAAAGATTGCTCGCGAGGCGTCGATACGAGATCCGAAGCTCGCTCTAGCTCACCTGCTTCTGGCAAAAATCTATATTCGTCGGAGTGATTATTCGGAAGAGTTGGTCGAACTGGATGCTTATCTCAGACTCGAGCCGGAAGGGCCACTGAGAGACCAAGTACGCGGGGTCGAAGAATCTCTCGAGCGGAACCTTGCCAGGTCTGCAGTCATTGTCGCGTCGTCGCCGGCCAGGCCTTGAGATTGTCCACTTATCGGTCTGAATTGATGGGCCTGGAACGCTTGATGCAGGGGAAGGATTGATTGAGAGGCTTCCATTAGTTCTTTCTCTACCCGAGAAAAACGGCCATAACTTGACGACTGAAATACACGCAATTTTATTCCCGTCTCCTAAACAAACCCGGATCGGGGAATTATTCGCGAGGATCTCCAGTCTTACACATTGAAGACACTGAAATGTCTCGAAATTAAAAAATCGGATCGAAAGAGGAAATTTGAAATGACTTGGGCTCAATTGTTTAAGGCAGTTACGAAGGTATGCATGGCGGCTCTTGTACTGGGTGCCGCGGCGACCAGCGGAAAGGCGCAGAGCGTATACCAGGGCAAGTTCACGTTGCCAGCCGAGACGCGCTGGGGAGCCGCCACGCTCCCGGCCGGCGATTACACCTTCACCGTATCATCGGCCAGCTCTCAATACAGACTGTACATCGACGGGCAGAAGACCAACGCCATAATTCAAACCCTTACAGCCGAAAAAGCCACTTCGCAGCACGCGCAGTTACACCTAGTGGATATCGCGGATGTGTATAGCGTTGAGACATTCGATGCTCCGGAGCTCGGACTCACCTTCACCTACTCGACGCCCAGACAAAAGCACATGTCAT
>Ga0210401_10003396_pt1 | contig 17065 bp, 11 predicted proteins | sample IncBWH32MmetaG_FD_150866 | JGI IMG/M metagenome (GOLD analysis project Ga0210401, IMG submission 150866) | Forest soil microbial communities from Barre Woods Harvard Forest LTER site, Petersham, Massachusetts, United States - Inc-BW-H-32-M | ecosystem: Environmental > Terrestrial > Soil >... | reverse complement strand
TATCACCAGCAAGTATCACAATGTCCAAGTAAATCAGGATAGAAATCCGTGGCCGAAGGCCGAGCTAGGATCCGCGATTGACCCCTCCACCGGGACAAGTTGGGTGGTAATGGCCAATGATTTCCGCGAGAATTACGACCACGAGTTCTACCATGTCTCGACAAACAACGGCCAGGCATGGACGGATGATTCGATGGTGGGAGGAAACGATCCTTTCAGCGGATTTATCCCACTCACTTTTCAGAGCGATCCGGGCGTCTCCTTTGACAGCGCAGGCAACAGCTACCTTTCCGATATCACCGGCAACCTGATTTTCGACGCAAGCAACCTATACGAGAACCTGGATACTGAAATCGACGCGGTCCAGGGCTTTTCTCACGGCACGTATACGTCGTTACTTCCAACACCGATTGACGATCAACCATGCAACGGCGTATTCACCGGCACCTTCAACTGCCCCGGAACCTTGGATAAGCCATTCATCGCGACAGACAGCAATCCCAATAGTCCGAACCAAGACACGACCTACGTGTACTACACATATTTCTGCAACTCCTCACCCTGCACGGACGGAACCGCAACGATCCCGGCATTTGGCTCGGCGATTCTTGTATCCCGATCGCCGGGCCCGGGCCAGCCTTTCTCCGCGCCCGCGCTCGTAAGCGGGACACTGACCAACACGCAGTTCTCCGACCTGGTGATCGACGCGTCGGGCACGCCACATATTTTCTTCGACGATTTCACGGATTCGCCGACGATTAATATGTGGGAGTCTACTTTGACGGCAGGTAAATGGGTTGTGTCCAAGAAACCGGTCGCGAGCTTCGTGTACCATGGGCTGCTCGACCTGAATTGGGCATTCCGCGACTCCGGAGCCGCGGCGCCGGGATGCGGCATTCACGGGTATCAAGCCTACTGCGCGTTCTCAGCGAATCAGGTGGCTGGAGGCAAGCTCGAGGGCTCACCGAGCGTGTATCTCGCGAGCATCTCTGTAAAGACCGGGGCGTCGAAGGTGGTCCGCGTCAACAGTGATGCCTTCAACGACCTGAAAGAGCACTTCTTCGCGTGGGCGACCGCAACGCCGACGGGAGCTGTGTACGTCGGTTGGTACGACAGCCGGAACGATCCGTTTAATACGAAGGTACAGTACTTCGTCGCGAAATCGACAGACGGAGGAAACACCTTCCCTGTTCAGGTTCCCGTGAGCGACGTTGCATTCGATCCCTGCACGGGCTTCCCTGGATGCGGTTTCTTCGGCGACTACACTCAGCTTGTCTCGGGACCAGACGGCGTAGTGCATGCCGCATGGTCAGACACGCGCGACGGAGCCAGCATGCAGATTTGGTCGGAAACAATCACCTGGTAGCTTCTAACTCGTAGCATCAGGTAGCTGCCAAAAAACTGGCCCGGGCGAGAAGTAACCTCTTGTCCGGGCCAGTTTCTGTTTGTTGAGAATACGTGCTGGCTCTTTCCCCAGACCGCCGCTATCGAGCGTAGCGAGGCTAAAGCCGAAGTGAGGCAGATTCCGAGCACGGATGTTCGATATGCGGTGAACAGGGATTCCTCGGTTCTAGAAATTGGCGCCCGATATTACGTCTGCAACAACGCCCCTCGGTTTGCAGGGCTTACACCGAATGGCCCACGGGTCGTCAGCGACAGCGTCCCTGATTCGTGAAGACGATCTTCCCTAGTAGTCAGGTTTCTAGCGTCCGCTATGTCTAGATTTTGCCGTCAACTTCCGAAATCGTATATGTGCGACACATGTCTGGACACGGGTACCTATCGATATTGCGACAGTGCGATCAGGCGATTATTCCTGATACGAGCATGTCTCCCTCCGGATTCGACGGTACGTTGCACTGCTTCAGATTCGGCGTACCAATCCCCGGTCGGTAGCACTGGTGTTGCGGACCAGCAGCAAGACGAGAAGCATCCCAATAAAAGGTATAAGTCCCGCAACGATCATAATCGGATCAAACGCATGCGTGGCCATCGTTTGACGCGCGTCGGAAAAGTGTCCGACCAGCTCGAACGCGATGATGGTCCCGATGCCGGCGCCGGTTCCGCTCAGACCGCTGACAGATGCAACCGATTCACTCGAATAGAGGTCCGAAGGCAGCACGTTAGCGATGGTCGTAAAAGACGCGTATGAAAATGTGGCCAGCCCAAAAAGCAGCGTGATCCAGAAGAGCTTCACAGTGAAAATCGTAGGAATCAGAAGCAATACCCCGGTGCCGCCGAAAACCACAAGCGCCTTGCGTGCGGCGCCGACTGGCCATCCTCGTTTGATCAGGTAGCCGGACATGCCGCCCCCAAAGAAATTTCCCAGGTCTGCGGCGATGAATGGAATCCAGATAGCGATCAGGCTGTTTCTTAGTGAAATGCCCTTAACCACCAGATAGATTGGGAACCAGTCAGCGATGAAGAAGAAAACGGGATCGGTAAAAGTGCGCGCGATGATTGTCCCCCAGGTCTGCGGTAACTTCAAAAGGTCGCGCCATCGCGGACGGCCTTTTTCGCTGGCTCCGGCATCAAGAGTATCAGCCAGGATGCTCTCACGCTCGGCATCGCCAATCCGCGGATGAACCTGTGGAAGCTGATACCACCGGCGCCAAGCGATCAGCCATATAAATCCGAGTATTCCGGGTATGACGAATGCGAGACGCCATCCCCACCGGAAATACACGCCCAAAATAATAAAGGGCGCGATAGCACCACCGATGGATGAGCCACTATCGAAAAACGCCGTCGCGAGTCCTCGCTCGTGCTTTGGAAACCACTCCGAGACGGCTTTGGTTGCGCCGGGCCAGTTGCCCGATTCGCCCGCACCCAACAGAAACCGGAACGTAAGAAAACTACGGAAACCGCTCGCAAGTGACGTCAGCATCGAGACAATCGAATACCAAGTGACCGTAAGCATCAGGCCGCGCCTGCTCCCGATGCGATCGACTAGCCTGCCGCAAACCGTTTGTCCGATCGAGTACGCCACGCGGAATGCGATACCGATATTCGCGTAGTCCGTATTGGTCCAGTGGTACTCCTGTTTGAGATAGGGCGCGAGAACAGACAGTGTTTGACGGTCAATATAATTAATAACAGTTGAAGCGAAGAGGAGCCCTCCAATCCACCAGCGCAGCGAGGAAATAATGCGAGGCCCGCCAAACCTCGAGCCGGTCGCATTCGCACTTCCGGCTACGTCCATGAGGAATCCGTCGTAAACCGTGATCCATCTGCCGGCATCACAAACACCTTGCGATCACCAGCTACACTGCCACGGTGAACGCGGAAAGGGTTTTGCGACTCAATAATGCAGCGGAATGTGTATCAAGATAGACCGTCGCATTCGGATGCGTCCGCAGAATCGAGGACGGCGCCATTGGGTTGATTTCACCATCGAAGCAGGCCTTGATCGCACGTGCCTTCCTGGCATCGGGCACGACAGCGAGTATTTCCTTCGACTTCATAACCTGCCGCACGGACATCGAGATGGCCTGCGTTGGCACTGTCGAAAGATCTTTGAACCATCCTTCTCCTACCTGCTGGAGCCGGCAAGCTTCGTCGAGGTTGACCACGATGAAAGCCTCTTCGGTTTCGAAATCCGCCGGTGGATCGTTGAAAGCTAGATGGCCGTTCTCGCCGATCCCAACGAACGCGACGTCGATCGGAGCGGCACTCAGGAATTTGCTCGTTTCGCGAATCACTTTCACGGGATTCTCTTCGCCATTCAGAAGGTGATAGTCGGTGATTCCGGCCTTGCCGATCAGGCGCTCCTGCAAGAATTTGCAGAAGCTCGCTGGATGACTCATGGGCAGGCCAATATACTCATCCAGATGAAAAAGTTCGACGCGTTTCCAATCGATGCCGGGCGTGGCAGTAAGTGCGTCGAGGAACTCGAACTGTGATGCAGCGCTGGCAGCGATCACGCGCGCCTTCCCACGATCGCGAATGGCGCGGGTTACGGCCGTAGCGGCCTGATCGGCTGCCGCTTTCGCGAGCGAAGTCTTGTCTTCAAATATTTTGAGAATCATTCGTGAATCCCGTCGAGTTCTCGCCGCGTTTTGCCTTCACTGGAAAAATTCTCGCCGCTTCTATTTAAGAATAGAAATCGAAGACTTGACATCATACTCTACGCCGTGCGCGCGTGCGTGAAGGCGATCTTTTGGAAGCGGGTCCAAGCGCGAGTGCGGCTCGCAGGACACTTGCATATGCGATGCCAAGTTATAGTCAGCGCTTTCATGTCAGGAGACCTATGCCGCGAGTAATTCGTTCACCGAAGAGTTATGACGTTTGCATCATCGGGTCTGGCGCAGCCGGAGGTGCTGCTGCCAAAGTGCTGACCGAAGGTGGACTGAGCGTCGTGATGCTGGAAGCCGGTCCATCGCTCGAGCCAGCGAAGGATTTTAAGGAACATCTCTGGCCTTATGACCTTCCGCATCGAGGCGCGGGTGTGGGCGGCAAGCAGAGAGGTGAGGAAGCCGACGAATTCATGGCGCCAAACGGAGCTTGGGAAATAGAGGGCGAGCCATACGTTTCTGCGCCAGGTTCCAGGTTCCATTGGTTCCGGTCGCGGATTGTCGGTGGGCGCACCAACCACTGGGGCAGAGTAGCTCTGCGTTTTGCGCCCGTGGATTTCAAACCGCGCGCGGCCGACGGCATGGGCGACGATTGGCCCATTACCTACGATGAATTAGCTCCTTACTACGATAAGGTCGAGTCGTACATAGGTGTTTTTGGCACCAGGGAAAATATCCCCAGTGCGCCTGACGGTATCTTCTTGCCGCCGCCCAAGCCGCGCTGCACTGAGACCCTTCTCAAGAGAGCCTGCGATAAGCTGAAAATACTCTGTGTACCTTCGCGCATGGCTATCCTCACCAAGCCGCTGAATGGCCGCCCGGCGTGCCACTACTGTGGCCAATGTGCTCGCGGCTGCGTATCTGCTTCCAACTTCAGCTCGAGCCAAGTGCTGATCCCCCCGGCCCAGGCCACCGGGCGTCTAACTCTTATCACCGATGCCATGGCGCGAGAAATTGTGGTGGGCAAGAACGGCGAGGCCGAATCGGTTACCTACATCGAGCGAACCACAAAGATGGAGAAGCGAGTAAATGCTCGAAGTTTCGTGGTGGCCGCCAGCGCATGCGAATCCGCGCGTCTGCTCCTGAATTCGCGATCGAGCCTTTTTCCCGAAGGATTAGCCAATTCTTCGGGTGTAGTAGGGCGCAACCTGATGGATAGCGTTGGGAGTTGGGGTTCGGGTTACTTCCCGCAGCTGGAGAGGATGCCGCCTCACAATCACGACGGCAGTGGAGGAAACTATCTTCCTCACGTATATATGCCTTGGTGGAAATTCGACCGTAAGAATGAATTCCTGCGCGGCTATCACATCGAACCTGGCGGTGGTCGATTTATGCCGACGGCGGGTCAATTCGATGACGTGTGCGACAGCTCGGAAGGCTATGGCAGCGCTTTTAAGCAGAATTGCCGACGCTCTTACGGCGCCACAATTGGCATGGAGGCACTGGGCGAGATGATTCCGAATCAACAGACGTATTGCGAACTCGATCCGAGCGCAGTGGACGAGTGGGGCATCCCGGTGCTGCGTTTTCATTGGCGCTCTGGCGATAACGAAATCAAAATGGCGAAAGACATGCAGGAAACTTTCCGGGCCATCGTGGAATCCGCGGGTGGAACCTACACCACCGAGACCGCTGCTGACGGCGTCAGTCCCTACGGCTTGTACGAAGGCGGAACCGCGATTCACGAATCGGGGACTGTGCGCATGGGAGATGATCCCAAGAGCTCTGCGTTGAACAAATATTGCCAGGCGCACGATGTGAAAAATCTGTTCGTCACCGATGCTGCCGCCTTCGTCACTAGCCCCGACAAGAACCCAACGCTCTCTATCCTGGCGCTTTCCTGGAGGGCGTCGGAATATCTTTTGGAGCAGGCGAAGAAGGGGAATCTGTAGCGGGGGAACCGAAACGAGGAACCGGAGGAGGACGACTGATGTCCATTTCGCGCCGTGATCTTCTCAAATCCCTCAGCCTGAGTGCGGCGGCCGGATCGGCACTGCGCCTGGTCAGGCTCGAGGCGGCCGAGCATGCCCATCGCATAATCAGCGCGGAAAAAGCAGCATCTACCTCCGGCGGCTACTCTCCCAAATACTTTTCTTCACATCAATACGAGACGCTGCAGGCGCTGTGCCAGGCTATCATTCCGCCGGACGACGAAACCGGCGGGGCGCTTGAGGCCGGCGCGCCCGAATTCGTTGATCTGCTGACCAGCGAAAACAAAGACTACCAGCTCGAACTCGGCGGCGGGATCCAGTGGCTCGACTCGGCCTGCGTTGACCGCTACGGCCAAAGCTATCTTGAATGTAGTCGCCTGCAGCAAATAGAAATCCTCGATCTCATCGCGTATCGTAAGAGCGTCGAGAAAGACTCCCGACTCGGACCAGGTATCGAATTCTTCTCCACGCTGCGCAAGCTTACCGCCGACGGCTTCTTCACCAGCCAAATCGGCATAAAATACCTTGGCTATATCGGTAACACATTCCTGAAGGAATTTCCGGGGTGCCCTACGATACCGGAAGCGTGAGTCTGGCATCTTCGATTGCACCGGGATCACGGCGCAACCGGAATCTACCTGCGGGTCGATCGGCGGGGACTAGGGAGTGGGAGACGATGTCGGCCTTGCCCTACGCTTATTCGGCCAGCCGTTTTTGGGGGTCGACCACGAGCCATGCTAGCGCTCCCACCACGCAAAGCGCGGCCGCCGTTAGGAACGAAGCGGTCCACCCGCAATGCTCCGCGATCAAGGGCGTCAGAATTGCGGTTATCGCTCCGCCTGCTTGAGCACCCATGTTCATAAATCCGGAGACGGCGCCTGAGGATCTTCCGCCGATGTCCGCAGTCACACTCCAGAATGAACTCTGCGCAAGATAGAGCATGCCCGCACCGCCAGCAAGGACCAAGCTCGCCACCTGCGCGTCGGTGGCTCGCGAACCGATTACCAAGAACACCGCTGTGAGGGCAATGGAAACTGTCGCGACGCCGCAACGTCCCAACCGTTCGCCGCGCCACTTCGTCACGCGGTCATTGAGCACGCCACCGAGCGCGGAGCATACGGCCATCGCAAGAAAAGGAAGCATGGCGTAAAACGCGCTGGCTTTCAGATTCAAGCCACGTACTTTCGCCAGATAGATGTAGAACCAGCTGAAGAAAATCCATGCTACGTAGCCAAAACAAAAATAGCTTACCGTCACGGCCCATACTTCGCGGCTCGTTAAGATTCTGCCCCAGGGAATTCGCACGACGTGGACATTTGCGGAGGGCGTGGCTGCGCCTGGGCTGGCGAGCGTCAGGCCCCCGTCGATCTTTTTTTTCTCGCCTGCAGAGACCCACGGATGTTGCTCCGGCGTATCGCGGGCAATCGCAAACCAAACGGCCCCGGCGACGACTCCGATCGCCGCGCAAACCCAAAACGACGCACGCCAGCCGTGGTGCAACATCACCCGCGTGATTAGCGGCGGCGAGATTCCGGCGCCCACGCCCACGCCCGCGAAAATCCAGCCGTTAGCGATGCCGCGCTCGTCTGCAGGAATCCATCGCGCCACGAATTGATTTGAAGCGGGATAAATGATCGATTCGCCGGCACCCAACAGGAAGCGAATGCCGATGAACATTGCGAGCGCCCCAGCGAGCGAGGCGGGGACTGTGGCTGTCAGCGCGGTGAAAATCCCCCACCACACCACGCCGACCGCCAGCACACGCCGCGGCCCCAGCCGGACGACCAATGACCCGGCGATCGTCTGGAACAGCGCATATCCCCACAGAAACGCGCTGAAGACCGAACCGAGCTGCACATTGGTGAGGTGGTAGCTGGTGGCGATGGAGCTTCCCGCGATGGACATATTCACGCGGTCAAGAAACGCAACACAACTCAGCACGAAGAGCCAAAAAATCAGCAGCCATCGCACGCGGGTCGAATGCGGATCGTTTGTTCCGGGGACATTCATATCTGCGTGGCCGTCTCCGTGGGCGCGGCACAAATGGACTTCGCTTCAGTGAATTCGCCCGCATGCGGTTGGCTCGTGTTTCGCCAGCGTGATACTGTTTCGCCCTGGGCGGTCGCTATTTCAATTCTTACGCCGCGGCGTAGTGAGTTTCTTGCGCCTCGCGCCAAAAGGAGGCACTCATGATCGGCGCGCTGCGTATCGCATTTCTCGTTGTGCTGTTCGGCGCTTACTCGCTGCCTGTAGAGGCGCAGCTCGGGCTTTTCTCCACCGAGCAGCGCATCGCGTTCACGCCGGATTGGCATGGCGAGCGATTCCCCGACGGTCGACCTAAAGTGGCCGACGCGATCCTTGCGCGCCTGAAAGATACCGACGCGGAGCAGGCCTGGGATGTGCTGCAGGAGGCCAACTACTTCAATCAATTTGAAGGGCACTGGAAGGTGATCAACCCAGGCGAGCGGATGGTCGGCCGCGTGGTCACGGCCGTCTTCATGCCGCGTCGCCCGGACGTGGACTCGGTGATTCAGGCCATAGGAAAGAAGGAAGGCCGCATCGGCGATGAGAATTCCTGGATCATAGACATCCTCGAGCCCGGCGACGTTCTGGTTGTGGACCTTTTCGGCAAGGTGAAGGACGGCACCATCGTCGGCGACAATCTCTCCACCGCGATTTTCGCGCACAGTCACAATGGATTGATCGTCGACGGCGCAGTGCGCGATGTCAGCGGAATTCAGGAAATACACGGATTCCAGGTTTACACTCGTGATTTCGATCCCTCGGCGCTCGAAAACGTCATGTTGGTCGGCATCAATGTTCCCATCCGCATCGGCCAGACGACCGTGCTGCCGGGAGATATCGCACTCGGAGACCCCGAGGGCATCACTTTCATTCCTCCCCAGCTGGCTGAGAAAGTTGCGGGAAGCTCGGAAATGAGTCATCTGATCGATGATTGGGGCCACCAGATGCTTCGCCAAGGGCGTTACACACCCGGTCAAATTGATTCGAAATGGACCTTGCCCATGGTTCAGGAGTTCAACAAATGGCTCGAGCAGAAAGGCTCAAAGCTTCGCATGCCAGAAAAATAGCATGGATTAGATTGGATGCGCGCGCAGCAGTTCGGTGATTTTTGCGCCGACGATGGCATCCTCGCCCGGCTGCAGCATGAAGGAATTCATCGCCAAACCCGTTTCTGTGCTCTCCACGACAATCGATGGTGTTCCTTTGCGCAGCAGTCCGGCAGCCTCGCGCGGTGCCAGTGCGATGCGCCGCGGATCCCAATTGATCTGAACATGCGGCACATGGTTGGCCACGTCCGGCACAAAATAAGCCGTGCTGACTCCCGGCACCTTGGTGACGTCCGCTGAAATTTTGTCGAGCCTGCTCCACCATTCCTTGGTCAGCGCGTCGTGGTCCTCATTCAAATAGATTTCGACCGCTTTGATCATCCCAACGATTTCTTCCTTGCCCACTTTCTGGCCGCGGCCGAGCGTATCTTCGAAGGGACTGTTATTCAACAGCGCGTTGTGCACCATCTCCTTCCGTCCGATCAACAATCCCGCGCACTGCGGACCGCGCATCGCTTTGCCGCCGCTGAAGGTGATCATGTCGTAGCCCATTTGTGCGTAGTCCCACAGATGCGAAACGGGCGGCGTGTCGGCCGCGGCGTCGATCATCGTCGGCAGGTTGTACTCTTTTGCCAGCTTCGGCCACTCCTCTACTTTGATTTGCCCCGCGGCGTTCGCGAAATTCGTGAAGTGCATCATCGCGGTCTTTGGCCCGACCGCGTTGTGCAGCTCTTCGCGAGTTTCGATCACCACCAGCTTGACGCCCGTCGCGCGCAACTGATGATCGAAAGGATTGCGGTGGGTTTTCTGGATGATGACTTCGGATTTCAGCCCGGTCAGATCCGGTAACTGTTGAATCAGCTGTTCATTGTCGCCGGTCAACAAGCCGGCGAGGCCGGATTGGATCGCGGCCGCGGCACCCGAGGTAACCAGAACAGAGTAACCGTCGGGCAATTTCAGCATCTGCGCGAGTCGTTCGCCGGCCGCGCGTTCCAACTCTGGAACGCTGACGAAATGCTTCGACCCCAGCGCCATTACTGCTTCGACCTCCGGCCGGATTAACGATCCGCCGAGCGTCGTCATCGTGCCCTGGCCGTTGATAACCGTTGTGACGCCGAGCTCCTGGTACACATTTCCCGTGGCTCCAAATCCGGAAATCTTATCCACTTGCGGCGGAGTAGGGGCGGCACTGGCGACACGGAGCCGCACGCCGCTCCATGCCGCCGCTGCCACTGCGCCCGCCGTTGTTAGAAATGATCTGCGGTTTGATCGAAGGCCCATGGTCAGCTCCTTGTTATTTGCGGACGACGGCTGCGGTGCAATTGATTTCGACCAGCGAATTCCCGGGCAAGGCCGCGACGGCAACGCACGTACGTGCGGGTCCGCCATTCGGGAAATAGGTCTTGAAGACTTTGTTGAGGCCGTCGTAATTGTCAATGGAAGTGAGAAAAACTGTGAGTTGCAGGATGCTGTCCATCGTTCCGCCGCCCGCCTCCACCACTAGTTTCACGTTCTCCATCACCTTCTTTGCGTGCGATTCGATATCCATGGGAATTTCGCCTGAATCATGCGAATGCGCGCCTTGGCCGGCGATGTAGACGACGCCGTCGTAGACAATGACCGGTGTGATGAATCCTTTGCCGGCCGGTTTGCCGTCGTAATCCAGCTTTTGCACTTCCTTGTTCTGAGGCGCTGCCGCTGCTGCCTTGCCCAGCACTCCTGCAATTCCAAAGCCGGAAAGAAATGTGGCGAACCGGGCGGCGAAGTTCCTACGCGAAACCTGCGTGCTGATCATATGCGTTCCTCCTGGTCAATGATTTTTCTGCAGACCACAACGACACCATGTCCAAAGCTAGGGCAAGGCAAAGGCAAATACGTCGCTGCCGGACGCGATCGCCACGTACTGCTTGCCATCTACTGCAAAACTCATCGGCGAAGCGTGCATCAACTGCCCTGTATGGAAATGCCAGAGCGGTGCGCCAGACTGTGCATCCACCGCTTCAAAAGATTCGGCATCGTCGCCAAAAAATGTAAGGCCGCCAGCCGTGGTCATGGTTCCGCCCGAGGAATGGCCAGTTCCGATCTGCGGATAGCGCCAAGCGAATTTTCCGGAGGTTACGTCGTAGGCCAGCAGAATTTTCTCCGGAGTCCGGTTGCCTGGGTGCTTAATTCCAGTCGAGTAGTACGTTCGGCCTTCTTCGAATTGCTGGGGCTTCAGAAAATACGTCGCGCAATCTTCCATCGAAAGGAAATAAAGCAGGTGAGTCGCAGGATTATAAGAAGGCGAATACCAATTCGTAGCACCCTCAAAGCCCGGACAGACCAGCGTTCCTTCGGCGCTAGGCGCGACCTCGGTGCGGATAGGCCGTCCGCTCGCGTCAATTCCACTCGCCCAATTCAATTGTTCGGCGAAGCGAGTGGCGGAAAGAAATTTTCCATTGGTGCGGTCGAGAACGTAGACGAACCCGTTGCGGTTCGCTTCGAGCAGTAATTTCCGTGGCTCACCCTGGTAGATCGCGTCGAGTAAAACCGCCGTTTCCGTCGCATCGTAATCGAACAAATCATGCGGAGTGAATTGGAAGTGCCATTTCAATTTTCCGGTGTCCGGATCGAGCGCAACGACGCAATCCGTGTAGAGATCGTCGCCCGGGCGTACGGCGCCATCGAAATCCGGCGCCGGATTGCTGGTGCCCCAGTACAGCGTGTTCAAATCGGGATCGTAGGTCCCGGGCATCCAAGTCGTGCCGCCACCGCGCTCGTAGGTTTTCCCTGGCCAGCTTTCCGAGCCGGGTTCGCCCGGCCCCGGAATCGTCCAGAATCGCCACTGTTCCTTTCCAGTCCCGGCATTGTAAGCGGCCACGAAGCCGCGCACACCGTCATCGCCACCCGATGTGCCGACAAGCACTTTGTCGTGAACGACCAGGGGCGCACTGGTCGCTCCGTAGTTCTTGTTTCCGTTGGTGTAGGCGACGTCCCAAAGTAAGTTTCCGGAGCGGGCGTCGAGGCATACCAGGTGTGCGTTATCCGTGAGAATGTAGACATGCGAATGCCAGACGGCAACGCCGCGGCTGTGATGCTGGGAAGCGTCGTCAATCAATCCTTCGCTGATTGGCCGTGAATAGTGCCATATGCTGCGGCCGGCGCGGGCGTCCACCGCGTACACATCGTTCGCCGCGCTGATAAAAAGAATCCCGTCGACTGCTACAGGTGTAACCTCCAGGTCACTCGAGGCCCGCGCGTGAAAGGCCCACTGCGCGCGCAGCTGGCCGACGTTTGCGGAGTTGATCTGACTCAGGCTCGAGTAGCGGCGTCCGGAATAGTCGCCATTGTAAGAAGGCCAATTAGCACCTGGCGGAGACACGCGAAGATCTCCCGGAGAAATATCTACAACTGTTGAAACCGCTGCACCCCCGGCCTGCGCAGGCGTCTGTCCCTGCGCGCGTAGGATCATTGCGGCGAAACTCACCAGGAGCAGAGTGCTGGTAGCCGTTAGGGGAAACCCTCGCCGCGGATGGTTCGGAATGCGTCGCATCTTGCTAGGAAATCCCCGTCACAGCTGTCTCGCCCAGAACGCCGCGGTTTTCGCCGTGCTCGCCTTCGACAGAAACTTTCACGCGCTGCGTTCCGGACGGTACCTTCACTTCTTCACTCAAGTTCAGCGGCTCAGCCGGGTCCGCGTTGCCCAGCCGCAGCGTCGTGAGCTCGACGCCCCTCACATCCATGAAATGCGCGATCACGTGTCCGGGGGAAAATACGCCGAACGATCCGCTAATGCGCACACCTGTCGCGGTTCGCACCGCTAATAAAGGCTCTGCAATCAGGCCGCCTTCCGCCACACCGGCAAACTCGTTTCCCGCACGCGCTGGATACCATTTCGTGTCCATCGCGTGCGTCTGGCCTGGCGCGATTGTCGCCATCGGGCTATTGAGCTCTGCCTCCATGTAGTAGGGCGCGTCATCGGCGCTGGTACGGATCTCGGGCCGGCCTCGCTCGTTCATTTCCACCGCAGGTCCGTTTTTGTAAAAGATCACACTGGCCTTGCCGGGATACTCCGCATTCGGCTGGTAGAGAAATCGTTCCACCATCGCGTAACCCGAGGCGTGGTCGACTACCGCGAGCCAATCGCCCGGCGAATCCACCCACACCTCATTTTGCAGATATAGCCAGTGCAACCGGAACAGGCCGCCCTGCACAGAGAGGGAAGGATCATCCGCCAGCCCCGACCGCACGTGAAATCCGTCGAGGTACACGCTGTTCGGATTCGCCGGCGTGAACGCCCAAAAATTGTGATTGTAGTCGGCGTCGTCGCGCGCGTCGGCGGTATCGTATTGCGTTACCGATTGCATGGACCATTCAATTGGGCGCGTGGAAGCATTTTCCATCACGGAGTGAAACGAGATTTCCGGCGAATCGTTGCCCAGCGCAATTTCGCGCGAAAACTTTAACCCGGTGCGCTCGTCGGCCGGCCCATCCATCCGGACTGCGCAGCGCGGGCTGGTTGAGACGACCGCCACCTTGTAGTCCCCGTCGTCGAGCACATCGGATACCGGCCCCGGCCAATGCTCGGCGTCTTCGCTGCCCTCAGGCATGGGCCAGATCTTGTCTCCGCCATAGTTATACCAGCGCCGCGGAGCGCTGGGAGCCAGCGGCGGGAAGTATTTCCCTTTAAGTTCTCGATTCTCGAACAGGTAAGCGTGCCCTGCAAACCTGACTTGCATCAATCGTCCGCCGAGCTTCGGCACTAAAATCAGCTCCACCCAGTGATTCGTCATGCGCACCGCCGGCAATCCTTCATGCGTGGCAGCGCTAACTTCGCAACTATCGACAGTTGCGACTGTGTTCACGGCCGCAGCCTGTTCCGCAACAAACCCCGCGGCGCATACCGTCGCAAACAACAGCACCCCCGCACAGATGAATCCGCTCCGTTGATCAAATCTGATCACGTTAAGGTTCCGATAAACCCCGCTGGTCCACCTTCATAACCGCCCAAACTTCTTTACCGCCTCCTCAATCGACTTCAGCTTCTCGATATACGCGTACATCGAGTGCTCCTTGAAATCCATCTCCTGCGCCAGCGCCAGCACTTCCTTCGCGTGCGCTCGCGGCACGGCCACGACACCGTCGGAATCCGCCACCACGATGTCCTGCGCGCTCACCGTGACCCCGTCGCAGGCCACTGGCACGTTCGCCCCCGCAAAACGATAGTGATGCACCGAAGTCGAAGGCACGATTCCGGTGGCGAAGACCGGAAAACCGATCTTTTGCAGGTAGGCGGTATCGCGTACCCCGCCGTCAATCACCGCACCTGAATAATTCCGTGCGGCCATCGCTGTCGCCATCAAGCCGCCCATTCCCGCAATATCGGCGCCTTGTTCGAGGGTCATCACGTAGACGGAGTTGGGCCCCCCGCTATCGATGGCCGCCAGCATACCCGCGAGCGCGTCCGGATCTGCGGTGCCTTCATCCTTCTTGAGCTGCACGGTGACGGCGAACCCCGCGAAGCGCGAGGTGAATACCGGCCGCATACGATGCGACATGAACCCCCGCTGCCCGAAAAGCTGTTCCAGCGCGTCAGACACCGAGGCGACTTCGACGTGCCGGTATCCATCGAGCAGAGCGGCATCATCCGCTGATAAGGCCGGGGTGCCGGCTTGTGCCGCGCGCGACGGTCCAGCGGACCGAACGGAAATTGCCATGATCGTTACAGCCAGCGCGGCCGCCAGAGCGAGAACTGCCAGTTTTCGTCTGCTTCGATCCCGCAAGGCCGCCGCGAAAACTCTCGCTTTCATCATGCCCTCCCTCTGGAATTCATTTTTGCGCACTCTACCACCGTTTTTTGGATCGCGAAGGGAGAACTCATTGTGGGCACCAAGTTCTGTGACCTTTCCGATGGTTCGAGGGGCCGCGTTTTTGCTTGCAACCCCAACGTGGGTGAAAATCTGTGCCGTTATTAAAATTCATTAAAAATAGCCGTTGACAGGTTTCTGGGCCTGCGGTAAGAGTTTGGCATTGGGGTGGGGTTCGGGGCTTTTGCGGGTGTTTTTTCAACCGAATTCTGCGCGAGCCGCTTTGTAGTCTCCGCGCGGACTGAACTCCTTTTGCGTTAACAGGGGGCCCGTATGTGCATTCCTCAGCGTTTTCTCGTAGTTCTCGGGGGCGTCGTGCTGGCGGCCTGTGCGGTTTGGGCCAGTATTACCGGCAGTATTTCCGGCATCGTCACCGACCCGAGCGGTTCGGTCGTTCCGGGCGTCTCCGTGACGGCGACCAACATCGCCACAGGCGTGCAAGCCACCGTCGAGACCGACGGCGCCGGTTTCTACAGCTTCCCCAATCTTGCGGTCGGAGACTACGACATTGAAGTTAAGCAGACAGGATTCAAGTCCTACCGCAGGAGCGGAATCCACATTGACGCCAATTCCGCCATCCGCGCGGATGTGAAACTGGAGATCGGCCAAGTTTCCGAAAGTGTGACCGTCAACAGCGACGCCGTCCATGTGGAGACGCAGAGCACGCAAATGGGCGAAGTGATCAACAGCCAAAAAATTACCGAAGTACCGCTCAATGGCCGCGACTTTACGGATCTCCTGAGCCTGCAACCAGGCGTCGTGCCGTCCCAATACGCCGCCCAATCGGCAGGACTGAACGATCGGACGGTTTCTGGAAGTAACTCTCTCAATTCCGGGAACCAGTCAATCAATGGCCAGCGCGAAGCCGCCAACGGCTTCATGATCAACGGTGCCAACGTCAACGAAGGCAAGAACAATGGAACGGCAGTGATTCCCAACCTGGATTCGATCGAAGAGTTCCGAATCATCACGAACAACTTTGACGCCGAATACGGGAATTACAGCGGCGGCCAAATTAACGTCATCACAAAATCCGGCACCAACCTCTATCACGGTGATGTATTCGAGTTCAACCGAAACACGGCATTTAACGGCCGGGACTGGTTTGCACCTTCGATCGGCAAACTGATACAAAACCAGTTTGGCGGCACGGTGGGCGGTCCGATCAAAAGAGATAAAACTTTCTTCTTTGTGGATTATCAAGGCACACGTCTTATCTTCGGGTCAACCGCCAGCACCTTTGTTCCTAGCCTCGCGGATCGCAACGGAGACTTTACGGATCAGGAGTCTGCCTTGACGGGCTCGGTCCAAGGTACGGCCTGGGCTCAAACGCTCACGAGCCGACTCGGCTACCCGGTAACAGCAAATGAACCTTATTTTTTTGATGGCTGCACGAGCACAGCGAATTGCGTTTTGCCGAACGCCCAACTTTCACCAACTGTATTCTCGCCCGCTGCCAAGGGTCTGTTGCCATTTGTTCCCAAGCCATTAAACCCAAGTTCTTCACCAGGCGGCCCAAACTTCAACACGACCGGTGCCGAGCAAAGATTGCGGGACGACAAAGGTGGAATTCGGATCGATCAAAATACGGCGCAATTTGGGCTAATCTCCGGTTATTGGCATGTAGACGACGATACCTCGAACAATCCCTACCCCAATGGGGGCGCCAATGTGCCCGGCTTCAACGCCTTGAGTGCCAGTCGTGCGCAAGTTGTAGTGCTTGGTGATACGAAGTCCTTCGGCTCCACGTCGGTCAATGAGTTCCGCTTCAGCTATTTAAGAACCGCGAACCATCTATTCTCGCCACAGGGAGGGCTAGGGCCGACCCTTTCCTCACTTGGATTCACCTCCGGCTTCGATCAGCCCGGCGGCATCGGGCCCATAGCTCCAAGCCTGGAGGGTGTACCCTCCGTATCGTTCGCTCTACTGGGTCTGAATATCGGAGTGCCCTCAGATACAACCAAGCAATTCAACAACACATTTGAGTGGCTGGACAATTACACGAAGATCATCGGCACGCATAGCCTGAAGTTTGGCGGGCAGTTTCACTATGACCAGATCAATGACCGAAACTTTTTCGGCGAAAATGGCGATTTCACGTTCGATGGAAGCGAATCCGGATCGGATGTGGTCGACTTTTTCCT
>Ga0210401_10003395_pt1 | contig 17068 bp, 19 predicted proteins | sample IncBWH32MmetaG_FD_150866 | JGI IMG/M metagenome (GOLD analysis project Ga0210401, IMG submission 150866) | Forest soil microbial communities from Barre Woods Harvard Forest LTER site, Petersham, Massachusetts, United States - Inc-BW-H-32-M | ecosystem: Environmental > Terrestrial > Soil >... | reverse complement strand
GAGCTAGCCTGGGTACTCCAGCAGGAGGGGGTTATCGCGATTCCAAAGGCGGGGACGGCGCGACACGCCCGGGAAAACCGCGGTGCGCTTGAGATTCGCGTGACAAGGGAGGATATGGATGCGTTGGACCGCGCCTTTCCGCCGCCGACTGAACCGCGGCCGCTCGAGATGCTGTAGTTAGACAGGGACAGAGTGCGCGACGCCACTTGCGATCTCGAAAGGCATCGTGATGAGATCAGAAACTGTCGACCGGAGTTCCGCGGGTTGGAAGTGCAGCACGTGTGGCCAACTGATCACACGCATTGAAGACGGTTGGTTTGAATGGCTAGCCGTCGAAGGTCAACACAGGAGGACTTATCTTGCAGGTTTAAGACTGGTTCATCGCGTGCCCACCCGCGCTGGAAAGCGCAGGCCACGTGCCTGCAGGTACGACGCGCGACGCCAGTTCCGCAAGGATCGCAGTATTGTCGAGGGCCTGGCTCTTGAAAGTTTTGTGGGGCCGGATGGCCTTATGCTCTTACTGTCATTTGTTGCGACGGGCGAAATGCCGGTCGGTGACATTCTCGAACTGGCAAAACGGGTTCAGATTCCCGGATATGAGTTGATACGCGATTTACCACGGCAGGTTACTCACAGATTCATTGCTCCTTCGATCGGCGATGGCTATTATCTTCAGTCAGAAATAGCAGCCGTGCTTGCCTCCTACGATCAAAGCCGGGCTAGCTGAAATTCCCGCCGCCCGGCTTCCTCTTTTTCCACTTGCATTGATCTGGTCAGCGGTATCAACGCTGCACACGCTCGGACTGCTGCTTGCCAAGAAATGCCGACAGCCTGTTCTCGAGCTTGGCGAAGACCGAAGTGGCGTCGCCATTGTTCTTGAGCTGCTTCTCGAGGTTCGAAATGTCAGAGTCCAGGGCGGCATATTCGGGATCCCGTCCCGCGTAACCCAGTTCCTTAGATCGCTCCAGTTGTTTCCGGGCAGTTTGAAGCAGGACTTGGGCCTTGTCCTTGTCTTTCTGCTCTTTGGCAGCATCGATGGCGGCTCGAGCTAGCACCAGCGGGAGCGGGGTCACTTGATCAACCACAACCAAGGTGTTGAGAGCTGTCAACAGCGTATTCGCAGCTTCCGTCGTTTGCTTCTGATCGAGCAAACGCGCGGCTTCCGTCAAGGCGGTGGGATAACTGACCAGCGGCAGGTTTGTGGTGCGTACCCGTATTTCGCTCATCAGCACATAGAGCAGAACTCGTGCTGTCGGAAAATCCTTGTCCGCTACCGCTTTGGATACGCTTTGTCCGATTTGCGTGACGGCCTTGTCGTCCGTGGGCGCCGTGTCGATTACAGCTACTGCTGCGGCAACAGGAATAAGGGCGGTCGCCGGGTTGCGAGCCAGCAGAATATTGATTTTGCCGGTGGCTTGCTCGATCGCCGCAAGAGCTTCCGAGTTCTTATTGGCGGCGATGGCGTCGATGGCAGCCTGGGTTTGGTCGATTGCTTCGATCGCTTCTTTGTCCAGCGTCTGGTTGGCTTGCTGTTCAGCTTGCGCGCGCTGTTTCTCGATGTCGGGCCGCACCTGCTGATCAGCGTCCTGCAGTTGCTTTTGAAGGTCAGGCTTGCTCTGCGGCTGGGGTTGCGACGCTGTGGCCGCCTGTGCTGCCCGCGTGTCGTTGCTATGACCACACGAAGTCAGACCTAACAGAGTAATTGACAGCGCCACCAGGGATACGAGCACGCTCATTCCGACTTTCATAAAACCTCCTTCTATGTGGTGTTCCCGTTTGCCCTCAAGCTGAGAGCTTCAAGTGCGGGATCCTGTGCGCATCCTAGGGAACTCGACAGGTTGCTGACAATTCGTCGTCAGGGTGAGTTGATGTTCCGAGAGGATGTCTAATCACAATTGCGTCCTGGGCTCAAGCGAACCGTAGGACTTTGGTGGTAGGAGCACGTCTCACTGGCGGCGGAGCCACTCCTACGCGTCTTTTCGCAATCGGCTTTCATCCTCACGAGGAATTGTTGTATGCGAGCCCAATCGTTAACAATCTTGAACTTGGAGATGTTAAGTGCCCCACGAGGGCGCTCGACCTCCAATGCAGTGCGGACATCGATTTCCTGCTTCTGGAATTGCAGGTCGCCGGTCCGCTGTGCTGGTGAATCCGCATCACATGCGAGGAGACATATGAAACTGCGAAACTGCTGTTTGTTGCTTGTAGGTGTCTGTCTGGCCGCAAGCGTGGCCGCATTCTCTCGAGAAGTCAGAACTGACTTCGACCATCATGCCAACTTCAGCCAGTTCAGGACTTATTCATTCGCCAAAGTTGAAACCCCGGATCCCCTTTGGGATGACCGCGTCAAGACGGCAATTGATAGCGCATTGACGGCCAAAGGGTGGACGCGGGTCGCGTCCGGCGGAGACGTTTCCATTGTCGTGGTCGGCACCACGCGTGAAAGACCCACCTTGAGGACTTTCTACGAGGGCTTTGACGGCTGGCGGTGGGGCGGATTCGGAGAGGCTGAAACCTACGTGGATAACTACGAGGTAGGGACGCTTGTCGTGGACATGTTCGACACAACGAGCAAGAAACTGATCTGGCGCGGGTCAGCGAGCGACGTCCTAGCGGGCAAACCGGAGAAAGACGAAAAGAAGCTAGAGAAGGCGGTGGAGAAAATGTTTGCGCACTTTCCACCCCAATCCTGACACTAGGTTCTTCAAAAGTTGAAGAAGGCGGCCGAAGACTACCTCGGAGAGAAACTGAACGACGCGGCTTAGCTCGGTACGTTGTGGAGACGTTTTGCGCTCGTGAAATCAGCTGGATAAGTATTTGTCCGTCAGCATCGAGGTGGAAGTTATGTTAGTCGAAGTATGTGCACACATCGAGAGCATCACCAAGGTCAAGCATCCGAAAGTTCGTGTCTGTGAAGAGTGTGTCAAGATTGGCTCGCCGTGGGTTCACTTGCGGACATGTCAAACCTGTGGCGTGACCCTTTGTTGTGATTCATCTCCGAATCGCCATGCGAGCAAGCATGCGCACGCTAACGGCCATCCCGTGATTGCTTCGGCGGAGCCAGGAGAGCGGTGGCTATATTGCTATCTCGATGACGCGTTCGGACAGTATTAGCTTTCGCTGAGGAGCCCATTTGAGCGAAAAAGATAAATCCACGACGGACCTTCGGATTACGAGAAGCGACCAAAGCGAAGACTGGAAAAAAAAAGAAGCAGAGCTTGGAAGGTTGGCGGCCCAGCAGAATTAGGTGCCGTTTAGCCGCTAGTCACATAGCGGTGAACGAACGTCACCGCCATCGCGCCTTCCCCAACCGCCGAGGCGCATCGTTTTACAGAACCGTGCCGCACATCACCCGCCGCGAACACACCGGGCATATTGGTTTCCATGTAGTAGGGATTGCGGTCAAGATTCCAGTTTTTGGGGCGAGATCCGTTTTTCATCAGATCGGGACCGGTCACGAGATAACCGGCTTCATCGCGGACGATGCCAACCTCCTCGGCCCACTGCGTGTGCGGTACTCCGCCGAGGCAGAGAAAAAGCCAATTCGTCTCCTCGGTCCATTCTTTTCCGGTCTGTTTGTTGCGCAGGGTAATCGCGCGTAATTGAACGTCGCCCTGCAGCGCGACAACCTCGGTGAGCAGCAGCACTTCGATTCGCGAGGAAGACCGGATGCGGTCAACCAGGTACTGCGAGACACTCTTCTTCAGCGAGTCATCCCGGACAACCATGGTTACCTTCTGCACGTAGCGAGAAAAGTGCATCGACGCCTGAGCTCCTGAGTTGCCGCCTCCGACCACAAACACGTGATCCTTACTTCCGCACAATGAGGCTTCGCTGGCGCCCGCTCCGTAGTACACCCCGGCTCCGTGGAAGCGTTCTTCGTTCGGCAGATTGAGACGCCGGTACTCTACGCCCGTGGCGCAGATACAAGCACGAGCGATGATTTTCGTGCCGTCCGACAAATAGCCGATTCCTTTGCCCGGCATAAATTCACCGCGAACGCCCTCCCGCAGCATCAGAATTTCCGCGCCGAAACGGCAGGCTTGCTCGCGCGCACGCTCCGCCAGTTCGGCTCCGCTGATTCCTCCCGGGAAACCCAGATAGTTCTCAATCTTGGGACTGGTGCCGGCTTGTCCGCCCACCGCGAAGCGTTCAATCACAACCGTTTTCAAACCCTCCGAAGCGCCGTAAACAGCGGCGCTGAGACCCGCAGGCCCGGCGCCGTAGATGCTGAGGTCGTATTCCGATCGGGAAGGGTTCGTGAATAATCCCAGTTTTTCGACGACCTGGCGAATTGGAGATTGCTCCAATCGCGTGCCGTCGTCGAACACGCAGACGGGCAGGCGCTTATCATTGAGTCCGCTAACTTGTGCCAGCGTTCGCGCCTGCTCATCATTGGTCAGCTCAACCCAGTCGAAGGGCACATCGCAACGATGCAGGAAGTCGCGGATGGCATAAGCTTCGGCAGAACCACGCGTCCCGAAAACTTTAACTCTAGGGCCGGCTTCACTCATACGATACCCACGGTGGGATATGCGCCCGATAGCCCGTTCATCCCACCGAGCAAAAGCATGACGCCAGTTCCCGCTACGGCTAGCTGCGGAGCTGGCGTCCCTTTGGCTTGGGCGTATTGCTCCATGGGGCTGAGGAAGGTCTCAGGCTGCCTTCTTGGTTTTGTCAGTCTCGGAGGCTGCGGGTTTCTGTTGTGCTGCTTGCGGCTGCGCGGAGCCGGTTGTCTCGATTGGAATCTGGCGCTGGTTGCTCTGCGCCTGAGGAACGGGAACGGAAATTTGCAGGACTCCATTCTGAAAAGTGGCGCGGGCGTTTGCGGTATCGGCTCCCTCCGGCAGCGGAATGGCCCGATAGAACATCCCATAGCTGCGTTCGGTTCTGTGGACACCACCCTGGTCTTCTTCGTGCTCAACCTTGCGTTCGCCCTGAATGCTCACGAAGCCGTCGTTGATGTCGATCTGGACGTCCTTTTCGGTAAGGCCGGGCAGCTCCGCAGACACAACCATGTTGCCATCCCGATAGGCGACTTCGATCGGTGGCACCCACGCCGTGCTGAGAGCGGCGTCTGAGGGGCGGAGAGCGGTCTGCGAAACTGCCCGGGTCATCTCCCTCTGCAGTCTTCGCAGCAAGGTAAACGGATCGTCGTCAGAGAAAAAACCAAAGGGATCAAATACGAGCGAGGAAACGGACGGGAGAACACTTCGGCGCGCGAGACTGGTTTGCGTGTTCTTTTGTTGTTCTGCTGAGATTGACTGTGAAGTTTCAGGTTGCGTCGTTTTTTGTGCTGACATTGAACCACCTCCGTAGAATGAATTTGGAATTGCTCTGAAAACGTTAATAACGTTAATAACGATCTGTTGCTCCAACACTGCTCAGATGACCGGGCCCTTGGACGCGTGCCTGAGGCTCGGACAATCGACTATGAGATTGATTGGACTTGCGCGCACTGCGGAAACCCACCGCGATCATTACGGACGAAAAGCCGCGCAGAATCAGGCAGACTGCCACCGATAGGCCAGGAAACCAGGTCGCCATCCAGAGCGGTGCCGGCCACAGAACAGCAGCAAGCGCGACTGTGACAACTCCGTCAAACACCCCCCACCGCCAATTGGGAAATTTCAACCAGTACGCGGCAATGGCGCGAAAGACGCCAACCACGGTGAAGTACGACGCAAACATCAGCATCCAGGTGCGCGCGTCGGCGGCTGGATGAACCGTCATAAACAGGCCAACAGGAACTCCGGCAATTGCGGGAACCAGGTGCAGAAAAAATCCGTCCGACCGGCGAAGATGAAAGGCGAGGGCAGCCTCGGCGATCCCGCTCACCAGAATCAACCAGGCCAAAAGCAGGTTTGAAGCAGGGCCTGCAAAGCTGATCGCGCCCAGAGCGATTAGTCCCAGAATGATCAGACCGACCCCCGACTGCGCTGACCAATTCTGTTTGCGGCGCAGCTTTTCGACGTCTGGAGTTGCTGCCGCCATTCCGTAGTTCTTTTCTGCACCAGTGTTTGGCATCCTAGGCGCGATGCTAGCGGTAGCTCATGACAGTGACAATTCTTCATTGGGATGAATTAAGGGTCTGAAAGGAATGGTAGGAGCGCGCCCTCCGAACGATTCAGAGGGCACTACGACTTTAGCAGCAGTGGTGCGGAACATTTGAGACCACGACGGATTTCCCTGGTTGCTGGCCTACTACTAAAGTCGTAGTCCCTCGTCACTCTCATGCAGAATGTGGTGAGAGCGCCTGTCATCGATAGCATATAGAAATAGCGAATGTTTTGCGCGATCGTTACACGGTTGCTGCGCCCACGAAGTGCGGTACCGTCTTTTGTCACGTTTCGACTTGCTCGACGCGCAATAGCTGCTGCGCGTGTTCGCGTTACAAGTTTGTTCGTGGAGGATTACAGGATGGACTTCCTCGGAACCTTTTTTTCTCCCAACGATTTCATGCCGCATGGATATTGCTATTTGTGGAACACGCGTCTGGTCTGGCTGCATGTTGTTTCAGACTCTCTGATCGCGTTGGCCTATTTCTCTATCCCGATCACTCTTGTCCATTTCATCCGCAAAAGACGAGATCTGCCATTCAACTGGATGTTTGTCTGTTTTGGAGTGTTCATTCTGGCCTGTGGCGCCACCCACGCTATGGAGGTGTGGACTCTCTGGCATGCTAGCTACTGGTTGTCTGGTGCGGTTAAGGCCGTGACTGCCTTAGTATCCGTCCCCACCGCCATCCTGCTTGTGCGCCTGGTTCCTCAGGCGCTCGCTCTGCCTAGCCCTGAGGAATTGAGGCGCGAAATCGCTGAACGGAAGCGCGCACAGGAGGCGCTCAGCAACGCGAAGATGGAGTTGGAAGTACGCGTCCAGGAGCGAACCGTGGAACTCACCAAATCCAATGCGGAGTTGGTGGTTGAGATCGCACAGCGCCAGCGGACCGAGGATGCGTTGCGCCGCAGCGAAGAACGCTTTCGCCTATTAGTTGAAACCGTCCAGGATTACGCGATTTACATGCTGGATCCGAATGGGATTGTTACCAGCTGGAATGTCGGGGCGGAGCATATCAAGGGATACCGAACGGAGGAGATCGTCGGCCAGCACTTCTCTCGTTTCTTTTCGGCCGAAGATGTGGAGCGTGGCGAGCCGGAGATGGAACTCAAAGTAGCGGTTGAGCGCGGCCGGTTCGCCAACGAAGCTTGGCGCGTGCGCAAAGACGGCTCGCGCTTCTGGGCGAGCGTTGTAATTACCGCCTTGCACGACCAGCAAGGAAGACTAGTGGGTTTTTCGAAGATCACACGCGATCTCACGGAGCGCAAACAGACGGAGCAGGCTCTGCAGAAAGCGATGTCCGAGCTTGCTCACATGGCTCGCGTAACCACCATGGGCGAACTGGCAGCGTCGATTGCTCACGAAATCAATCAACCCCTGGCTGCGATCGTGAACAACGCCAATGCCAGCAGCCGATTGCTTGCCGCCGAACCACCGGATCTCGACGAGGTGCGGCTGGCAGTGGCAGATATCGCGGAGGCAGGAACTCGCGCTGGGGAGATCATTTCGCGGGTGCGCACGTTCTTGAAGAAAGCAGTTCCGGCAAAGACGCAAGTGGATATCAACCAAGTGATTCGCGAAGTTCTTGCGCTCACGCCTGGCCAACGGGAAAAGCACAATGTCTCTGTAAGGACCGAACTGGTTCCTGGACTCGCGCCGGTACAAGGAGATCGAATCCAATTGCAGCAGGTCCTCCTGAACCTGATTATGAATGGCGTCGAGGCCATGACCTCTGTGAGCGACCGCTCGCGAGTTTTGGTGCTGCGGTCGCAGCCCCACGAATCTGGAGGAGTGCTGGTCAGTGTGCAGGACTCTGGTTTGGGACTCGACCCCAAGAATATCGGCCATGTGTTCGACACTTTTTTTACCACCAAGCCCGAGGGAATGGGAATGGGGTTGCCGATCAGCCGTTCCATCGTGGAAACCCACGGAGGCCGGCTGTGGCTTACGCCCAATGACGACCAGGGGGTAACCTTCCAGTTCACACTGCCAGCCTGCGCCTGAAGGAAGCTATGAGCGAAAGCGGTCCTATCGTTTTTGTCGTGGACGACGAACCAAGTGTATGTGCCTCCGTCAAGAGACTAGTTCGATCGGTGGGCATTGAAGTCCAAACCTATAGCTCGGCTCAAGAATTTCTGCGCGGCAAGCGCCCGGACGTGCCGGGCTGCCTGGTGCTCGACGTGCGCCTGCCCGATCTGAGCGGGCTGGACCTGCAGCAAGAACTCGCCAAAGCAAACATTACTCTACCCATTATTTTTGTCACCGGTCACGGCGATATTCCGATGTCGGTTCGGGCGATGAAGGCTGGTGCTGTCGAGTTCCTGACCAAGCCGTTCCGGGAGCAGGATCTTCTGGAGGCGATTCAGCACGGGATTCAACAACATCGGACGCTGCGCGAACAGCGGGCGGAAATCTTCGACTTGCAATGTCGCTACGAGTCGTTGACGCTTCGCGAGCGGGAGGTTTTTCCTCTGGTCGCCGGCGGACTGCTGAACAAGCAGGTTGCATCGCAACTCGGTGCCAGCGAAAAGACGATCAAGGTGCATCGCGGCCAAGTCATGCACAAGATGAAGGCCGAATCGCTGGCCGACTTGATCCGCATGGCTGAAAAACTGAAAATTACGTCCCCAAAAGCCTAGCCAAGTGGGGCCAAGGTCCAATAGACAAGCTTCCTCCCCAGGGTTATTCTCCGCTCATAAGAGGTAACGATATGAACTCTCTACTGGATTACATTTCGGATGGAGCGACGGCGTACCAGCCCCCTCCGGGGGTGATATTAGGAACGAACCCATTGCTGGGACGGCGACGCGGGAGCGAACCCGAGGGCACTCTGATAGCGATCGTGGATGATGACGAGGGGGTTCGAAAGTCCCTCGCCAGACTCATCAGTGCAGCAGGCTTTAGAGCTCAGACGTTTGCCTCGGCCGAAGCCTTCGTAGCCTCCGGCAATTATGAGGAGAGCGCTTGCGTCATCCTCGACGTGAGGTTGCCCGGGATGACCGGATTGGATCTGCAAGCTCGCATGTCTGCCGAGCACAAGCTGGTGCCAATCGTTTTCGTGTCGGCACACGATGAACCAGGGGTGCGAACGCAGGCTGTGCAAGGGGGCGCTATCGCTTTCCTGGGCAAGCCCGTGGACGATAGAGCTTTGTTGGATGCTATTGATCTGGCTCTAAAATAAAGAGTCTCCGGTATTCCATCACCGTGGCTTGAATGGGTGGGGTGTTCCCGTCAGACGCTCAACCGTCACCAGCTTACAAGTGGCCGCAGTTTAGAAAGTGGAGGAGTTATGCCAACAATTGGAAGCAACGTTGATTTCCGCTCACGTGGTGGGCGACATACCGCCGTGTTTGGAGTACGAACCGACACCAGCCCCGCAGGAAAGAGGATTCGACAGATGCTGCAGAAGCAAGAGCATTCGCGGGCACTTCCGCGTGGCGGCAACAGCCAACCAAGACCTGATCCCGAGCGTGGGGGAGAGCGCTCACTCCAGCCTGATGCGAGGACGCCGACAACGCTCCTCGTTGCCGACGACCATCCCGTCGTGCTGGAGGGACTTGTGGCCTTGATTAACCGGCAGTCCGACATGCAGGTGGTTTCCCAGGCCCGCAACGGCAGGGAAGCCGTGGAATTATTCCTTGCGCAACGCCCCGATGTTGCCCTTCTCGACCTGCGAATGCCGGTCATGGACGGAGTGGAAGCCATTAGGGCGATCTGTGAGAAAGACCCTGCGGCTCGACTCATTGTCGTTACTATCTACCAGAGTGAAGAGGACATTTACCGGGCTCTGCGGGCAGGGGCGCAAGGAATTCTTCTCAAAGACGCCCCGGCTGAAGAGATCGTCGAATGTATCCACGCGGTGGCTCACGGCAGGACCTGGATTCCACCGGAGGTGGGAGCCAAACTCGCGAAGCGCGTCACGGTTCGCGAATTGACGCCCCGGGAGACGGAAGTCATGCACGCTGTTGCCAAGGGGAAGAGCAACAAGGAAATCGGAGTGGCGCTGGATATCAGTGAAGCTACGGTCAAGGTGCACGTCACGCACATCCTCGAAAAGTTGCAAGCGAGCGGGCGCACCGAGGCTATAGGCTTGGCAGTGAATCGAGGGCTGGTTCGTATGGACGCTGTATGTTGCGGCATGACCTTGAGTCCCGTATGAGGCCAGGAAGCAAACGTGCTGGAATCGTGCACGAATTGATTTGTTTTGGTGAGACCGAATCTAGTGTCGGCTAATTCAAAAGTCGTAACCATGTATTCCACCCTGGGTGCGATTGGTACTAGCCGTCCTTTCTAAAGATCGATTCAGTCTCACGAGGAATTGTTCTCAACCTGCGCGGGCTCCTACTATGTCCTCACAGTGGAACTCGCGCAGTCGATCTAATAGATTACGTTGGCCAGGAAACGTCCAGAGGGCTGGACTTCGGAGGTGCCTTGTGAATACGGATAGTTTGAGACTCGTGGGCAACATCAGCGATGTTTCCAGGAGAGGACTCTATTTCGACCAGATGGAACGAGTGACAGTATCCGTCGAAGGAGCGGAGCCCTTGTACGCAGAGTTGCGCCTGCCCAACACGGTTGGCTGGGGTGTGGGTCAGAAAGTGCTTGTGATGATTATTCCGGCTGCGCCGCAGGCAAAGTGGGATGTGATGACCTCGAAGCCCGTCAACACGACGTCTTCTGAACCGGAGCGCGGCCAATCAGGGCAGGTTTGATTCTGGATCAGCTCGCAACCATTTGACCGATCATTCAGTTCCCAAGGGGATATATGAACGACTTGTCCGCGAGCAAGGAACCAGAAAGGCGAATCGCGACATTGCACCAACTCAGGCCGCAGAGCGAGAACGACGCGGCGCCGCAGCACAAGTCTTTGCTGAAGGCTCCGGTGGAATGGCGCCTGATCTCGCAGCGGGATATCAGGGCCATTGTCGAAACCGAGTGTGTGAGCCCGGTAGTCAGCCTGTATCTATCGCTAACCGCCCCAAAGCTCGTGCCGCGGGGAAAAGGCTTAGCACGGGTCTTTCGCTCGTTGAAAACGGCTGAGTACGAGAAGCGGCAGAGTTTCATCAGTTCGCTCTCGCGCCGGCAGCAAGATCGGTTGGACCACGACATGGAAGAAATCGCGACTTTCCTGGAGCACTTGCTTCCGATAGAACTTGGTACGGTAATTATCTTCAAGTGCGGCGAAGATCTCAATCGGGTCCTGGGGTTGCCGGTACACACCGCCGACAAACTGATCATCGATGCCGATCCTTATGTTGTGCCCCTCGAAGCCGTCATCGAGCAGAACGAGCGGGTTTTGTTCACCGAGGTCTCGAAACAGGAGAGCCGATTCCTTATATACCATCTGGGCTACTCTCAGGAAGTCGATCGAATTCGTTCCTTTGTGCCTACTGATTCAGTCGATGCGTCGATTCCAGGCAATGTCCAGAGGCACCGCCTGACTCACTTGCAATGGCATCTGAAGGAGACGGCTCGACATGCCTGTCGTCTTTTCAACGACCATACCTGCAATGTGCTGGTCTTCATGGGGGAGGAACGAGTGGAGCATCTTCTGGAAGAATTTCTCCATCAGTCTCTGAAGGAAAAGATCATCAGCCGCATCTACGGCGCGCCGGCGGCTGACCCGCGCGACCGCAAGGGGCTGATCGAAAGCGCGCTTCGCGAGTACAAGGCGACGCGCGAAAAGAGTGCCATTGAGGAGTTGGGTCAGCACAAGCCGGCGGAAATCGTTTCGGGATTACGCCCTGTGATCGACGCCAGCAACCTGTTTCAGCTCCGAAAGCTGGTGGCGAGCGCAAATCTCCAACACGAAGGGTTTGTGTGTAAACAACACCACTACCTGTCACTCAAAGCAACAGATTGCCCTTTTTGCGGCAATCAACTGCTTCCTGTCGAGAACGTAATCGATGAACTCATCGAGATCGCTCGACTTCACGGTGTCGGCACTACGATTGTTGAGTACTTAACTGAGTATGACGGAATTGCTGCTGTGGTGTACAACTGGACAAGTCAACCTGCGTTCGAGTGATCTTCCGGAATTCCACCCGAATTTCGCGCTACCACAACCATAGCGGGCCGCAGTAGCCGATCTTTCAACTTGTACCCGCGCCGCAGTTCTTTGATCACATGGTTGTCTGCGGCCGATGAGCTTTCCACGGTCTCGACCGCCTCGTGGAGGCGTGGGTCGAAGGGTTCGCCGGTAGCCGTGATCGGTTCTGCACCAAGCTTGTTTAACGCTTCGTGCAACTGCTTGCGGATGAGCTCGACTCCGGAGCGGAAGTCCGCGGGGTTCTGTCCTGGAGTTTGTAATGCCCAATCGAAGCTGTCGAGGACGGGAAGCAGCGACTTAAGAGCGTCGGCCAGAGCGAATTCCTTGAAGTCTTCTTGTTCCTTGGCTAGGCGCCGGCGAGTGTTTTCGAAATCTGCCTGCGCCCGCGCCAGCCGATCGAGCAGAACTTCTCGTTCTTCGGTTTTGTCCGTTGGGACTTTTGGCGCGGGCGCTTCTCCGGGTTTCGCCGGCCGCGCTGCTTCATTCTTAGTGGCTTCTGAGGAAGGAAGCTCGCGGTCGGCAGCCAATCGCTCAAACTGGAGAACTTTATCGTTAGTCGTCATCACTTACGCCGCTTGCCGGATCTGACCTGGCAAAACCAGGCTGTGAATCGCGAGTGCGAACATCACGTAGGACCATCCGCGCAAAACTAGTGAAATGCCCAGCGCAAGACCGATGAACCATAGTCCTGACCAAGGCCACTCAGCCCAAAGCAAGATGCCCAAGCCGAGCGTGACTAACCCATCAAAAAGTGCCCATCCCCAATTAGGAAACTTCAGCCGCAGTGCCGCGACGATTCGGAAAGCCCCAATCACGGTAAAGAAGGACGCGAACAGCAGCGTCCAGGCAAGAGCGCCCGCCACCGGGTGGGTGACGACGAGCAGTCCAATCAGGATTCCCAGGATCCCGCCAATCAGATGGAGAAATATCCCGCCCCATGCTCGCATTCGAAATGTCTGGATCAGCTCTACGATGCCGCTAATTACTAGGAGCCATCCCAGCACTATCACGGTTCCGATAGTGGCCGCTGGAGTGATGAAGAAGGCGATGGTTCCGAGAAGCACCATAACGATTCCGAGCGTCAGCAGCCATCCCCATTTGTGCCTCAGGTTGTCGAATTCGATAAGCAGTGGACTTGCGCTCATGTGGCCTCCGAAAGCGGATGATTGTCTTCCAGTGATCAAGATGTGGGGACGGCAGAAACTCTTCGCATCTTTCGGAAGAGCCAAAACCATCCCCATCACTCGACGACGTGCTCCGAGTGCATCTTCATCGCATCCTATCGGCTGGCGGTGTCCCTTACAATTCTTCGTGAGACTGAATCCAGGCTCAGAAAGCACGCGTAGGGTGGGCTCCTCCCCGAGTCAGAGAAGCTGGTACGACTTCAGAAGTATGGACAACCCGCGGCAACTCCATCACACCAATTCTCTTCCTTATCTACGTCCAAGGTCGTAGCGACATTTCAACCGCAATACCTACTCAACTCTACTCGCGCCCGCGCAAGTGGACCTCGCACTCACGATCAATTGTTGGTACGGTCTCCACTGGTTAGCATCCTTGGGTGGAGGGTGTGCTGATGAAGGAGGCTTGGCCGATGGTGCGCGGAAGAGACGTTTGCAGAATCGCACTGCTCTCCGCGCTGTTGCTGCTTGCCGCGGCGACCCCAGCGCAGAGTTTGCGTACGGAGACGTCCAAAAGCAAATCGCAGGATTCCGAGAGGCCAACTGGGGGACAGATCCAAGTGCCTACGAGGCCGGTCGAGCCGCTATTCAAGAGCAGACAGGGCAACCAGAAAACGGAAATTCACTTCGATCCTGCAACCCACACGGTGACCATTAAGTTGCTTGTGCAGGATCCAAACGGATACTTCATCCCAAACATTCGTCGCGAGAATTTCGTCGTGTATGAGAATGGTGTCCGGCAGCAGAATGCGACCGTCGATGTTGAACACGCTCCAGTTTCCCTGGGATTGCTCATGGAATTTGGCGGCCGTTCCCCCGGACTGAACCGGGATCTCGGCGAAGAAGTCTCCAGAGCTTGCCAACGCGCAGTGGATGAACTCAGCCAGAACGACAGTATGGCAGCCTGGAAGTACAATGATAACGTACAAAATTTGAGCGGGTTCTCACGTGACAAATTATCCTTCGAGACCCTATGCCTGAGGCTCGGCACGCCCGAGCTTTCGGAAACCAATCTCTACGACGCGGTTATCTTCACGCTAGGGCAAATGCATCCGGTCAACGGACGCAAGGCGATTCTCTTGATTTCTTCCGGTATTGATACCTTCAGTAAAGCCAGCTATCAAGACGCCTTGAACGCCGCTCAAGCATCGGATACTACGATTTATGTCCTCGGCCTGGTGCAGGTTTTGCGCCAAGTGGCTGAGCTTCACGCTCACGCGGGTCCAATGGTTCGCATTGATTGGAGCCAGGCAGAAAAGACCCTGGAAGAGCTTGCCAGAGTTTCCGGAGGCCGCGCATACATTCCGGAAAATACGCTCGATCTAGCGCCAATCTATGACGACATGCTGGAGAACCTGAAAGTGCGATACGTCATTACCTACACCTCTTCCAGCAACCTCGATATGAACTCTCCCCGCACTGTACGCGTCGAACTCATTGACCCGAAGACTGGGGGACCGCTGCAAATCGTCGATTCCAACGGCAAAACCGTCCGCGCCAAAATCGTCGTTCAGGACAGCTACACGCCCAGTTCAGCGTCGGCCCGCTGAGGTGGATAGGCGGCGCTCGAGTCATGGGCTCAGCGTTTTGGATCACTTGCACTCCTTCTAGTAAATCCACGAGTTCAGTAGCACCTTCCGGTACCCCTTTAATTGTACGAATGGTTCCCGACCACGGCTGCGCTGTGTCATTCAGCGTCATTCCGCCTGACCAGCATCCCGTGGCGTGAAAGCTCAGCCGTCACCGACGATAGCCGTAGCGCCGCCGATGCTCCAGCACGATGCGCTGAATCACCGACCTCACCTCTACGTCCTCCTCTTCCGGAGCACTCTCTCGCAGTAATCGATAAAACCCGGCACGGCTAACCTGCGCCAGTTCATTGGGCTCAGCTTTCAGCCCTCAACCTACAAGACTGCTACATGTAAGCGGCGGCGATAGCAGAGTCTGCGATCAAACTGCTCGGCAGGTCCTTATGGACGTATGTGCGCGGAGAAGCATACTTGGCAACCGGACAGGGTAGTGCCGCCGCCGAGTTTCAGAAGATTCTCGACCACAGCGGCATCGTCTGGAACTGCTGGACGGGAGCGTTAGCGCGTTTGGGAGTAGCACGAGCCAACGCTTTGCAAGCGAAGACTTCTCAGAGCGCGGATGCAGACGCCGCACGCATTCGGACGCTCGCCGCCTATAAAGACTTCCTCACACTCTGGAAGGTTGCCGACCCCGACATCCCGGTTTTGAAGCAGGCCAAGGCGGAGTACGCCAAACTCACCGCACATTCGCTCTAAGCGGGGAAAGCACCTCAGTTCTCGAAGACTTCGACCCAGAGGTTGTCATCAGTCTTCAGAACCCCGAATTCTAACCAGCAGGGAACACTGGAGCCGTCGTTGTAGATGGGCCGTGAAAAACAAAACGTACCCTCCTGCTGATGGCAATACTTTTCCATCTGGCGATAAATCTTCCCTTGCGATGACCATCCTCTATTCAAACGCCGCTCTTGTGAGAACAGGTTCATATCGAAACCGCCGCCAATGCTGTGTGCCATGAAGTGCCCGTCGTCCCGCAATGTTCCTTCCAGTTCTGCGGTTAACTCAAGCCTGATTCGTCTTGCATCACGATTTTGCTGTGCCCTGGATGATGTGCCCTAGCACGCCGATCACCCGATCCGCAATTGTCTGGTCAAAGGGCACGGAGCCCGCCAGTTCGAGTTGGGAGTAAACGTCGCAGATATAGTCGAACGTGTGATGCCGAAACCGAACGAGGTTCGCCTCGTGCGAGATCGTAGTCATATACCGATCGCGCCATACGGATGGCAGGCGTTCCTTTAGAACCAGCGAAATATTTTGAGAGCCGTGGGCTCCTCTTGCATCCGACAGCACAGCTTCGTAATCGATGGAGTATCTAGACGGCAGCATGCGAATTCCTGCGGCGATATGCCGACTTCCACGCGCAAATATTACCAGCTCTCCAGACCTCTCGTCCGTGCTTCACTGGCGCATGGGCGGTGGCAAGATTGACTGACTCCAAAATTGGCGGCGTTGGGCATTATTCGTCTAAAGTATCCGTGAATGAAATACTCCATCTGCACCGTGCTTTTGATCCTCACTATCGGCAAAATGGGCGTTGCACAAAACTCTGCGAGCCCAGCCATGTTTGACGCCGAAGCTGCCCAGCGGTTCGCGAATCTTGCCCTCGCGTGTGTCCACAAGGAATATCCGAACCACATTAGCCACACCATGAACAGCGATACGGATGTTGCACCGCCGCGAAAACTGACGCCTGCGTTCTATGGGTGCTACGACTGGCACTCCTCGGTACACGGGCATTGGCTGCTGGCTCGCCTGATCAGAACTTTCCCCGATGCTGCGTTCGTGCCCTCCGCACGCGAAGCACTGCGGCAAAGCCTCACCGCCGACAACATCGCACAAGAAGCGGCGTACCTGCGGGCCGAGGGTCGCGCCAGCTTCGAGCGTCCTTATGGGCTGGCATGGCTACTCCAGCTTGTTGCGGAATTGCGTGAATGGGACGACCCCCAGGCGCACGAGATGGCCCTGAACTTGAGCCCGCTGGAAGAGGCCGCACAGAACCGACTGAAGGATTGGCTCCCCAAGCTATCGCATCCAGTTCGCATCGGCGAACACGACCAGACAGCTTTTGCACTCGGCCTGGTTCTGGATTATGCACGCGCCAAAGGGGACAAGAAGTTTGCCGACCTGCTGGTGTCGAGAGCCCGACAGTTTTATCTAGGGGACAAATACTGCCCGCTAGCATATGAACCTTCGGG
>Ga0210401_10003394_pt1 | contig 17069 bp, 13 predicted proteins | sample IncBWH32MmetaG_FD_150866 | JGI IMG/M metagenome (GOLD analysis project Ga0210401, IMG submission 150866) | Forest soil microbial communities from Barre Woods Harvard Forest LTER site, Petersham, Massachusetts, United States - Inc-BW-H-32-M | ecosystem: Environmental > Terrestrial > Soil >... | reverse complement strand
CCTGCCCATCAAGATCTTCCTGCTCTGCAACCAGGGCTACATCTCCATCCGCCAAACCCAGAACGCCTACTTTGAGGGCCGCCTCACCGGCGTGGACCCGGACAGCGGGGTGGGCCTGCCGGACTTTGCGAAGCTGGCCCAGGCCCTGGGCCTGGCCACCGAGAGCATCGCCGAGCCCGCGGAGCTGGACGCCAAGATCGCGGCGGTGCTGGCCGCGCCCGGGCCCGTGCTCTGCGAGGTGCGGCTGCCCCACGACTACGCCTTTGAACCCAAGCTGGCCTCGGCCAAGCTGCCCGACGGGCGCATGGTGTCCAAGCCCCTGGAGGACCTCTCCCCCCTGCTGCCGCGGGAGGAGTTTTTGTCGAACATGCTGATCCCGCCCTTGCCCGAGTAGGCGCCATGCTTCTTGCCACCAGCTGCCCCTGCTGCGGCCAGGCCCCGGCGCGCTCCTACCCCGCGGCCGTCTCGCCCTTCATCGCCGCCTATGTTTTCGGCCGCGGGCCCTGGCCCACCGCCCTGCTCGAATGCGGCGGCTGCGGCTTCCGGTATTTCGAGGGCCGCTTCGAGGCCGACGAGGAGGCCCGCCTTTACGCCGGCTACCGCGGCGAGCGCTACTTCCGGGAGCGCCGCGGCTTTGAATGGTGGTACGGCCGGCGCGCCAACCGGGCCCTGGGCTGGGACGCCCGCGAGATCGAAGCCCGCAAGCGGCGCATCGCCCGGGTGCTGGAGCGGCAGCCCGGGGTGGCCGGGCTGCCCTCGGTGCTGGATTTCGGCGGCGACCGGGGGCAGTTCATCCCGGACAGCCTGGGCCCGGAGCGCTATGTGCTGGACCTCTCCGGCGCCGATCCCGTGGCCGGGGTCACCGCGCTAGCCGGCCTGGCCCAGCTGGGCCCCGGGCGGACCGTCGCCCTGCTGCTGTGCTGCCACGTGCTGGAGCACAGCGCCGACCCCGCGGCGCTGCTGGCCCAGGCCGGGAAGGCGGTGGCGCCGGGCGGATGGCTCTACGTGGAGGTGCCGCTGGAGCCCCAGGACCTGCGCCTGGTGCCCCGCGGCGCCTGGTATGGGCGCTATGTCGCGGCCCTGTGCCGGCATCCGGCCTGGTTCCGGCTGGTGGATTTTTATTCGACCTTGTTCCGCGTGAAGTTGGGCGTGGTGCCGCCCTTGGGTGTCCTGAAAGCCCACGAACACATCAATTTTTTCGGCCTAAATTCCCTGGAGCGCCTGGTCAGCGCCGCGGGTTACGCGGTGCGCTACAGCGGCGTCCAATCCAACGACGGCGCGTCCGCGGCGTCGCTGTGCTGCCTGGCCCAAAAAGCCTGAACCCTCAATCCTTCCAGCTGCAGACCTTGTTGCGCCCGCTGTGCTTGGCCTTGTACAGGGCCTCGTCCGCGGCGTGGATGATCTCGCGCGGCTCCTTGCCGCACTGCGGGAAGCTGGCCAGCCCGATGCTGATGGTGATGGCGGTGGCCTGGGGCCCGCTGCCGCCGACCATGTTGGCGGCGCTGTAGGCCCGCAGCCGGTCCATCACCACCCGCGCCTCCACCACGTCGCATTCCGGCAGGATGACCACGAACTCCTCGCCGCCGTAACGGCAGACCACGTCCCCGCCGCGCACCTGGTCCTTGCAGAGCTGGGCCACCTTGCGCAGGACCACGTCGCCCTCCTGGTGGCCGAAGGTGTCGTTGAACTTCTTGAAAAAGTCGATGTCCGTGAGCGCCAGGGTCAGGGGCCGGCCCTTGCGCTCGGCCGTCTGCATCTCGGTGGCCAGGCGCTCCTGGAAGTAGCGGTGGTTGTAGAGGCCGGTCAGGCCGTCGGTGGTGGCGCGCTCCCTGGTTTCGGAATAGAGGCGGGCGTTCTCCAGGGCCAGCGCGGCCTGGCTGGCGAAGATGAAGGCCACCTCGCCCTCCTCCTCGTCAAAGGGCCGGTCCTTGCGGTCGAGCTTGAGGACCCCCTTCAATTCCCCGCCGATGCGCAGCGGCGCCAGCAGGAAATGCTGGGCATCGCCGCGCAGGCCCTCCAACAGCACGGCCGGCACCTGGGCCCCGTGGCTGCGGTTGGCGATGATGGCGCCTTCCTTTTTTTCAAGGGTCCCGGCCACGGCCGCGGCCTTGTCCAGGCTCATCTCCAGCGGCGCGTCCTGGGTGTAGCCCGCGCCGGCCTTGCGCAGCAGCGCCCCGCCCTTCTCATCCCGCATGCCCAGGGCCCAGCTGTCCGAGGGCACCAGGTTGGCGAGCATGCCGCCGAAGGCCCCCAGCAGGGCCTGGTGGTCCATCTCGGCGCCCAGGGCCTTGGTGGCCTCGTAGAGGCGCTGGGTGCGGACCTCCCGCTGGTCCATCTCCTTGAGCTTGGCCGCCCGCTGGGTGTGCTGGGTGAGCAGGCGGCCCAGGTCCTCCAGCACGCCGATCTCGTCCAGGCTGAAGGATTCCTCCTCGGCCTTGTCGCAGGCCACCAGGCCGATGAGCCGGTCCTCGTCGTTGAGCGGCAGCACCCTCAGCGCCTTGGCCGCGCAGGGGCCGCTGACCCAGGGCAGGCCGGCGGCCGCGCTGGCGGCCAGGGGCTCCACGGACAGCGCCTTGCGGCTGCGCAGCACGTGGCCCAGGTGGCCCTGCCCCGCCTCCACCCGGGCGCTGTCCCGGGCGGCGCCCGAACGGAGCAGCACGTAGTGCAGCTCCACCCGTTCCGCGTCGCCCCACCACAGGCTCAGGCTGTTGAAGCCGGGGTGGCTCTTGAAGACCAGGTCCAGCGTGACGCGCAGGTCCTTGTTGAGCAGGGCTTCGGGCCCCAGGTTCCGGCCCAGGCCGGCCAGGTCCGGCCCCGCGCCCGTGCCCGAGGCCACGGCCGGGGGCGCGTCCTTGGCCGGGGCCGCCTTGGCGGGCTTGGGCGCGGCGGCCGGGCGGCCGTCCCCGCGACGGGCCGGGGCCTGGGCGTTGATCAGGCCGCCCAGCAGCAGGCCCGCCACGGGCAGGGCCAGGGCCAGGGCGCCGGGCCAGGGCGGGGCCGTGCCCTGGTTGGCGTTGATCCACAGGGGCAGGCCCTCCAGCGCGAGCAGCACGGCCAGGACCACGGCGGCGGACAGAAACCCGGCGTGGCGGCGCAGTAAAAGGATCAGCAGCGGGTAGCCGGCCCAAAGGGGCGAGGCCAGGCCGCCGCTGAGCTGCACGCCCAGGTGCAGGCAGGCCAGCAGTACCCAGGGTGTCAGGCCGTGGCGCAGGGCCGGGGCGGCCTTGTCGCGTTCCAGGGTGAAGGCGTAGAAGCAGAGGGGGCCCAGGGCCACGAAGGCCAGGGCCAGGCTCAGGGCCGGGCTGCCGAGGTCCACATGCAGGCGCAGCGGGGCCAGGCGGCCGGAAAGGCTGAGGGCAAAAACCGTGGCGCTGGCCAGGCCGGCCAGCAGCGGGAACCAAGGGAAAGAAGAGGATGGGCTTTGCGGGTCGGACGCCAAGCGAGCTCCGGACCGTGGGGAAGGCGTGACTTAACGGCCTTGCAAGTTTAACACAGCCTGCACCAGCGCGGGGATGCTGGCTTCCTTGGCTTCCAAGCGGACGCTCAAGCCCTCGGCCTGGGCCGTGGCGCGGGTGATGGGGCCCAGCACCATGGCCGGCACCTTGGGGGCCAGGGCCTTCCACTGCGCCCGGCTGAAGAGGCCCTTGAAATGCGTGACCGTGCTGCTGCTGCCGAAGGTGACGCCGTCGATGCGGCCCGCGGCCAGGTCCCCGGCCAGGTCGCGGACGTCCTGGGGCGCGGCCACGGTCCGGTAGAGCGGCAGGTCCAGGACCGGGACCTGGCGCGCCTTCAGGCCGTCCAGCAGGACCCTGCGGCCCTCCTGGGCCCGGGCCAGCAGCACCGCGCGGCGGGGGCCGGCCTTGGCCAGCCTGGGCAGCAGGGATGCCAGCAGGTGTTCGGCGTCAAAGCTGTCCGGCACCAGGTCCGCGCGCAGGCCCTTGGCCAGCAGGGCCTCGGCCGTGGAGCGTCCCACCGCGGCCAGGCGCACGCCGTGCAGGGCCCGGGCGTCGAGCCCCGCCTCCATCAGCCGCCCAAAGAAATGCTCCACCCCATTGGCGCTGCTGAACACGGCCCAGTCCGCGCGGCCCAGCCCGGCCAGCGCCCGGCGCATGGGCGCGCCCAGGGGCAGGGGCCGGATGGCGATGGCGGGCAGCTCCAGCACTTCCGCGCCCAGTTCGCGCAGGCGGCCGCTGAGGGCGCTGGCCTGCTCGCGGGAACGGGTGACCACGTAGCGCCGGCCGAAGAGCGGCCGCTCCTCGAACCAGTCCAGCTGGCGCTTCAGGCCGGCCACGGGCCCCACCACCAGCAATCCGGGCGCGCCAAAGCCGCCGCTGGCCATGTCCGCGGCCAGCCTGCCCAAGGTGGAGACCAAGGTCCGTTGGCTGGGCCGGGTGCCGTTCATCACGCAGGCCGCGGGCGTGGAGCCGGGCTTGCCGGCCTTGACCAGCTGGGCGCAGACGCGGGCCGCGGCTTCCGTGGCCATGAAAAAGACCAGGGTGGCGTCTAAGTGGGCCAGGGCCTTCAGGGTCCTGGCCTGCAGGGGCTTGCCCGTGCGTTCCTGTCCCGTGACGAACACGGCGCTGGTGGCCAGGCCGCGGTGGGTGAGGGGGATGCCGGCGTAGGCCAGGGCGGCCACGCCGCTGGAGATGCCCGGCACGACCTCGAAGGGCACCTTGGCCGCGCGCAGCGCCAGGGCCTCTTCCCCGCCCCGGCCGAACACGTAGGGGTCGCCGCCCTTCAGCCGCACCACGCGCAGGCCCTGCCGCGCCAGCTTGACGAGCAGGGCGTTGGTCTGGTCCTGGCTGAGCAGGTGCCTGCCCGCGCGCTTGCCCGCGTTGATGCGCCGGGCCGAGGCCGGGGCCAGGTCCAGGAGGCGGGGGTTGGCCAGCAGGTCGTAGACCACGGCCTGGGCGGACTCCAAGGCGGCCTTGCCCTTGAGGGTCAACAGGCCTTCGTCGCCCGGGCCCGCGCCCACCAGCAGGACCTTGCCCACGGGCCGTGTCACCGCTGCGCCAGGATCTTCGCGGCCAGGGCCCGGCCCAGGGCCTCGGCTGCGGTGACATCGCCGTACAACTCAGCGTCAATGGGGCGGGACGGATCCATGGCCACGAAGGCTTTCAAATGGATGTGCAGGCCCTGGGTGCGGGCCAGCGCGCCCACCGGCGCGTGGCAGCCGGCCTCCAGCCCTTCGAGCAGGGCCCGTTCGGCCGTGGCTTCGGCCTCGGCCTGGGGGTCGTTGAGGGCGCGGCAGAGCTCATAGGCCTGGCCCCCGGCCCGCGTCTCCAGTCCCAGGAAGCCCTGGCCCGGGGCGGGCAGCAGCTCGTCCTCGCCGAAGATGAGTCCGGCGTGGGCCTGCAGGCCCAGCCGCTTGAGCCCAGCCAGGGCCAGCACGGCCCCCTGCACCTCGCCCGCGGCGATCTTCTTCAGCCGCGTGTCCACGTTGCCGCGCAGCTCGGCGAAGCGGAAGTCCGGCCGCCTGCGCAGCAGCTGGGCGCGGCGGCGCAGGCTGCCCGTGCCGATGAGGGCGCCGGGGCCCAGGTCCCAGGGGCTGGCCGCCACCGGGCTGATCCAGGCCTCGCGCCAGTCCTCGCGGGGGCTCACCGCGGCCAGGGCCAGGCCCGGGGCCGGGAGCACGGGCAGGTCCTTCAGGCTGTGCACGGCCAGGTCGGCCTCGCCCTTCAGCAGCGCGTCCTCCAGGGCTTTGGTGAAGAGGCCCTGGCCGCCCACGGCCGCCAGGGGGGCGTCGGCCTTCTGGTCGCCCTCGCTCTTCATCACCAGCAGCTGGACCAGGAGCCCGGCGTGGCGGGCCTGAAGCTGGTCGGCCACCAGCTTGCTCTGGGTCAGCGCCAGTTTGGAGCCACGGGTGGCCAGGATCAGGGGCCTCATGGTTCCTCCTCCTGGTCCAGGCCAAAAAGGCGTTCCGCCCCTTCCACCAGCTGGCTGGCGCCGCCGGGCTTGGCCGCCTGTTGCTTGAGGCGGCTGAGCGGCGTGTGCAGCAGCTTCTGGACGATGGCCTTGGTCAGCGCATCCACCCTGGCCTGGTCCTGGGGGCTGAGGTGGGCCAGCTTGCCGCGGCTGCGTTCCAGCTCGGCCGCCCGCACGGCCTCAAAGTGCTCGCCCAGGCGCTTGACCGTGGGCAGCACGCGGGCCGCGGCCAGCCATTCGCGCAGGTCGCGCAGGCGGTGCTTGAGCAGCACCTCGGCCTCGTGGCTGGCGGCCAGTCGCTTCTCCCGGTGCTCGCCGGCCAGCTGGTCCAGGTCGTCCAGGTTGTAGAGGTAGACGTTCTGCAGCGCGCCCACGGACGGGTCGATGTTGCGGGGCACGCTGATGTCGATGAGCATCTGCGGCTTGCGGTGGCGCAGGGCCTGCGCCTTTTCCAGATCCGGGGGCCGGATCAGGAAATCCGGGGCCCCGCTGCTGCAGACCACCACGTCGGCGTGGACCAGCCCCGCGGGCAGCTCGTCCAGGCCGGCCGCGTCGCCCTGGAAGCGCTTGGCCAGCTCGCGGGCCTTGGGCAGGGAGCGGTTGAAGAACTGCAGGCGCCCGGCCCCGGCCGAAACCAGGTGCTCGGCGCAAAGCTCGGCCATGTCCCCGGCGCCCAGGACCAGCACGCCGTGGCCCTTGAGCTCGCCGAAAAGCCGTTCGGCCAGCTGCACGGCCACGCTGGGGATGCTGGCGGGCCGGCGGCCGATCTCGGTGTCGCTGCGCACCTGCTTGGCCGCGGCGAAGACGCGCTGGAACAGGCCGTGGAAGACCGGGCCCACGGCCTTGTGGTGCACCGCCGCCTCATAGGCCTGCTTCACCTGTCCCAGGATCTGGGCCTCGCCCAGCACCATGGAGTCCAGGCTGGCGGCCACCTGCAGCAGGTGCCACAGCATGGCGTCGTCGTGGGCCGCCTGCAGGGCCTTGCGCACCTGGGCCGCCCGCGCCGGCGCCAGGGCCTCGAAAAAGTCCCGCAGCACGGCCTCGGCCCGGGGGCCGTCGGCGGCCAGGGCGTAGGCCTCGACCCGGTTGCAGGTGCTCAGCAGCACCAACTCCTGGAAGGCCCCGCCCGCGCGCAGGCCGCTGTAGCTCTCCGCCAGGCGCTGGTCCAGGGCCAGGGCCTCGCGCAGCTCCAGGGGCGCGTTCTTGTAGTTGACGCCGGCGACGATCAGGGCCATCTCAGCGCCCCCCGCCGGGCTGCAGGAACCCATGGCCGCCGAAATACAGGTTCACCAGGTAGTAGCCGAAGAAGACCAGCAGGAAGCCGGCCAGGCAGAGCCAGGCGAAGCGGCGGCCCCGCAGCGGCCCGCGGGCGCGCAGCCACAGCCCCACGGCGTAGAGCCACACCATGGCCACGCTGTAGCACACGGTGGGGTCGCCCAGGCCCAGGCTCTGGTCGTAGCGCCAGCGCCACTCGAAGCCGGCCAGCAGGCCCAGGCCGAGCGCGGCCGCGCCGGAAAGGGCCAGGGCGGCCAGCAGCCCTTCCAGGTCCTGCAGGGACGGCAAATCGTAGAACAGGGGGTCCAGCCGCTTGGCCTTGAGCTGGCGTTCCTGCACCAGGTAGGCGCCGGCCACGCCGGCCGCGGCCGTGAAGGGGGCGTAGCTGAGCATGGCCAGGGCCACGTGCGCCAGCAGCCAGGCGTCCCCCAGGCCGGGGATGGGCACGGCGTCGGAGTGGGCGAAGCGGAAGCCCATCAGCAGGGTGGCCGCGCTGAGCGGGGCCAGGAAGGCGCCCAGCAGGCCCATCTTGTAGCGCCACTCCACGGCCACCACCAGGGCCGTCAGGGCCAAGCCCCAGGCCGACAGCGCCTCGAAGCCGGAGGCCAGCGGCATGCGCCCGCCGGACCAGGCGCTGAGCGCGGCGAAGAGGGCATGGCAGAACAGCGACGCGCCGAGGAGCGCGGTCGCGGCCGCGCTCAAAGCCCGGCGGGGGGCGAAGGCATAGGCCAGGAAGAGCGCCACGGCCGGGACCTGCAGGCCGAAGGCGGCTTGGTAGAGCCAAAAATAGGGGAGGACGGAAGGCATGGTCAGCTCCTGAGCAGGGCCATCAGGGCGCGGCGGCGGTCGGCGCGGCGCGGGGCCAGGGCCAGGTCCAGGCCGCGGCCGTGCAGCAGCCGCTTCAGCAGCGCCGCCTTGGCCTTGGGGTCGGCCTTGAGGGCCGGGCGCCTCCGGCCCAGCTGGGCCAGCAGCCAGGCCAGGTCCGAGGCGTTGAGCTGCTTCTGCAGGCGCAGGCGCAGGGCCTTGGCCAGGGCCGGGCTGGCGCCGCCCGTGGACAGGGTCAGGCTCAGGCCCGCGGCCTTGAAGGCGGACGGCACGCGCAGGTCGCCCTGCCCCGGCTCGGCCGCCTGGCAGACCCAGACGCCGCGGGCGCGGGCCAGGGCCGCGGCGCGGGCGTTGGCGCGGGGGTCGTCGCTGCAGCAGAAGAGCAGGCGGCAGCCCTTCAGGTCCGCGGCGCGGAGGGGCCGCTTCAGCCAGGCGGCCTCAGGGCGCCGCCGGACCCAGGCGCGGGTGGCGGGGCGGGCCTGGGGCGAAAAGACCTGGACCGAGGCCAGCCCCTTGGGCAGGCCCTTGAGCTTTTGCAGGGCGACCCGGCCCGCGCCCAGCACCAGCACCCGCGCGCCGCGCAGGTCCAAGACCACGGGATAGGGGGCCGGGCCGGGCATCTCAGGCCTCAGGGTTTGGCGTAGGCGTGCAGCCCGCTGAGCAGGAAATTGACGCCCCAGTAGGTGAACACGATGGAGCCCGCGCCGATCAGGCCCACCCAGGCGATCTTGCGGCCGTCCCAGCCGCCGAAGACGCGCATGTGCAGGAAGAAGGCGAAGATGAGCCAGCTGATGAAGGCCCAGGTCTCCTTGGGGTCCCAGCCCCAGTAGCGCCCCCAGGCCAGGTGCCCCCAGATGGCGCCCAGGATGATGCCCAGGGTCAGCAGGGGGAAGCCGATGGCCACGCTGCGGTAGTTGAGCTCGTCCAGGCTCTCGGCCTCGGGCACCAGCTCCATCAGCCGCCCGGGCAGGGCCCCCAGCGCCGCCGCGCCCAGCAGGCCCAGCACCAGCCCGCCGGCCGCGCAGACCAGGTAGGCCTTGGCCGTGTCGCCGCTGGCCAGCTCGGTGCCGCCCAGCGCGGTCATGAGCCAGTTCCAAAAGTCGGACCGCACGCTCTGGTGCACGTAGCCGAAGAACCAGCCGCCCAGGGCGCCGGCGATGGGCAGCGCCACCCAGGTGGTCCGGCGGGTCCAGGCGCCCGTGCGGATCAGGTACAGCAGGCTGAGGCCGAAGGTGGAGGCGAAGGAGCCGTAGCTGATGAGCATGAGGGACACGTGGATCTTCAGCCAGGGGCTCTGCAGGGCCGGCATGAGCGGGCCCATGCGCTTGTACTCCTGCGGCAGCAGGTTGGCAGCGGCGATGGCCACCATGGCGGCGGGCAGCACCAGCAGGCCCAGCACCGGCAGCTTGGCTTCGCGCTCGAAGACGGCGAAGAGCAGCACCACGCCGAAGGCCACCATGGTGGCGCTTTCGTACTGGTTGGCCCAGGGCGCGTGGCCGGCCGAGGCCCAGCGGTGGATCAGGGCCAGGGCGTTGAAGGCCAGGCTGAACCAGAGCACCTTGCGGGCCCAGTCTGCGTAGCGGGCCTTGCGGCTGAGCACCCAGGCCAGGTTCAGGCTCCAGGACAGGCCCAGCAGCAGGAACAGGGTCAGGAACAGCCCCTGGCTGAGCTGGTCCGCGGCGGTGACGATGACGGGTTGCATTTAGGCTCCTTTGGCTTCCAGGCCCTTGGCCAGGGCATGGTCGACCCCGGTGGATAGGCGGTCAAAGACCCGCTTGAACGACACTTTGTTGCGGCGGACGAAGCCCGCCAGCGTGACCCGGCTGCCGCCGTGGGCCAGCGGCTCCACCAGCACCCAGGCCTTGCGGTGGAACAGGTAGAAGGCCGAGAACACGCCGAAGACCACGCAGAAGCTGCCCAGGATGGCGAACCACAGGCCCGGGTCGGCGTTGGCCTCCAGCACGGTGAAGGCGATGGGGTCCACGGTCTTGCCCTCCACCTTGATGCCGGGGAACTTGCTCATCTGGATGTCCGGCATGGAATAGACGTACCAGGTGTGGGTGCGCTCAACGCCGTGCTGCCAGAGCTGGACCCGAATGGCCGGGTTCTGCAGCTGGTCGCCCACGTTCACCAGCTTGCCCGGGCCCGCCATGCCGGCGTCCGGGTAAAAATCGGTGACTTCGCAGTCCCAGCCCGTGTCCAACAATTTTATTTTTTGGCGGTAGGGCGCGCGCACGTCCAGGGCATCCTTGAAGCCGGGCAGGGTCAGGTTGAAGTTGGCCGAATAGAGCCCCTCATAGCCCCAGCTGGCCTGGTAGAGCATCATCCCGTCCTGCTCCAGCGGGTCGTTCACCTTGATGGAGGCGACCTTCTCCACCTGCCCGTCCTTCAGCACCTTGACGTCGCTGCGGAAGAGCGACGGGGCGCCGGTGCTGGCGTAGTAGCGCACCTCGAAATGGTCCAAGGCCAGCTGGAACGGCGCCTTCTCCTCCACCCGGTCGAAGAAGCGGGGCAGGTACAGCTTCAGCGGGCCGGCCTGCACGCTGTCGAAGCCGAAGTTCCAGCGCAGCCGGTCGATGGGCACGGACATGGTCTCGCCCTCGCGGATGACCACCTGCTTGTTGGAGCCCCACAGGATCTTGACCAGGCCCGCCGCCAGCAGCAGCAGCAGCCCCAGGTGCACGATGTGGGCGGCCCACAGCGACAGGAAATGGCGCTCGCCCACCACCATGCGCTTCCTGGGGCCGCTCTTGTGGGCCAGGCGCGGGAAGTCGCGCAGCATGACGGTGCGGGCCCGGTCCAGGGCCTCCATGGGCTCCAGCGGCGTCTCCCAGACCCGGGTGAATGCGGTCTTGGGCACCAGCGGATCCTTCAGGGACACGGCGTCGGTCTCCCGCGAGATGCGCCACACGTGGGGCACGCGCACCCAGGTCACCAGGATCAGGTTCATGGCCATCAGCCCCAGCACCACGATGAACCAGGCGCTGCGGTAGATGTCCGCCACCCCGAACTTGACCGCGGCGTCGTAGACGCCCTGGCCGTACATGTCGGCGATGCGCGGCGCCTCCTGGCCCTGCGGGAAAAAGGTGCCGATGGCCGCCAGCAGGCCCAGCAGCCCGAAGAGGGTGAGGGTGAACTTGAAGCCGCCCAGGCTGCGCAGCAGCGCGTCGCGCAGGCCCACGGTCCCCTTGTAATAGGGGAAGACCGCCGGGGCAGGCGCGGACTGGGCGGGGGGATGCTCAAGGCTCATAAACGTTCAAGGAGACCCTCGCGGGTCTCCTCGTCCAAAAGGCGGCTTTGGGGGCCGTCAGGGCAAGGCTCGTCTGATCCAGGCGAGGATGGGCGACGGATAGACGCCGCTGAAGAGGATGGCCAGGCTGCACAGGGCCAGGGAGAGCCGGGCGGCGGGCGGGACGGGCACGGGCCGGTCCCCCGCGCCGTCCTCAATATACATGCGCTTGACCACCACCAGGTAGTAGAAGAGCGACACGATGCTCATCACCACGGCGAAGCCCACCAGGGCCAGCAGCCAGGGACGGCCGGCGTCCAAGGCCTCCTGCACGCCGCTGGCGAAAAGGAAGTACTTGCCGAAAAAGCCGCCGAAGGGCGGGATGCCCGCCAGGGAGAGCATGGCCATGAGCATCACCAGGGCCAGTCCCGGGGAGCGCACCGCCAGGCCCTTGAGCGCGTCGATGTCCTCGCGCCCGGTGTCCGCGGCCACCAGCTGGGCCACCTGGAAGGCCGCCATGTTGGTGAAGAGGTAGACCAGGGCGTAGAAGAGCACGGCCTGCAGGCCCAGGCCGGTGCCGGCCACCACGCCGATCATCAGGTAGCCGGCCTGGGCCACCGAGCTGTAGGCCAGCAGGCGCTTCAGGTCCTTCTGCTTGAGCGCCACCACGTTGGCCCACACGAAGGTGAAGGCCATCAGCAGCATCAGCAGCTTGTCCCAGACCCCGATCAGGTCGCCGAAGGCCGCGTCCAGCACCCGCAGCAGCAGGGCCACGCCCGCGGCCTTGCTGCCCACGCTCAGGTAGGCCGCCACCGGCGTGGGCGCGGCCTGGTACACGTCCGGCGCCCACATGTGGAAGGGCACCAGGCTGACCTTGAAGGCCAGGGCCGCGGTGACCAGGGCCAGGGCCAGGAACAGCGCGGGCCCGTGCTCGGCCGTGCGCACCCAGGCCGCCAGCCCGGGCAGGCTGAGCGTGCCGCTCAGGCCATACAGTATTGAGATGCCGTAGAGCAGGAAGGCCGAGGCCACCGCGCCCAGGATCAGGTACTTGAGGCCGGCCTCGCTGCTGACCAGGCTGCGGCCCTTCAAGAGGCTGGTCAAGGCGTAGAAGCCGATGGCGTTGAGCTCCAGGGCCACGTAGAGCGAAAGCAGGTCCCCGGCCGAGGCCAGGGCCATCATCGCCGCCGTGACGATGAGCAGCAGCAGGTAGTGCTCGCCCTGCCAGCGCACCCCCTTCACGTCCAGGTAGTCGATGCTGCCCAGCACCGCCAGCAGGGCCGCGGCCAGGAACAGCGCCTTGAAGACCAGGGCCAGGCCGTCGCCGATGTAGAGGCCGTTGAAGGCCAGGGGCGCGCCCGCGGGCAGGGGCAGGCTGAGCAGCAGCGCCAGGACGCCGGCCAGACCCGCGGCCGCGGTCCAGCCGATGAAGGCCTTGCTGCCGCCGTCCTTGGTGAAGAGGTCCAGCAGGAAGACCAGCAGGGCCAGGCCCAGCACGGAGAATTCGGGGGCCAGCAGGGACAGGTTCATTTGGGCAGCGCTCCCAGGGTCTGGGCGATGGGCGCCACGGACGCGTCGATGAGGTGGATCACCGGGTAGGGGTAGATGCCCACGGCCAGCATCACCAGCACCAGGATGATGATCGGCACACGCTCCACCAGGCTGGCGTCCTTCAGCCCGCTGAAATGCGGGTCGGTGATGGGGCCGTAGAAGGTCTTCTGCAGCACCCGCAGGACGTAGAGCGAGGTGAACACGATGCTGGTGGCGGCGACCAGGGCCACCCCCTTGAAGAAGAGGCTCTGGGTGAAGTAGGCGCCCAAAAAGACCAGCAGCTCGGCCGGGAAGCTGGCCAGGCCCGGCAGCCCCAGGCCGGCCATGCCCGCCACCACATAGGCGGCGGCGAGGAACGGCATCACCTTGGCCAGGCCGCCCAGCTGGCTCATGATGCGCGTGTGGGTGCGGCCGTAGGTCATGCCGATCAGCGCGAAGAAGGTGCCGGTCATGATGCCGTGGGCGAACATCTGCAGCACCGCGCCGTTGAGCCCCAGGGTGTCCAGGGTGCTGAGGCCCAGCAGCACGATGCCCATGTGCGAGACCGAGCTGTAGGCGGTGACGTACTTCAGGTCGGTCTGCTTGGCCGCGCCGATGCTCCCGTAGACCACGTTCACCAGGCAGAGCACCGCCAGGCTGGGCGCCCAGGTGTGGGCCCCCACCGGCAGCAGGAAGATGGCCACGCGCAGGCAGCCGTAGGCGCCCAGCTTCATCAGCACGCCGGCGTGCAGCATGCTCACGGCCGTGGGGGCGCTGGCGTGGCCGTCCGGCGACCAGGTGTGGAAGGGCCACAGGGCCGCCAGCACGCCGAAGCCCAGGAAGAGCACCGGGAACCACAGGATCTGGAAGGCGTCGCTGAACTGGCCCGCCCTGGCGGCGGCGTTGAGGGCGAAGAGATCCAGCGTGTGGGGGGTGGAGCCGTAGTAGAGGGCCAGCAGTCCGATGAGAAGGAAGGCCGAGCCGCCCATCAGCATCAGCGTCAGCTTCATGGCGCTGTATTCCTTGGGGCCGGTGCCCCAGATGCCGATGAGCAGGTACATGGGCAGCACGGCCACTTCGTAGAGCACGAAGAAGACGTAGAGGTTGAAGCTGCTGAAGACCCCGAAGACGCCGCCGCCCAGCAGCAGCAGCAGGATGAAGAACTCCTTGGCCCGCTTCTCCTGGCCCCAGCTGGCCAGCACGCCGGTGAAGAGGATCACCGCGTTGAGCACCAGCATGAGCAGGCTGATGCCGTCCGCGCCCAGGTGGTAGTCCACGCCCAGCTCGGGGATCAGGGGGAACTTCTCCACGAATTGGCACTGGCCCGCCTGGGCGTAGTCGAAGTTGAAGCAGAGCCAGGCCACCAGGCCCAGGGACGCCGACGCGGCGACCAGGGCCACCCATTTGGCCACGCCCACGGCCTTGCCCGGCAGGAAGAGCATCATGGCGATGCCCGTGAGGAACGGCGCCAGCCAGATGGCGGACAGGATCGGGAACGCGCCCATCTAATAACTCCCCAGCAGCTTCATCGCGGTGAACACAAGGATCAGGAGCCCCGCCAGCATGCCCAGGGCGTAGGCCTGGACCCGGCCGGTCTGGGCCTTGCGCAGGCCGGCGCCCAGGAACTGGGCGGCCCAGGCCAGGCCGTTCATCAGGCCGTCCACCACGTGCCGGTCGAACCAGGCGATGGCGCCGGACACGGCGTAGTACACGTGGTCCATCATCCAGCGGTAGAACTCGTCGACGTAGTACTTGTTGTAGACCAGGGTGTAGATGGGCCCCAGGCCGGCCGCGACCCTGGCCGGGTCCACCCAGCGGCGGCGGTAGACGCCGAAGGCCAGCAGGATGCCGGCCAGGCCGATGAGGGTGGCGGGCACGGCCACGCCCAGGTCCAGTTTGAAGGCGCGGGATTCAGGGGCGGGAACCGGCGCCGCCACGGGGACGGCCGCCGAAGCGGTGGCGCTCAAGGCGGCCGCGGAGGCCGTTGAACTGAGGCCCTTGGCCCCGTCCAGCGGGGTGGCCCAGAGGGCCGTGGCCGCCCTGTAGTCGCCCTGGGCCTCGGGGTGCACCGCGGCCAGGTCCGTGGCCCGGGTCCAGTCCGCCTGCACCTGGGCGCCGCGCTCGAAATGGATGTAGTCGCCGAAGCTGCGCCCATTGCCGGGCAGGCTGGCCCAGCCGGCGGCCACGCTGCAAAGGGCCAGGACCACCAGGGGGATGGTCATGGTGGCGGGGGACTCGTGGGCGTGCGAATGCGGGTCGCCTTCGCCCTCAAAGGCCAGGAAGTAGAGGCGGAACATGTAGAAGGCGGTGAAGAAGGCCACCACGCTGGCCAGGATGTAGAGGCCGGGATGGCCGGTCTCCTTCAAGGCGGCCAGGATCTCGTCCTTGCTGAAGAAGCCCGCCAGGGGCGGCACGCCGGCGATGGCCACGCAGCCGGCCAGGAAGGTCCAGGCCGTGACGGGCATCCTCTTCCTCAAGCCGCCCATTTGGCGCAGGTCGTTGCTGTGCACGGCGTGGATGACCGAGCCCGACCCGAGGAAGAGCAGGGCCTTGAAGCAGGCGTGGGTGAAGAGGTGGAAAACGCCGGCCGTGACACCCAGGCCGCCCACGCCCAGGGCCAAGACCATGTATCCGAGCTGACTCAGGGTGCTGTAGGCCAGCACCCGCTTGATGTCGAACTGGGTGCAGGCGATGGTGGCGGCGAAGATGCTGGTGAAGCCGCCCACGCAGGCCACCACAAAGGGCGCGTCCACGCTGCTGAGCAGGGCCGTGTCGAAGACCGCGTAGGTGCGGGCCACCATGAAGACGCCGGCGGCCACCATGGTGGCGGCGTGGATCAGGGCCGAGACCGGGGTGGGGCCCTCCATGGCGTCGGGCAGCCACACGTGCAGGGGGAACTGGGCGCTCTTGCCCACGGCGCCCATGAAGAGCAGCAGGGCCACAGCGCCCAGGGGCAGCCAGGCCGGGCCGAAAAGGGGCCAGCCGGCCAGCTTGGGGCCCAGCTCAAGGAAATTGGCCGTGCCCAGGTAGTAGCTCAGGAAAAGGATGCCGAAGAACATGCCCAGGTCGCCGACCCGGTTGACCACAAAGGCCTTCTTGCTGGCCTGGTTGGCGGAGGGCTTGTCGTAGTAAAAGCCGATGAGCAGGTAGCTGCAGAGGCCCACCAGCTCCCAGAAAATGTACATTTGATACAGGCTGGGGCTGAGCACCAGGCCCAGCATGCTGAAGGTGAAGAGGCCCAGGTAGAGGAAGAAGCGCGCCAGGCCCTCTTCTTCGTGCATGTATCCCAGGCTGTAGAGGTGCACCAGGGCCGAGACCCCGGTCACGACCACCAGCATGAGCGCGCTCAGGGGGTCCAGCAGGGTGCCCACCTGGATGCTGAAATGGCCGAAGACCTGGTTGGTGACGCTCAGCCAGTCCAAGCTGTCCAATTTCGGGGCGGGATCGGCCATGACGCCCAGGGCCAGCCAGAGGCTCAGGCCAAAGGCGGCGGTGACGGCCAGCAGGGCCAGCAGCGGGGCCACATCGCGGCGCTTGCGGAAGAAAAGGAAGTTGATGAGGAAGCCGCCCAAGGGCAGGAGCGGCACCAGATAGCTGGGGTTGCTGAAATGCATGGGTTCCTTGGGCCTCAGCCCTTGAGCAGGTCGGCTTCGTCCACCCGCACGCTGCGGCGGGCGCGGAACAGGCTCACCACCAGGGCCAGGCCCACCGTGGCCTCGGCCGCGGCGATGGTGATGGTGAAAAGGCTCAGCATCTGCCCGCCCAGGGCGCTGCGGTGCAGCAGGCCGTTGAAGGCCACCAGGTTCAGGTTCACGGCGTTGAGCATGAGCTCCAGGCCCATGAGCACGCCCACGGCGTTGCGCCGGGTGAGCACGCCGAAGAGGCCGATGCTGAAGAGCGCGGCCGAGAGCAGCAGGTAGTGGTCCAGGGTGATGCCGGGGATCATCGCGCTTCCTTGGGGGAGTCCAGATCTTTTCGGGCTATCAGCACCGCCCCGACCAGGGCCGTGAAGAGGATCAACCCCACGATCTCGAAGGGGTAGACGTAGGTGCTGAGCAGGCTCAGGCCCACGGCCTGCAGGTTGCCGCTGGCGCCCTGCAGGGCCGGATCGGCGGGGGCCGGCGTGATCTTGCTCCAGTCGGTGGCCGTCAGCGCCCAGCCCATCAGGTAAAAGACCGCCCCACAGCCCAGGGCCGCGGGCAGGGCCAGGCGGTTGGTCTGGCTGATGCGCTCGTCGCCCAGCTGGGCCGTGAGCATGACCGCGAAGATGATGAGCACGATCACCGCG
>Ga0210401_10003393_pt1 | contig 17069 bp, 17 predicted proteins | sample IncBWH32MmetaG_FD_150866 | JGI IMG/M metagenome (GOLD analysis project Ga0210401, IMG submission 150866) | Forest soil microbial communities from Barre Woods Harvard Forest LTER site, Petersham, Massachusetts, United States - Inc-BW-H-32-M | ecosystem: Environmental > Terrestrial > Soil >... | reverse complement strand
CGAAAATTGAAGAGAAAACTGGCGTAATGGTCAAGGCGGGCGATCCCTTCGCCGAGATAGTTGACCAGCAGCAAATGGCCGCCGAAATGAGCGTTCCCGAAACAGACTTGGCACTGGTTCGCCCCGGCAAGGATGTCGCGCTTAAGCTCAATGCCTTTCCGACGACGACATTCCTCGGGGCTGTCGATCGCATCGGCGCTCAAACCCGTACCGATGCGGGCGAGCAATACTTTCTGGTACGCGCTCTCTTCTCGAATTCCGCCGGACGTGCTCGCGACGGAATGGTAGGCCGGGTTCGCATCCGCGCGGCGGGCGGATGGTTCGGCAGCGGGTGGTATCCGGTCGGCTACGCACTATTTCGCGATCCATTCCGCTGGATTTGGCAGAAAGTGTGGAGCTGGCTTCCGTAAGCTAGGGGCAGAAATATGATTAGACGTTCAACGTATCTTTTAATGGCGGCTTTCGCGCTCGCATTGGCGGGCTGTGGCGATTCTTCACACGCGCCAGACTCCACCTCCGCCGCGCCACCTCCTTCTGTTCCCGTCCCTTCGCGGCCGTCTGCCCCGCCCGCAGCTGCCAAGCCATCAGAACCCAACGACGTTCTAAGCGTGCTGTCCGTTGAACATCAAGTGGATCTCTCCTCTGAGCGCGACGGTGTTGTCACCTCGATTGCCAAAGACGAGGGTGCCGCCGTCAAGGCTGGCGAGATTCTCGGACAACTGGATGACCGCACCCTTCAGATGGAACTCAATAAGGCTCGCAATGACCTCGTCGTCGCTGAGAATAACGTGAAATTCAAAGAGGCGGAGCTTAAGGCCAAGGCCGCAGCTCTAAGACGCCAACATCAGTTGCGTGAGTATGGGCTTTCCAGCGAAGCCGACCTGGAAGCCGCCGAGTTTGAAGCCAAAGGCGCCGAGTACGACATGCATGGATGGCAAGCCCTGGTCGAAAGCAGCCACTCGGAAATTCATCGCCTCGAAATTCAACTCGACCAGACCCGGCTGCGAGCCCCATTTAGTGGGGTCGTCGTGCGCCGCTATGTCCGCGAGGGTCAGGCTGTCGGCAAGAATGATAAATGTTTTCGCATCAGCCAGCTCGCACCTCTTCTAGTTCAATTTCAGGTTTCTGAAGTTTCCTCAAAACGTCCGGAGCGCGGCGCGCCGGTTGATCTTTCGCTTGTTGGCGATTCCGGCCGCACATTTTTCGCCCGCGTCGTGAAGGTTAGTCCCACTGTCGATCCCGCTAGCGACAGTTACGACGTCACCGCGCAGCTTATCGGCAACGGAATCTCCGATTTGCGTCCCGGCATGGCTGTACGCGTAATTTGGCCGGGCACTTCACGAGCGAAACCGTAGGCATCGTCATCTATGCGATTTGGCCCCACCAGTATTCAAGTTTCGAGCGTCCTTTCCAAAGGATTGCGGCGCCCCAAGCTTCGTTCTGATCTTCGCATCAGCGAACAAACCGTCAACGGCGAAAAAAGCTACGTAATCAAGAACCACGAAACGAATTCCTACAACCGATATGGTGAATTTGAGTATCAGCTCCTTATGCTCTGCGATGGCACACTCACGCCAGCCGAGATAGCAGAAGCGCTTTCCGAACAAGACCCTGACTCCGCAATCGCAGAATCCGAAGTTCTCGAATTTCTCGATTCGATTGAGCCCGCGATGTGGGAACGCTCCCTCGGCGAAAAAAATCTCGCCGTTCTTGAACGAATCCGCGATGAGCGTAAAGGCCGCGTCGACCAGTCCAGCATGCTCTATATCAGCTTCAAAGCTTGGGACCCGAACAAGACTCTCGAGAAACTCGATCCCATTCTCGGCTGGATGTACACCTCTCAGTTCGTATTGTTCTCGTTGCTGCTTTTCATTACTGCTATGTATTTTGTTGCGGGGGATCTCACGCGAGTTCAGCACGACACGGCATCGCTCTACTCGTTTGCCGACAAGAGCGCCTACGACATTTGGTCCTTCTGGCTGCTTCTTCTGCTGCTCGGCGCGATTCATGAGTTCGGCCACGGACTAACCTGCAAGCACTTTGGCGGCGACGTCCATCAGATGGGCTTCCTATTGATTTATCTGACCCCGGCCTTTTACACGGACACAACTGACATTCTCTTGTTCGACCGGACGTCTCGCCGCCAATGGGTGATCTTCGCTGGCATCTGGGTCGAACTGCTCGTTTGCAGCTCGTCGGCCGTGGTTTGGCACTTCACGCCTCCTGGCTCGATCGTCAACGACCTCGCTTATAAAATGATGTTGCTAAGCGGAATTCAAGGCGCTCTCTTAAATCTGAACCCCCTGATAAAAGCCGACGGTTATTACGCTCTTTCTCAATTTCTCGATATCGATAATCTGCGGGAAGATTCCTTCGCATTCCTGCATGTCTGGGCAGCAAAATATGTTCTCCGCCGAAATATCGACTTGCCCGCATCCAGCCGCCGCCAGCGTCGTATCTTCTTTATTTTCGGAGTCGCCGCGCTCGCTTACAGCGTCGGTCTCATCGCCATCGTGCTACTGTTCGCCAAAAATGTTCTTCTAACGAAGTTTGGCGACTGGGGTTATATCCTTTTTGCCGGTGTGATTTATTTCTTCACGCGGAAAAGCATCAAGTCTTCACTGCCAGTCATTCGCGGGTGGATTCGAAAGCAGCGGGAGTCCTACATGACCTGGAAATTGACCCGCGCCCAATCGTTCGGCGCTCTCGGAATTGCGCTTCTCTTATTTTTGCCGCCGGTTCCTTCCAGCGTCTCCACAGAACTGGTGGTCGAACCCGGTCGTGAGGCCCACGCCCGAACCCAAGTTGCCGGAAAAGTTGTTCAGATTCTTGTTCATGAGGGCGAAGAAGTGAAGGCCGGCCAGCTTATCGCCGTTCTGCAGAATCCTGAAATCGAAGCCGAGGCCAAAGTGACTTCTGCTGAGCTCATGCTCGCCAGCAGCAACCTCCGACTAAATCAGAATGATCCGGGGTCCGGCAAGTCCGCTCAAGCTGCCCGCGAACGTATTCGTCTACAGAAGGAGCTAGTCGTCGCTTCGCACAATGTCCAAGCACTGCAGATTCGCGCACCATTGGACGGGGTCGTAGCCACAGTGGGAATTCACCAGCGCCTCGGAGAATATCTTGCGGCTGGTGACGAGTTCTGCCGCGTAGCCGACCGACACACGATGAAAGCAAGAATCCTGGTCCCCGATCGCGAATTCGCCGATGTCTGGCCTGGCGCCCCGGTTAGAATAAAAGTCCTTCCGTATCCCTTTCGCACCTATTCGGGACGCGTCGACCAGATTCTTCCAGCGGCGGCGGCGGACATCCCAGTTGCACAGACGCAAAGGTTAACGCGGCTCGGTCAGGAGCTCACCAATCACATCGCCGTGATCATGGAATTTCCCAATCCAGACAACTCACTCAGTGCCGGCATGACTGGGGTCGCTAAGATTAGAACCAGTAATCGGCCAATCGCGTGGCAAGCGGGTCGCTCGGCTTGGCACTGGTTGCGATCTCAGATCTGGTGGTGAACAAGTTGCGGCTTCTTGTCGGCACAAAAAGAAAGGGCCGCCGTTCCTGGGACGGCGGCCCTTCGGGGTTGCTGCTACTTCAAACTCCCGGCCTAGCGGAGCGCAAGGTCGGAAGATCGTCAAAATTTCGGTCGATTCCGGTTACTTACCACTTCACCGTCAAGCTTCGGACGGACATCAGCGGAGCTTTGCGCTCTAGCTTCTTACCTGCTTGAAGTTTCTTGTTTTTCTTTACTGGTTTCGGCGTCGGATTCATTTCTATTCCTCGTTAGCAGAAGTTGATTCAACCAAGCTCGTCGGCATATGTTGCAATTCATCATCCAAAGCCAGCTTGCATACCTCCTAAGAAAAGAAACCACTTGCGCGATAATTCCCCGGCGCCTTGGTTGCTGTCTCCATAGTCCATGTTGAATTTCCCGAAGCTAGTTGACTAATTCAACCCCGGGTTGGTTGGCTGCGCATGATTTCTCTCCCGAAGCGTGCGTCTTACTGATATAACGTCGCCTTCCCAGGAGGCCTTCGCTTGGGTCGGAAGCGCCAGAAAGCAAATCCAGAACTCAAGAAACCTTATTGGCTTGTCAGCCGTTTCTATGACGACCTTTGGCCACGTCGCTCCGCCAAGTGGCGAGCTGCCCGCCGGCGCCTCCTCGGCCCGGTTCTGAAGCGTTCTCGAAGCATTTGCGAGCTTGGCTGCGGCACCGGGACCAATTCGATCGAATTTGCCCGCCGAGGCCTGAAGGTCTACGCTGTAGACCTCTCAAGAGACATGTGTCGCGTTACCCAGGAAAAAGCTCGTAAGAAACGTGTAAAGCTCGACGTAATACAGGCGGACATGCGCACATTTCGCTTGCCTGAAGCAGTCGATTGCGTTGCCTCGGAGTGGGGTCCCATCAACCATCTTCGCCGGAAGGTCGACTTGGTAAAGGTCACACGTTCAGTTGCGCGCGCCCTGCGCCCAGGCGGTTACTTCTATTTCGATCTTCATCAAAGACGCTACTTCGAAGGATGGGCCGACTCTGTCGTGTTTGAGAACAGAAGATTCTTCATGGCGCAGCAAGGTGGCTATTTGCCACGATTAGGGAAAGGATGGGCGGAATTCACGTTCTTTACCCCTGTTACCCGAGGCCGCTGGAAACGACACGACGATCTCTTCATAGAGGCCCATTGGTCCCATAAACAGGTTTTCCGAGCGTTAAGACAGGCGGGATTTAACTCTATACGGCTCTTTGACTTCTACGACCTCGACGCCGCGCCTAGCACGCATCCAGGAGCCCACAGCCTGCGGACCATGTATTTGGCCAGGAAACCAGCACTTGCCAGGAAAAGTCAGCGCAATGCTAAGAGAAATTGAAGATTAGGCTGCCGCCGTTACTTGTTCGGGGTCAACCAGGGAGCGCGGGACAAAGGCTTTGTTTCCTCGAGCCTTTTCGGTTTCCGAAGGGTGTTCTTGGTCTTTTTTGGCTTCATCACAATTTCAATTTGACCACGGAGGGATTGCATTTCGCAAGCGTACCGAATGGCGCACTGTTGAAAGAAATAGGGCCGCCTAGCTTCGAGGCGGCCCCGATCCACATATCAGGCGCGTCCAGTTGGGACGCGCCGCCCGAACTTAGATGCCAGGCCGCTGCAAAGTCTTGGTCGACTGGAGCTTCTTGGACTTCTTCAAGGTCTTCTTTGCCATGTCTTTGTTCTCCCTCTCAAATTGCCCCTCTGGGGCGATACTCATCTGTATGCAATCGACGCGCCATTCTCGATTCACACGCAGCTCGTCGTAAGTGTTCTGAAATGTGCAGGCATTCGTTGCTACGCCGCGGACCCTGCGCTCCACACTCGCACACGCCATTGACTTACTCAACGCAGGTGAATTTTTCAACGTTCTAGAGATCGTACTTACGGCAGAGATAGTTCAGCCGGTTCCGGTCCACACCCAGCAGACGAGCTGCTTCCGACTTCCGGTGTTTGGCTTGCTCCAGCGCCTCGTTCACCCAGCGCCGCTCGAACGCCTCCAGCTCCTTATCGAGGTTAATTCCGCACCCCAAGGCTTTCGACCTGCTACGGTCGCGCCCGGCCGCCTGAACGATGTCCGGGGGAAGGTCCTTTAGCCCAATTATCTCGTCGTCCGTCATGATCACCAGCCGCTGAATCGCGTTTTCGAGTTCCCGCACGTTCCCCGGCCACGGGTAGCGCTTCAGCGCCTGCATGGCATCGTCCCCGATGCGCTTCGCCGGAAAGCTGTTGGCCGCGCAATAGACGCTGACGAAATACTCGGCCAGCACGGGTATGTCCTCCACCCGCTCCCGAAGGGCTGGAACGAAAATCGGCACCACGTGGATCCGGTAGTACAGGTCCTCGCGGAATCGGTTGTCCCGCACCATCTGTTCCAAGTCCTCGTTCGTCGCGCTGACTAGCCGGAAATCCACCTTGATCTGCTTTTTTCCGCCCAGCCTCGTCAGCGACCGGTCCTCGAGCACCCGCAGCAGCTTGCTCTGCAGTGGCGGCGTCAGCGTCGCAATCTCATCGAGGAACAGCGTCCCCTGGTGCGCCAGCTCCACGCGCCCTTCCTTTGTCCCCACCGCCCCCGTGAACGCCCCCTTTTCGTACCCAAAAAGCTCCGCCTCCATTAGCCCCTCGGGCAGCGCCGCGCAATTCACGCTGACGAACGCCCGATTTCTCCGAGGACTCTGCTCGTGGAGGGCGCGTGCAACCAACTCCTTCCCCACACCGCTTTCGCCGCGGATAATCACGTTGGTCGTCGCCCGTGCCATCCGCTTAATCGAATCGAACACATGCCGCATCGAGTCCGTCGTTCCAATCAGGTCACCGAGCGCATTCTTCCGGCTGATTTCCTCGCGAAGCAGCCGGTTCTCTCGCTGGATGTGCAGCTTCTCCACTGCGCGCTCGAGCAGGTGCCGGAGCACGTCTGTATCGATCGGCTTGATGAAGTAATCGTAGGAGCCCGCGTCGATTACCTTTAGCGCGGTTGATTTCTTCTCGTCGGAACTCAGCACAATCACGAGCGTGTCGATGTTGCTTCCGTCCAGTCTCGATAAGAGCTCGGTGCACTCCCGCACTCCTCCCGACGCAATCGGGAGGCCCAGCAGCAACACATCCAGTTCTCGCTCTTCCAGCAACTTTACCGCTGCGTCGTAGTCCCCGCCCTCGAGAACTTCAAAATCTGAACGCAGAGCCGACGCAATCTTCGCGCGCAACGTCGCGTCGTCGTCCACGATCGCTATTTTGGGCTTACCCGGACCGGGCGTGATGGCCATCTCCGCTAGCTTGCCGCTCCGCGAGAATCGCACTTGTTCTCGGATCAGAGCCTAGCCTGTGCGATTTAGGCCGCGATTCTAGGTGCCAAGTGCCCGCATGTCAACGGACGGGTGCGCTGCCCTTAGCCCACGCCGAAAGTTTCCGCTGAGCGACTAAAGGCCCTTAATACTGGGAGTTTGATTATCGGTGAGTACGGAGCTCGGCCGCCGTCTAGACGCTAGAGCAGCCAGACGATAGTGCAGATGGAAACCGGGACTGTTCTGCGGTTATGCCCCGGCCGCTGACTCGGCTGCTTCGTCGGACTCGCCTGCATCCGCCGAAGACCGCACTAAAATCTCGACGCCGTGTTTCTGCATGTCGAAATTCTGCTTACGATCCGTCTTGTCGAGAATCTCGCGCACGCCTTTTCCGATTGCTGCTGCCATGGTACCAGCCGTAACGATGGCTTTGCCCGCTACCGTTCCCGGCCCCTTCTCTCGATCCTGAAACTTGATTTCCACTTCGAATGTCTTAGCCACCGATTTCCTCCGATTTCCTTTTAACAAAGGCGATTCGCTACGTTCCAGAGTACTTTGCCCCCGTGTCGCTTCGCAATACACTCTTAAGTTTTTTTTCCCTGCCTGTATTGCTGCGCCTTCACCAACTATGTAGCAGGAGAAAGTACGCCTTTCACTGTATCGACCGCCCGGAGGGTGCCCGGTACGATTTTATGTTGCCGAGCGGAAATTCCGGCGAATCCCGCTTGCAGAATGGTAGAAACCTTGAAACCAGTTTGTGATTTGTTCCACAAAGACTGACCGATGCCGAAGAAAATCAAACCGCGCGGCGTTCTCGCTGACCCGACACGCCTGGCACCATTCGATAAAGAGTTCCAAAGCAGGATCCAGGTCATCATCGAAACCCCCAAGGGCAGCCGGAATAAATTCGCATTCGACCCGGAACAGGAAGTGTTCGCGCTCGCGAAGGTGCTGCCTGCCGGCATGGTCTTTCCATACGACTTCGGTTTTATTCCCTCGACTAAAGCGGAAGACGGCGATCCTACGGACGTTCTAGTGCTGATGGATGAACCGGCGTTTCCCGGAGTACTCGTGAAATGCCGCGTGATCGGCGTGATAGAAGGCGAGCAGGGCAAGAAGAAGAAAGGGCAGCGCAACGATCGGATCGTCGGCGTCGAAGAAGAAAATCACAGCTACGCCCATATCAAGCACGTCCGCGACCTGGGCAAGAGGTTCGTGGAGGAACTCGAAGAGTTCTTCGTCAACTACCACAGGCATCTGGGTAAGAAATATCGAATTCTCGACGTGAAAGGCCCCGCGGAAGCATGGCGTCGAATCGAAGACGGCAGAAAGGCGGCTCGCCGTAAAGGTTAGTCACCCTTTGACGAAACAGGCGCGTGCGAAGCGGTGCCGGCGTGGCCTTTGCGGAGAAAAAGGCGGTGCCTGCGCAGACGCCAGATCAGCACCGAAATCGTGGTCCATCCCACAAGTGCTGCGAAAAGCGCGATCGCGCCGCTCGACATCGGCAGCACCTTCCACGCTATAAGTGCGAAACCGACGAGGCCAATGCTTCCGATGGCTGCACCGCGCGCGTCCAGAGCAGCAGCCTCTCGCCCGCGAGTGGTACTTGATATTCCCGCTTTTCTTTTCTTCTCTCGCTCGTGCTTCTCGAGCAGAGTAGCGCTCGCAGGAAAAAGGGCAGGGAAAGCGAGGAACAAACCGCCGAACACGGGTCCGTAGCGGCTCGCCAGCATTCCCGTGATAGCCGTAATTGCACCTCCGAAGACAAAACGCACGGCTAGCTCATACCATTTCGTATCTTTCAAAGCCGATATGTCGAAGCCGCCTCTCATTCGCAGTCATCGCAACAACGCGTACCAGACTCCCATCGCGCAAATCATCCATACCGCAATGGCTGAGAACGCTGCGGGAGCAGCGTTCAGCTTGTACCTCACCATCAGCCGGATCGCCGCCATCGAGTAGAAGAACAGAGCGAGGGCACCGAAGATCATCGACCGTGCTTCGGTGGCCGCAAATAATTTCCCCTCGCTTAAAATCGTCAACCCAAGCGTCCCAATCGCCACCGAAGGCGCCGCGGCGAAGAGGCCAGCAAAGCTCTTGGGCTTCAACGCGTCCGCAAATGCAGCGAACAGCGATACGACAAGACCGCCAATGATGAACCGAAAGAGGATTTGCATCGGTCGAGTACCCGGCAAAATTGCGCGCCGTCGCAAATGGTACGGGGACATTACAGCGCAGCGCTCAACGCATTAAAATCAGCACTTCGCGGTATGCCAACCCGTAGCAAAAAGCCATTTTGTATCGATTAGAGATTTGCAAGTGCATGTTTTTAGGCCTGATACGGACATACTTAATCGCGGTGTATCGATTAGAAATTTGGGTCTAATCGCGACAATTGGCCTGCCGCTACCGACCAATCGATAAGCTGCGCTTAGTGAACCTTGGCTGGCAGATACTTCTTGTCGATCTTCGCGATGATCACGTAGTTTGGATCCACCATCTCCGTTACGTGAATCTTCGCCACCTTTGATAGCAATTCATATGCGTCCAATTCCGAGAGTCCGTAGTCGGCATGAATCCAGCCAATCAATTGCGTGAACGCGATTCGCAGCGAATCGTCTAGCGGCCGGTAGATTCCAGCGGCCATGATTTCTTCGCCGTTTTCGAAGCGCGGCCAATCGATCTTTTTACCCTTAATCACGGAAACGCGCATCCTTACCCGCAGCGGAACCTCCACCGCTGTGCCGGCCACTTCGCCGTCGCCCATCGCAGCGTGCCCGTCACCCATATAGAGCAACGCGCCGCGAACGTTCACAGGCAGGTAAAGCGTATTACCCACACTCGCCTCCGGCGCGTCCATGTTGCCGCCAAACTCGGCCGGCACCACCGAACTGCGCGCCTCGCCCCCTGCCGGCGCCACTCCAATGCAGCCCAGGAACGGATGCAACGGAAACTTCACCGAAAAATTCGAGTCGAGCGCGTGAAATGTGGTGGTACCCGCCGCATTGTCGATCGGATAGAACCAGATCCGCTCCGGCAGAGGAGGATGGACCATCGGCGTGTAGAACGTCTCGTTCAATGCGCCAAATCCGGGAGCGAATGCGCCAACGCCTTGCGAGGAGTCCACATCCATCTTGAGAAACTCGATCGCCAGTGTGTCGCCGGGCTCGGCCGTCTCCACGTAGAAAGGGCCGCTCAGAGGGTTGTCGCCTTTTACGAGGGCGAGCGTGTCGCCCGGCTTTTGAATGGCATTGCCGAATGCGTCCACTGTGTTCGTTTCAAGAATATCTCCGGGCGTGAGCCGCGCGACCGGTGCTGACGTGCTGTTGTATGTATACTTCACGTCGTCCATCGTCGTGTGGTACTTCACCACATTTTGAGCGCGAGCAATTGGTGCGCACAACAGCAGTGCGAAGGCGGCTGCGGTTCGAAAGATCATCAATCACTCCTTTGGAATCAAGAACTTCCGATCAAAATCCCGACAGCGAACACAAGACCGCCCCCCACCAGAACCTGCATCGAAGAAGCAACGAGAGGAGTGTCCATGTAGCGATGCCGGACGTAACTGATAATCGCCAGCTCGATCGCCACCACGACCATCGCCGCAACGAGTGCCGCGTGAAAATTCTGAATCAGAAACGGCAGCGTATGCCCGATTCCGCCGGCCGCGGTCATCAGGCCTGTCACAAGCCCACGGATCACCGGTCGCCCTCGCCCCGTGAGCGAGCCGTCATCTGAAAGCGCCTCGGCAAACGCCATCGAAATCCCGGCGCCGAGCGATGCCGCCAGCCCGACGCGAAATGCGTCCCAACTACTGTGCGTCGCAAGTGCTGCAGCAAAAATCGGCGCCAGCGTCGAAACCGAGCCGTCCATCAATCCCGCAAGACCCGGCTGAATAATCTGGAGCATGAACATTCGCCGGCTCGCCTTTTCTTCCTCGCCGCGCGCCCCTGTGGTCACCTGCTGCTCGTCAAGCGATTCCGCCTTGGCATAATGCTGCCGCTCGATCTCCGCTAGGTCGCCCAGAAGCTTGCGAATCGAAGCATCCGTCACGTGGCTGATAGCGCGCTCATAGAAGCGCCGCGTTTCAAGTTCCATCACCTCGGCTTGCTTGCGGACATTCTGGATTCCCAGCGGGCGCACGAGCCATTCGGGACGCCGCTCGATGAAGCCTTTCACGTCTTGCCGGCGAATCAATGGGATGTGCTCGCCGAATTTCTGGCGATAGAGATCGAACAGGGCATGACGGTGCTCCGATTCCTCCGCCTGCATCTCCTCGAACATCTTGGCGGTGGCTGGATACGTCTCGCGAAGCCCGTCGGCGAAATCGCCGTAAACGCGCCCGTCTTCCTCCTCGAGAAAAATAGCCAGTGCCAAAATTTCTCGCTCGGAAAGCTGCTTAAAACTTTTCTTCGCCATCGCGGCCCCCGGGACATTAAATCATGGAAGCGCGCGGCGTTCAGCGACTTCCGATGCCACCTCTCGCTTCGGAAATGAGTCTTACTAATCGTGCTGCGCATCCATTGAGTAGCTGAATAGCCGCTTGCCCGCTCGACCGGCTGCACGTCCGACGGAGGACATCCACGATGCCAGAGACACTTGGATTCATAGGATTAGGAAACATGGGAGCGGCGATTGCCGCGAACCTGCTCAAGGCCGGCTATGGTCTGCGAGTCTACAACCGAACGGCTGCAAAAGCTGCTCCGCTCGTTGAAAAAGGCGCAACGCTTACATCAAAACCAGCTGAGGTCGCGCAGCCCAGCGGAATCGTCCTGACGATGGTGGCAGACGACCGCGCACTAGAGGATTTGTGCCTTACCAGCGGCTCGTTCGTTGAGTGCCTGGGCTCGGGCGGAATTCACATTTCCATGAGCACGATAGCGCCGGCGACAGCCGAGCGCCTCGCTGAGCATCATGCAAAATTTGGAGTTACCTACCTCGCCTCGCCCGTCTTCGGTCGCCCGGAGGCGGCTGCGGCAGCCAAGCTCTGGGTATGCGTCTCCGGAGCAGTCGCCGCGAAGGAAAAGGCGAAGCCAATTCACGCAGCAATCAGCCAGGGCGTTTTTGATTTCGGCGAAGGTGTGGCGAGCGCAAACGTCGTGAAGCTCTGCGGGAATTTTTTGATCGCATCAGCCATCGAATCGCTCGCCGAATCGCTCACGCTGGCGGAAAAAAACGGCGTCGACAAGAAAGCAGTAGCCGATATGCTCGGAAAAACGATCCTCGCTTGTCCCGTGTATCAGGGTTACTCAAAACAAATCGCTGAAGAGCGCTTCGAGCCCGCAGGCTTCCGGTTGGCCCTCGGACTGAAAGACATCACGCTTGCCCTCCAGGCTGCCACCGCGAAATCGATGCCCATGCCTGTGGGAAGCCTGTTGCGCGACCGCTGGCTTGCTTCGGTTGCCAAAGGCCGCGAGAATCTCGATTGGACTGCTATCGCGCTGAGTGTCGCCGAAGATGCGGGATTGAAAAACGAAGGAACCAAGAATGAAAGCGTGCGTACTGCGGGCCGCAGCGCGGATTGAAACGAATCCTCTGGAATTTGCCGACGTGCCTATTCCGCAGCCCGAGCAGGGCGAAGTATTGGTCCGCGTAAATTTTTGCGGTGTCTGCCGCACCGATTTGCACGTTGTCGAAGGCGAATTGCCGCCGCGAAAATCCCCCGTGATCCCGGGGCACCAGGTCGTTGGCACAGTGGAGAAATGCGGCGAGGGCGCCCGGCGTTTTCGCATTGGCGCGCGTGTGGGAATTGCGTGGCTCCATAGCACGGATCAGACCTGCGAATACTGCCGCGCCGGACTGGAAAATCTCTGCGACCATCCTGAGTTCACCGGCTACACCGTCGATGGCGGATATGCGGAGTACGCCGTCGCGCGAGAAGATTTTGTGTACGAGATTCCAGAAACTTTTGGCGATGAACAGGCTGCTCCTCTTCTCTGCGCTGGAATCATCGGTTTCCGCTGCTTGCGAATTTCGGGAATCAAAAAAGGCGGGCGCCTCGCGTTGTACGGCTTTGGCGCGGCCGGGCATGTAGCGATTCAAGTGGCGCGGCACTGGGGCTCGGAAGTTTACGCAGCCACACGCGGCAAAAAGCATCAGGAGTTGGCTCGCAAGCTGGGCGCAGTGTGGGTGGGCGAAGCCGCCGACGCGCCTCCCGACAAGATCGATGCGGCCATCATGTTTGCGCCCGCCGGCGAATTAGTCCCCCCGGCGCTGAAGGCTCTGAAGAAAGCTGGAGTGTTGGTCCTCGGCGGAATTCACATGAGCCCGATTCCAGAATTTGACTACGATCTGCTATACGAGGAGCGTGTGATACGCAGTGTTGCAAACAACACGCGCAACGATGGCAAAGATTTCCTCCGAGTCGCGGCCGAAATTCCGATCCGCAGCGAGGTCACTCTTTTTCCGCTGCGCGATGCCAATCGCGCCCTGAATGACCTGAAAGCGGATCGCATCAACGGCGCAGCAGTATTGGACTGCAGGCAGTGACGTCACCGGCCTTCAGTGCCACAGGCGCTCCTGCTTGTCCTGAGGTACGAAGGGCCTGTGCGCCTTGCCTTCGGGGCACCATTTGAAGACGACAAGAACCGCAAGGATATCGCAATGAAAGTAGTCTCGCTCAACGTAGCCGTCCCGCACACCGTCGTCTGGAAGGGCCACGAAGTGCGCACCGGAATCTTCAAAAAACCGGTTGAAGAACCGGTGATGATGCGGAGGCTGAACCTTGACGGCGATCGTCAGGCCGACCTGACTGTGCACGGCGGCCCCGCCAAAGCGGTCTACGCATACCCATCGGAACACTATTCGCTTTGGAAGATTGAATTGCCGGGGATGGCGCTACCGTGGGGAATGTTCGGCGAAAATCTCACGACGGAGGGAATGATCGAGCACGAGATTCACATCGGAGACAAATTCCGAATCGGCGAAGCAATCGTGATGGTCACGCAACCGCGAATGCCATGCTATAAACTCGCGCTGAAATTCGAGCGCGACGATATGCTGAAACGCATGCTCACGAATGGACGATCCGGATTTTATTTTGCGGTGGAACAGCAAGGAATCGTAAAAGCAGGTGACGCAATCCAAAGAATCCACGAAGACCCCGAAAGAATCAGTATCGCTGAAATCAACACCCTCTACAGAGATGGCGGTAAAGATGCTAATCTTTTGAAACGCGCAGCGAATCTGGAAGCCCTGCCCGAAAGTTGGCGAGACTACCTCCGCGAAGAATTGAAATCGCTCGAACAAGCGACCTGACGGAATTTATTTGAAACTTGGCGGCTCACTCCTCGATAAGACTTTCCAGGCCGGAATCGCGATCAAGGGATTCGACGGCCTGCTCGAATGCATCGGCGGCGTGCTGATCTGGTTTATCAAGCCCAGCGCCATGAACGACTTCCTTCGCATCGCCGCGCTCCACGATTTGCCGGGAAAATACGACGAAATCATCATCACCCACCTTTTTCATTGGACCCAATCGCTCGCGAACGGTGGGAGGGAATTCGCTTCGATCTATCTGATCACGCACGGGCTCTCGAAAGCCTTGCTGGTAGTTTGCCTCTGGATGAACAAATTGTGGGCCTATCCGCTGACAATGGTCGTGTTCGGCGTGTTTTGCGTTTACCAGATACATCGATACATGCACACGCATTCGATTTTTCTCGTGTTGCTCACGATCTTCGACCTCATCCTGATTTACCTTACCTGGCGGGAATACTTGCAGAAGAAGCGTGCGCGCGACGAAGGCTCCAAAACCGCCAACGGAACGCCGAAGCCGCAGGAGTCGAACGCGTAACCGGCAAAGCTTGAATCCAGCCGGCGGACGATTTGCTGCTCATTCTGATTCCTTTAAGCTTCCAAGACCACTGGCTTTGCACCCTGCGCCACCATCTCCGCGTGCAGCTGTTTAGCTCGCTCCAAGGCTTTTTCCACGCTGCGGCAAATATTTTCAGATCCCACGTGCTGCTCGAACTCAGCCTGCTTCATCAGTCGCGCCGGTTGTTCGCGCGCACCGCACAGGATGAGTCCTCGGCCTGAGCTGTGCACCACGTCCGCAAGTTTTTCCAGGGCTTGCAGTCCGGTGGCGTCAATTGCGGTCATATTCCGCAGGCGCAGAATCACGATCGGCGGCAGTTCTTCGATCTGCGCGAAGATTTCTTCAATCTTGTCGGTCGCACCGAAAAGAAATGGCCCGTGAATGCGGAAAATCGTCACGTAGGCTGGAATTTCCTTGTGCTGCAGGATGTGCGCGTAGCCTTCGCGAACATATTCCTCCGTCACCTGGGCGACAGTCGTTGTCGAGGTAACCTTGCGGATGAACACCAGCGCAGCGAGTATCATCCCCACCTCTACAGCAACCGTCAGATCCGCGAACACGGTCAATAAGAAAGTAACTGCCCATGTTCCGATTTCCAGGTGTGACAGCTTCAGCAACTCCGGAATCTCTCTCCATTCGCCCATGTTGTACGAAACCACAAAAAGAATTGCGGCCAGGACCGCCAAGGGAATGAAGCGGGCGAGCGGCGCGGCAAACAAAACGATCGCGAGCAGCGTGAGCGCATGAACCATTCCCGCGACGGGCGTCTTCGCGCCTGAGCGTATATTCGTCGCCGTGCGAGCGATCGCGCCAGTCGCCGGCAAGCCTCCAAAGAGCGGCGAAAAAACATTGGCGACGCCTTGCGCGACAAGTTCGACGTTCGGATTATGTTTGCCGCCGCTCATGCGGTCGGAAACCACGGCGGACATCAGCGACTCAATTGCTCCCAGCATTGCGACGGTCACCGCCGGTGAAATCAGCGGTCGCAATAAATCAAAACGAAATTGCGGCACTTGTAGTTTCGGCAAGCCGGATGGAATTCCGCCGAATCGCGTGCCGATCGTTTCAACCGGCAGCTTGAAGATGGCGACGATCGCCGTCCCCACGAAGAGCGCCACGATGTAGCCCGGCACTTTCTTCACGTATCGCGCAAAGACAATGATGAGTGCGAGGGCCAGCACACCGAGACCTGTTTCGAGCGGCGAAAGAGTTTGGAAGTTCCGCGCAAGAACTTCCATTCGCGCCAGGAATTCGCCGGGAACCTTATCGACTTTGAGTCCGAAGAAATCCTTGATTTGCGTGCTGGCGATGATTACGGCAATTCCGTTTGTGAAACCCACTACAACAGGCCGCGGAATGTATTTCACCGCTGTGCCCAGCCCAGTTACTCCCAGAATCACAAGCAGCACGCCCGCCATCAGCGTACACATGTACAGGCCGTCCAGGCCGTGCCTCGCGACAATCCCGTACACAACGACAACGAACGCCCCAGTCGGTCCACCGATCTGAGTGCTGGAACCTCCCAACGCGGAAATCAGAAAACCCGCAATGATCGCAGTGTAAAGCCCGGCCTGCGGCGGGACACCTGAAGCAATTGCGAAAGCCATTGCGAGCGGTAGCGCAACCAGGCCGACGGTGACTCCAGCCACAACGTCCGCAGCAAATTTCCGACCGTTGTAGTCCTTGAGGCACTGAACCGATTTCGGAAGCCAGTCGTCGTGGATCATTTGTAAGGGTTTCGGCGGTGAAAAGGCCGCTTGAGCCAATCTTAGCAGCCACCGGCATTTCGCCTGAGTCTGAGATTGCGGAACGGAGCAAACAAGATAAGGGCCACCAGTTTGAAACAGTCCGCGCCCCAGCAAGGCCGGGAAACACGCTCGCTAAAGAACCTTGTAATAGAACGAACGGTCGTGCTATTATCTCGCCATGGCAAAACGCCCACGCACTCATCGCCAAGGCCGCCCGGGGCAGCCACTGACAGTCTCTGCGCCGGCCATCGTTTTGGGAGCAGTCCAGTGCAGGCGTGCGCGCGGCATAAAAACGCATGGCGCGATTCTGCAAAGAGCTGTGAATCTCGCTTCGCTCGAAGGTCTCGAAGGGCTCACCATCGGCAAACTCGCCACCTCTCTGAAAATAAGCAAGAGCGGCCTTTTCGCTCACTTTGGTTCGAAGGAAGATCTTCAGTGCGCTGTGGTGCAAGAGGCTGGTCGTATCTTCGTGGAGACAGTCATTCGGCCCGCCTTTGAGGCACAAGGACTCGCGCGCCTGCGAGCTCTCTGTGGAAACTGGCTCGGCTACGCGGAAGAAAAAGTTTTCCCCGGCGGCTGCTTTTTTGCTGCCGCGTCCCTCGAATTCGACGACCGGCCCGGTAAAGTTCGCGACCTTATTATTGACTCGCTCAAGCGATGGCTTGCGACGCTAGAGCAGTCGGTCCGCGACGCGCAGAACGCC
>Ga0210401_10003392_pt1 | contig 17072 bp, 14 predicted proteins | sample IncBWH32MmetaG_FD_150866 | JGI IMG/M metagenome (GOLD analysis project Ga0210401, IMG submission 150866) | Forest soil microbial communities from Barre Woods Harvard Forest LTER site, Petersham, Massachusetts, United States - Inc-BW-H-32-M | ecosystem: Environmental > Terrestrial > Soil >... | reverse complement strand
ATCGCCATTGACGAAAACTGGCTGCAGTGTCTTTCCTGCGGAACGTGCATGCTGCAGTCGGTTCTCGGCCGCTGTGTTTCCTGCCGCCGTGATCGCTTGGAAGCTCGGCCGCCGGACCATCCCTATATGACCTCGCGGAAGGGTTACTTCCGTGATTCGGTGCGAGCCGTCCTCGAAGGTGAGCGGCCGATCCATCTTACTGCCGAAGAGCATACTGCGCAGCTTTCGCAGCGCGACGCTGGTGTGGTTTGGGCCACGACCGAAGAATACGAACTTCGGTTTCAAGACGTGGCGATGGGCCCGGAGAAACCTCCTGTGGATGTGTTGAGTTGTACGACCACGATGGAGGTTGGAATCGATATCGGTTCGCTAACGGCCGTGGCCCTGCGGAATGTTCCGCCTCAACGGGAAAACTATCAGCAGCGATCCGGCCGGGCTGGACGGCGCGGCTCGGCGGTTTCAAGCGTGGTGACCTACGCGCAGGGCGGCCCTCACGACAACTACTACTATTCCGCTCCTGAAAAAATTATCAGCGGCAAGCCTCGTTCGCCCAAGGTCAAGGTGGACAACAAACGGTTGGCGCGACGTCATATCCATTCCTTCTTGATCCAGACTTTTTTTCACGGATTTATCGACCGCCTGTCAGCGGAGGCGCAGAAGGAACTGGCAGCTGGCCGGAGCAATCTATTCAGCGCGTTCGGAACGGCGGAGAGTTTCTTTGACGGACAAGACGAATTCTCGTTACGAAACTTCAAAGTTTGGCTGGACAGCAGCGTGTTTGGTCGGGATCCGGTCGTCGCCGACGAAATCGCACGATGGTTGCCGGATGAATTGTTCGGTGGCGTGAACGGTGCGAAGGCGCGCTCTGCGAAAAAGAAGGAGTTCGCGATCGACACGGCCCGGAAGTTCGTGGCGAAGGTCGAGGAACTGCGCGCGGGATTGCGGCGTGTGCAGCGCCCGCCGGCCGCCGGAGCAAACGCCGCGGCGGGCGAGGTCGAAGAGGACACGCCAATGTTACTCGATCTGTTCTTCGACCAGGGACTGTTTCCGAGCTACGCCTTTCCAACAGACCTCTGTTCGTTCTACGTGTTCGAACGCGAAGGCAAGATGGTGCGCATCAAGGAGCGTCCACAACAAAGCAAGGACAAAGCGCTAAGCGAGTACGCTCCGGGAAGGTTGCTCGTTATCAACAAGAAGACCTACCGGGTAGGCGGGATCTACCAAGAGGGAGGAAATCCTGTGGCTCCCGCCGCTGCGCTGTTTGCCGCGCCCCTGGATACGTACGTGTACTGCGAAGTCTGCGAGTACGTGCGCACGTCGGCCCCGGCGTCTCCCGACGAACGCTGTCCGGTCTGCGAAACTCCGCTACGACAGCAAGAACTTCTCGATCCGCCGGGGTTTTCGCCCGAAAACGGGGGGCCCGTGGAGGAGAGAGACCGCGAACAGGAAATCAGTTACGCAACAACGGCGCAGTTTCCGTCGCCCGCAACGCCCGACAGGTTTCAATGGAGATCTGGCGCGGGAGTCTACCTGCGTCACGCGTACGAAGAGGATCGAAGTCTCGTGGTCGTTAACCGCGGCCCGGACAACGCCGGGTTCCGGATCTGTTCGCGTTGCGGCGCGGCAAAACCGGAGACGGAGTCGTTTCCGCAGCCGGGGCACGGCCGACCGTTCGAACTCTCGGACTACATCATGGCCGGCCAGCGAGTGGGGCGTTACTGCATGGGACCGCTCCACAACCAAGCGGTTTACCTCGGCCATTCGTTCCGAACGGACTTGCTCTTGTTGCGGGTTCCTCTCCACGCACCGCTTTCCTACGATCCGCGCCACCGCTGGCTGCAGGACGCGCTGCGAACGACCGCCGAGGCGCTGTCGCTCGGCGCAAGCCGAGTTCTCGACGTGGATCCGGGTGAATTGAGCGCCGGATACCGGCTGATTCCGGCTGTCGGCGAGGAAGATCAGGGTGCACTCGGCGTCGCGGATTTCTATCTCTTCGATACCGCTTCCGGAGGCGCCGGGTATGCCGCGGAAGCCGGAGACATACTGCCGCGCGTTTTGGATGAAGTGCTTCGGCTTCTTGAAAACTGCCCGCGGCGCTGCGAGAACTCCTGCACCGAATGCTTGCGGCATTACGGGAACCGCTACTGGCAGGAGCGGCTTGATCGGTTTCTCGCAAAAGATCTGCTCAGCTATGCGCGGCTTGGTACGGCCCCACCGGTCGCGCCGCTGGAGCGCCAGTCGTGGCAGCTTCGCCCACTCCAGCGGTTTCTCGAACTGGAAGGTTGGCAGAGCGAAGAGAACGCCACGGTCTCGGGCGTGCGCGTGCCTTTGGCGATTCGATCAGCAGAGAGCTCCGATACGCTTGCGGTCGGAACGTATCCAGCCTTGCTTGACCGGGACGCCGAAGCGTTCCGCCATCCGTTGCACGCGCTCGATGGGGAAGACGACGTAAGACTGATTTTTCTCAACGACTTTGTGGTTTCGCGGGATCTGCCGGCTGCGTACCGCGAGTTCCGAAAGCAAGCGGGACTGGAACGCTAGGACGGCGCCGAACGATGAAGCCTTTTTATCAAATTGCGAAGCCGACGAGCGGAGCGCACCCGCCGGAATACTACAGCCACACCGGCTTGACACAGATCGAGAGTTGCCCTCGGCGTTGGTGGCTGCTGCATGCCAAATATGACGCACTCGCTGGGCCGTATCCCGAGCCGGTGTCTTCCGGCGCAATGCGGGGGAGCATCGTCCACGCGGCGCTCGAACGATTTTCCGTGGAATGGTCGCGATCGGGCATGAGCAGGGAGCTAGGCGGCATCAAGGTGTTTCGGCAGCAATTTCCAATTCGACAGATCGTGCGAGAGACGCGAAGGCGACTTCTGGAGAGCGCGCGCGGGAATCCAAGAGCGCAGATGGCGATGCTCGAAGCAAATGTTTCGGTGGACAGCTGCATTTCTCTTTTCAAAGACCTTGTACGCCAAAGTTACGGCGAGCCTGCTTTCGAAAGCCCCCTAGCGGCGGAACATTTCTACGACAGAAGTGCGGAGCGACTCGCCGCGGCGTCCACGGAACTCATAGGGGAAAGAGCGAAGAAAGTTGTGCCTTGTCCGGCTGTTCTACCCGAAGTAGTTTTGAGAGTCGAAGATCCTCGCGTTCACGGCAAGATCGATCTCGTTGCAACCCGGGAAGACGGAGACAGCCTCGTCGAATACAAAACCGGCGAGGCAAAGCCGGAGCACGAAAAGCAGTCGCGGTTGTACGCGTTTCTTTGGTGGGCGGTGACGGGACGCGTCGTCCGCGAGCGCCAGTTGCTGTATCCCAACCAAAATCCTGTAAAGCTGGGAGCAATGACACAGGCCGAGTTGGAGAGGGAAGGCGTGCAACTCAGAGCGCGGATTGCCTGGGCGAATGGGGAAGTCCAGAGCGCGTTGCCCATCGTGCGCTTCGATGCGGAGCGATGCCGCTCGTGCACGGTGAGGCAACTCTGTGAGGAATACTGGACAGCCAGGGAGACTGCCGCATCCCGTTGGACACGGGACGATGCAGGCAGGACGCGGCCCGGTGCGGGGAATCCAGAATGGCGTGACCTCGAGATTGATTTGCACCAGACGGAACGGCTGGCAGAAGGGTTCATTGTGCGCGGCAAGCCAAAGGGAGGCGCGCAGATTGTGTGTAAAATTCCCCCTCAATTTCGAGCGGCCTCGGGAGATTCCTTCAAGACGGTGCGATTCTTAAATGTTGGGCTTGTGGCGGACGGCGAAGGGGCACGATTAGTTTGGTCAAGTGCTTCCGAGGCCTTTTGGGCTTAACCGAATCGTGGATGCGAATCTCGGTGCGTTTCAACTTCTTCCTTTTTCCTCTTTCCCTTAGCCTCCACGTCCCTAGTACGACGCTTGGCGACGAGAGCCAAACCTGGATAGGCTATTTCGTTTCAGATCGCCGGTTCCTCTGTTCGGGAAAGTTCCTTGTTTTGTGGGCTTTTAGAAGGGTTTGAATCGGGTAAAGCTACGACATCAACGATAGGCTCGACGCATCTGAGTATCAACACCTGTCATGCGCAACCGCCATTGGCAGAGTGCTTCGCTCACACCGTAGTAGATCGCAATTTCAGCCGCGGACTTATGGACCGAGCGTAGTCGGACCAAACCTTCTCGCGGAAGTAGAAGCGCGGCCCCAAGCCAATCCGCTTCTTGTTCTTGCTCGTCGGAATAGTTACTGAGCAGCAATAAGCCCGTCTCAGATACCTCGACGCGTACGGGCGGATGACGCAGCTGGATGTGAGCGAGTTCGTGCATTAAGTCACTTCGCTGACGAGTGAGAGCATGTGTGGGATTAATTACAATGGCGAACGCGCCGTCAACCTGTAATGTCATCGCCGACCAACCATCGCCGTCAACGATTGTCAGCTGCCGCTTTGCTTGAGGTGGAAGGTCAAGGTTGCCAAATTCAAGGACTCTCACCTTGAAGTGCGCGGCATACGCCAAGGGATCAAGAGGAGCGTAAGGCTTCAATCCAAGCGAAATCCGCGCCGACGCGGCACTTCGTTCGCTCTGGGCTTTGAAGCCCCGTCGCACAGACTAACGGCCTACCTGGTCTTCGGCGGCCAGAACAGCTCTTTGCGCTGCGAGAATCAATTCGCCCAACGCTTTGGCCGTTTCTATCTGCACCGTCTTCTTCTTTTTAAAATGAACGACAGCTCTTGGTCGCGTCGGTGCTGTTGCGGCTGTCTCCATTCCGAGAAATTCGCGTGGATCACGCGACAGCCACTTGCAGAGTCGCGCGAAGGTCTGCAGATCAGGCATGTGACCGTTCTCGACACGCGAAAATGTGGCAGGACTTACGCCGGCGTCCAACGCCGCGGCGCGAATCCCGCGGCTTCCTCGTTTCGCTGCGAGCAAACGCCCGAAGTCCCCAATCGTTAGACTCATCGTCACCTCCCCAAATTAATTTTGCAGTGGGCCTTGACCGCCAACAGGTCAATGCTTATACTGTCTCACATATAAGACATTTCGCGTCACAAAAGATACGTCCTATCTGTAGGACACATAAGCATCATAGACCATTGGTCAAGAGAGGATGCGCGCGATTGTTGAAATGACCAAGAATTTGGGCAGGGCGATTCGCTGGCAGAGGCGGTCCAGGATACTTGAACAGCCGAAGGCCTCCTGACTGACGTTCGCGCACAGAGGCAGGCCGGCGAAGGAGAATCGAATGACCGAAGCAATCGCGGCTAGAACAAGAGGCGATGATTACCAAGCAAGGGTTTTCTGGTTGAATGCGTGCCGCCTCTTCCAAGAGCACTCCGCCGTTGAAGAAGTCGCATTTGACGATCCTGCGTTGCGCTATTTTGACGATGTTTCCCTCTACTACAAATGGGCCGTGCCAGACGAACGGGGCGACACGGTGCTCGCCGACCATTACCAGGTGAAATTTCACGTGGATTGCGCCGGCTGCCTCACGTGGGAATCACTGATGGATCCCGGATTCATTGGCGCAAAGACCACTTCCCTGCTCCAGAGAATGCAGGAATTCCGCACCGCATACGCCTCGGCGAAAGTCCCGTTCCGCTTGTATTTCGTAAGTCCGTGGGATACCGACAGCGCAGACCCATTGGCGAAACTGGTCAGCAACCAGGGCGGTGAAATTCGGTTCGGCGTTTTGTTCGACGGCGGTTCGGATCGATCCGTCATGGGCAAAGTCCGGAAGTCCTGGCGTGAACACTTGAACGCGAGCGAAGACGAACTCCGGGAAACGCTCCGCCCGCTGCGGGTCGTGCCGCGTTACTTCGACATGAAAACACTATCGGACCTGCTTGCAATTCGCCTGCATGCTGTGGGTCTCGCTCCCGTCGCAGATCACAGTCGAGCGAACGTCTACGACGATTTGATCAAGAAAGTTCATCAAGCGGGGAGGGTCCGCTTTACCCGAGATGAACTCCGGCGGATCTGCGAGGAGGAGCGTCTCTGGAGATCGTCGCATTCGGAGGACTCGACCGTGGAATCGTTCGGCATTCGGAGCTTCATGCGCTGGGCCGAACACATGGAGGATGAGACCAACCGCATGCTGTGTCTCGTGCGTCATTTCGATAACCGACAAATTCTTTCGCCGAGCCTATGGGCGGACAAGGTCGTGCCGGAAGTAAGGCAGTTCCTAACAGAATTGAAGCCTGGCCGCTCTTACCGCCTGCTCCTCGATTCACACACGTCGATAGGCTTTCTAGCAGGATATTTCTTGCCCGCAAAGTCAGGAATCGAAGTCGCCGTCGTGCAGGGAACTTTGGGCAGGCGGCAACTGTGGCTGCCTCGATTGTCGCCATCCCAAGAGACAAATCCCTGGTCGATCGCGCAAGAAACGTTGGGCTCTTCTGGTTCGGAGGTCGCCGTAGCCGTTAGCGTCGCGCATGACGTTCTCCCCGATGTGCGCGCCTATGTCAAAGCGCATCTGCCCAACGTGGGCCGGGTCTTGACGTTTTCCCCCATGTCCGGTCCTAGCCCGACCGCCGTACGCGACGCGGATCATGCTCTAGCCTTGTCGCAGGGACTTTCGTTAGCACTTCGAACAGAACGCACTGTCGACGAGAGGGAGAAGACGGCCCATCTCTTTCTCGCTGCACCGGTGGGTTTCAGTTTCTTACTTGGCAGATTCGCACAAGGCTTCGGTCCCGTCGTGGTCTACGAATACGATTTTGAATCGAACGCACCAGGAGCCTATCAACCCGGCGTTCGGGTCCCGGTCAATTTTTCTTAGGCAAAGGAGAACTTCTTATGGAACTCAGCAGTTATTTTTCCGACTTCCTGCAGGAAATTCGCCCCACTGACGAGCAAAAAGAACAGTTCCGCGCGGCGCACCGGGAACTCCGCGAGAGGCTCAATGCCGACCCCACGCTCTCGGTCATCATCGTCAGCGATTTCCTGCAAGGCAGCTATCGTCGTGCAACAGCCAATCGGCCCGGCAAAGGCTGCAAATCAGATATCGATGTGATTCTGGTCACGAAATTGAGCGACACGGAATTTACGCCGGATGAGGCCATGCAGAAGTTCGTGCCCTTCCTCGAAAAACACTACAAGAACGCTTATGAGTTTCAAAGCCGGTCCATCGGGATTGAGGCGGAAGGCGTGGACCTCGACCTCGTAATCACCGCCGCACCTTCTGAGCAGGAAATCGGCATTTTGAAGAGCGACGCGGTGACGACCGACGACTCGCCCGAAGAAGTGGACGACTGGCGGCTGGTGAAGTCGTGGCTCTCACGAGACCACAGGATTGGCAAGAGCGCTACGCTACTCTTGGAGGCTGCGCGCGAACAGGAATGGAAGCTTTCTCCCCTACTGATTCCGGACCGGACCGCAAAAAATGGGAACGCACGCATCCTCTCGCCCAAATCAAGTGGACTTGGGAAAAAAACAAGGCCACCGGTGGGCACTACGTCAACGTCGTGAAGTCACTGAAGTGGTGGAAGGGCGTGCGCCATCCCGAGACTAAGCATCCGAAGGGCTATCCTCTCGAGCACCTCATCGGCGCTTGCTGCCCAGATGCGATAACCTCGGTCGCCGAAGGCGTCACGCGAAGTCTTGAGACCATCGTTAAACGGTATGCGGCCTTTGCAACGATCGGACAGACGCCGTCACTTCCAGACCACGGCGTTCCCGAACATAACGTCCTTCATCGCGTTTCCGGGGAAGATTTTGCGATATTTTTCAACCAAGCTTCCAACGCCGCACAACTTGCGCGGCGAGCGTTCGATGCAACAACGGTATCCGAGAGTGCCGAGGCTTGGCGGGAGCTGTTTGGCGACGCATTCCCGAAGCCGCCCAGCGATGAAGGGAGCAAGGCCTCCGGCGGAGGCTTTACCAAGCGCACTGCAGTCACCACCATCGGCGGCGGAAGATGGGGGTGAGGGAAAATCAGACTCCCCCAGCGTCGATTCGAGCCGCACGCCGAGCATTGGAGGGCGTAGCCGGCGTATCCATCCTCGATGACTGGATCTGGAGCCCGGGCTTTGCTCGTTGGGCCCTGCATCTTCGCCTCCGCGTTGCCGTCCCTGAGACATCACCCATTCCCGAACAGACCGAATGGTACGTCTTGGTCGAATCCGATTATCCGCTTGGTTCGGTCAAATTCTTTCCCGCGAGCAAGAACTCTTTCAACGACACGTACCCCCATCAGCAGCACAACGGGCCCGGCGAGGCCGACGCTCTCTGGAGGAAGGGCGAAGTCTGTCTCAACTCGCAGACAAGAAAATACGATCGCTATGAATACGAACCCTTCACGGAAGAATCCCGCCTTCTCTGGCATTGCCTTCGCGCGACCGAATGGCTCGAAGACGCGGCGAACAATCGGCTCGTCAAGGACGGAGATCCTTTTGAAATTCCGCAATTCCCAGGAACGTATATCGGGACGTATGGCGATTTCTTCGTGGCTTACCAAGAAAACCACTGCTCCCTTGAGCGGTGGCAAGCTATTCGAGAATCGGCTGGGTTGGTGGAATTCCTAGCCCCACGACGGCCAAAGAAACTGTACGCGGCGAACCGATTCCTATCGCTTGACGGAAGGGAGCTACTGCAATCTACCTGGGGGAGCTACATCCGCGAACAGAGCGAAAGCCAAACGCCGCGACGTGGAGTCTGGATCAGAACGCCTACCCCTCCTTTTCTCCCGCCGTGGCAAGCGCCCGCCACGTGGGGAGAACTGCGCAAAGCCTTTGAACTCCTCCAGATGAAGCTAGACACGCATCTGAGGAGTTGTTTCGCGAAGATTAGGGACGGACAGGCACACTTCTGCTTGATCGGGTTTCCCGTCCCTGAACGGTTCGGAGGCGCGAACGCGAATATCTATTGGCAGGCGCTGGCACTGCCCCCGATTGCGCATGGAAGGGTGCCGGGCTTCCGCGATGCCGAGCCGAGTCACTGGACGTACGATCACAGCATGCTCATTCCGGACAACAGACAGATTGCCTGGGTCAGTTCGGAAAATTGGGATGCGGAGCAAGTCTCAACGCGGGGAAGGTTGAGCCGGCAAATCACGTCGAGGCGTGTCCTCTTGATTGGAGGGGGCGCGATCGGATCCGCCCTCGGCGAGTTACTCGTGCGCGGCGGCGTCCAACAACTCGTGGTGATCGATTCCGATAACGTGACCGTGGGAAACTTAACCCGCCATACGCTCAATATGGACGACACGGGAGAGCCCAAGGCCGTGAGCTTAGCGCGCCGCCTCAATAGGCTCTCTCCTCACGCGTCTGCGCTCGGTTTCAAAACAGACTTCCCTCCGACCGACGCTGCGATCAGGGTCGAAATTGAGCGGTGCGATCTTGTCATCGATTGCACAGGAAGTGACGAGGTGGCGCGTCAGTTGGAAGTCTACCCCTGGACCGGAGAAAGACTATTTTTCTCTCTATCCACGGGAGTCGACGCACGCAGAATGTTCTGCTTTTCCCAATCCGGCCGGTTCGATTCTGCCGAACTCTTCGCCCGGCTTCGTCCGTGGCTTATGCTCGAAAGGTCCGAAAATCGTGACCGTGAACTTCCCCGGGAAGGGATCGGATGCTGGAACCCTGTTTTTCCGGCTCGGGCCGATGACGTGTGGTTGCTCGTCTCTTTGGCGCTTTCGACCGTCGACCAGGTCGCAAGTCAATCTCCATCCAGCCCCGATTTCGTGGTATTCGAGAGGGTTCTGAGCGAAGGACGAACCATTGGCGTCAAAAAACAAACCCGCCTGGAATCCGGAACCCTGTAACCGAACCTTTCGATCCGCCGACGCAAAATACGCACTCGTGATTCCTCGCGACGAACTCCTGAAGATCCTGCAATTCTGTCTGGTCGCTGGAAGACTAGAGACAGGTGGCATTCTAGTAGGTCACTACAGCAGGAATCATGACGTCGCCCATGTTTCGGATGCATCGGGAGCTCCGGAGGACTCAAAGAGCGGAACGACCTGGTTTCGGCGGGGTCTTCACGGCCTGCAAGGGTGGCTCCTCCGACTCTGGAAAGACGATCGCTTTTATCTCGGAGAATGGCACTTTCATCCGGGTGCCAGACCAAGTCCAAGTGGCACCGACAGGATCCAGATCAAGGAAATTTCAGACTCCCTTCAGTACAACTGTCCCGAACCAGTTCTCTTGATCATCGGGGGAAACTTGCCGGAAGCCTGGGAAGTCGAGGCCTATGTGTCGCCACGAAGTGGATCGGTCATCAGCTTAGAAACCGACGAGAGTGACCTTGACTAACAGCAAAGGCTTCAGCCCTTCCAAATACTCGGCGGCGAAGCGAAGCAGCGAAGCACACACGCAAAAGTATCAGGATTCGTCGGCTCCTTGGTGGCATGGAAGACGCACGAATCGGTAACGGTACGTCCTGTCATAAAAACGTAATACTAATGGTGATGAACCGCGACTAACTGCGAACGAAAGGTGAATAAAGAAGGAGAAAGTGATTCATCAGGTTTACCGTCTGTATTAGAATGAAAACAAATGCATTGTACGGATCCCCGGTAGCTCAACGGTAGAGCATTCGGCTGTTAACCGAAGGGTTGCTAGTTCGAATCTAGCCCGGGGAGCCACCTTCTCCTTAATTTTCAAATGCTTGCAGTTACCTCTGTTTCTTGAGAGCTTGGAACATTTGGAACAACTTTGGCCTTCGGCAATTCAAAACCGAGCCCAATTCGTTCCGCAACGTCCGCACGAAACTTCGTGTCCTTCTCCATCTTGATGTATTTGTCGGTGACGGTCTGTCGAACTGCTTCACCATCACTCGACGCAGCGTGGCCCGTCCAATACTTTACGAGAGCGGGTGGCACACAGCTCGTCTCAAGATGCGTAACACGGAACCGGCGAAAACCGTGGAAGCCCTGTTTCTCGATTCCGAGTTCCTTAAGAAGCGGATGCAGGGAGCTTCGCAGGAAGTTGGATTGGAGAAATGGCGTCCCCGTTCGAGTTCTGAAAAGAAAGCCCTCTTTGCGGTCGTCAATGAAATCGCGGAGCATGTCCGCAACGGTTGGATGCAAGTCCACCTGACGGAAAGCGCTCGCCGTCTTCGGAGTCTGGACTCGACCCTCCCACACGGATTGTGCAACCGTAATTGTGTTGCCGCTGAAGTGCTTCACTTCAAGACCAAGCAGTTCGCCAGCTCGAAGGCCCGTCGCTGCGAACAGAACGTAAACAACACGTTCCTGTTCCGTGGCCTTCGCGATAATTCTGGTAATCTCATCCCCGGTGAACATCGGAGTATGCTGGTGTTCGACAGCCGGAATATCAGCGAACTCGTAGTTCCATTTTGTCGGATAGAGTTGCTCACCGTTTTCATCAACGGCAGACTCCTTGACCCATCGCATCACCTTCACGATGTCGTGGATGGTTGTCGGACTCAGACCAACGGCCGACAATTTCTCGCCCAGCATCCGCAACGTACCGTTATTGACGTGGAATAGGACCATCTGCCCGATGAGCGGATTGAGATGGTTATCGAGATAACTTTCCCACCCGCGTACCGTTGCTGGCTTGATGGGCTTGCGCTTGCGAGTCATGCGTTGATGCAACCATTTTTTGGCCTGCTCGCGAAACGTATGGCCCATCTCAATCGCCTTGACCTTATTGAAGTGTTCTTCGCTGTTAGCTCCGAATGAATTGACGATTTCGACCTTTCGGCGCTCCCGTTCCGACTTGGTCAAAAGTCCCGGCCCGGAAACAGGGCAAATTTTGATGCTCTTTTGCACCCGTTGGTATTGCCCCGGAATGTCCAATCGAAATCTCACTCGGTACCAACCGCCTTCCTTAACAATCGTTCCTACTTGGCCTGAACGACGCGACATTGATTTCCCTCTCCGTCGCTGTTCAGCCGTCGCTGTGACGGACTGTACCATGCCGTCCGTGGATGGTGAACTTGAGGCGCCTGATTCCTTGGCGCTGGAATTTTTTAGAGCAGCATCGTTCTGCATTTCGTCACTTTTTTCGCTGGCGTTTCAGGTAAGTGAAATCGCGAATCTCATGTCACGGCCCCCACGGCTCCCTATTGCAGCGTGGGGGCCTTCAGCATGAATGGCCCCTTTAGTTCATCGTCAGTCGGCTCCCACGGCCCGGGCCCTACTGGTTGGCGGGGTCTTCGAAGCCTCCTCGAACTGTTTCGCTAGCTCCGCGCAAATCTTGCGGTACCGGTCCCAGTGATTCGAAAGCAACGGCCTCAGGTTGGCGAATGCGTGATTCAAAATTTCACGGACATATTCTTCATCGGACGGAATCGTGCCTGCGCTCACGGCGGAAACCCGGTTTCCACGTTTCGCCTCTTTCGCCTTTGCGCGGGCCTTGCGGCGTTCATCGGCACGGCCAGACACGATGGCATTTGCCCATTGGCGAGTACAACCAATCCGCTCGCAGGCCGCGGTCTTCGTGATATGGAATTCGCCGGTTTTAATTCGTCGCCAAAGTTCCAGGAAAAAAGGCCGCGCGTCCGCAAAGAAATGAGCGTGAAAGTAGCTGTGCACCCCGTGGCAAAAGCTTACCAAGGCCTCATCAGCCATCTTTTTCGGCCCGATTTTCTTCGCCTTCTCTAGCTCACGCTCGTAATCGCCGTGCGTCCAAACCAACTCGGCTTTCTTGGCCTTCACGATTTCCGTAGCTGCCTTCGTTCTTTTTTTCTTCATCTCCGTTCTCCTTAGTAGGTCCGCTGGTGTACTGAGCAGCGGCGAGTGACGAAGCCGAGCGGCTTCGCGTGAAGACTTTTCTCATATTTCGAAATCACGCAAACACGCAATGCTCATGAGAAAATGCGGCAATGCGTATCGAGCCAGCGGAGTTCAAGGCATTCCTCACGAAATGGCGGAGCGCCATTACGTATCAAAGTGACCTTTGGGAGGGCCCCCGGGCCGTGAGAGAGCTACGCCATAAGGCGGGATACTTGGATTTTGTTCTCTGCAAACCAGACGGACGCCGGCCCTCTGTGTGGATGCTGCAAAGTATCCTTGGTGAAGTAGAGGATTACCGCACGCAGAAACAAGCCTGGCAGAAGGAATTCAGCGATGCCGAGATTTTCCTTGCGAAAGTCGAACGCGAGGTAGAACTCCAGACCAAGAAGACAGCGACCGTCCCTCTGAAGGACATACTCCATAGGGCTGCATTGGGAATCGAGGAGCAACGAATCGCGGTGAGAAGCTACCTAGAGAGGAACCAAAAGGGTTCACCACTTGGAGCTGCCTGGGAGAAATTGTGGCCAGGCCGCGCCAGAATTGAAATCATTAATCGTGGAATATCCCTAGATACGCGGCTTCAGTTCCAGTGTGCGAAAGTGCTTAGAATCTTCTTGCGTGCGGTGTCAGTACGGACGATTGCTCGACTTATAGTTCTCGTGTACTGGACTACGGGGCTGGCTATAGTCAAAAACGATGCGTTGTGGATTGTCAATGAACGGCGGCACATCACGGTACGCTCTGTAGAGGAGAAATTGGTTCGTAACGGATTTCCCGGCGAAACTCGTGAAATTCCTTTAGACGAAATCCCGTGGGTCCGGGAAGCCAGGAGATTCATGGCAAATCGCAAATCGTCTTCCGCGTCCGCATGAAGTAGCACCACACGGCATGAGCCGCTGGAGCCTTTGGCGTCGAAGAGAAAAAAGGCTGATGCCGGCCTTGGTCCTCCTGTAGAACGAATGCACACTTCCCAGCTCTCGTGGAGGACCTCTCCGAAGGCGGGTAAGCACTGTAACTTCCCGCTTGCATACCACGCCACGACTCAACGCCGCGACTGACGCGGCGTTAGCCATTCCAATATCTATATTCTTCCGGCGCAAACTATACGAACTTTTTCATCTCGTTCAATTTCGTTTTGACGTCTTCTGGCAAATACGCCCCATAATTCTTCTCGCTATCGAGCAAGACCGCTCCTATCATTACACTTTGCCTGAACCTGCCAGCCTCTTCCGGTGTCATCGAAGGTATGGTCTGCGCTAATGCGAGCATCGTATCGCGCTCTGGGACAATTCCCATTTCCCTCAGGAATTCGTGAGCCATGGCGCCATCAACTCTCACTGCAGCGCGAAATGATTCCAGTGCTTCCGGCACAATTCCGAACAGCTTTTCCCGCGATTCCGTTATGCACTTCTGAAAATCCTGGCTCTTAATTACTCTCGTGGTCGTGCTTCGGGACACATGAAGCTCTCTTGCAATCTGGCGTTGCGATTCTCCCTGTAGCAATCGCCCCTGGACCTGCAGCAATTTCCCAGGAGAGATGCGAATGGGCTTGGCATCCGCTTTGACTAGGCCTGGTTTGGTTCCGGACGGTACGTCACGGTTCACGCTTGCCAATTGAACACGATTGGGGACCAGTTGTGTCGCAAGGTTACGAGCGGCTGCACCCTCTCTCCGATTGGATTTACAATTAGACCTCTCCATCATGTTTTTCATGATTCCTCTCTCGGTCCGTTATCAGCGGACGGGATACCTATGGTCACCATTGCTAGTCGGCTTGCTCCATCTCAGACCCTACTCTTTTCCCGCCTTTCACATGCAGAGTGGATTTCACTCCCTATGGCCACTCCGTCATCCTTTTCTTAGGGACAGCGGTGACAAGGTAGCTTGAGCCGGTCACAGAGTCACAGGGTTCACAGGGTTTCCGTAATTTATTCTTCCCACACTTCCTCCCCTACCCCAATTCCGGAAGGAATTTTGATAAAAGGTAGAACAACCCTGTGAACCCTGTGAACCCCGTGCTTAATCTTCACTGTGCTGTGTTCCCAGTCCCTTCTCGTCGAGCAGTTCGATGCCGAGCCAGACGTGTGTTTTGACCACCCCTGCAACCGTCCGCTGACCATCCTCGATTCCCGGTATCAGGCGTTTCACGGCCAAGCTCAGGGCAGTCTGAGTGATGGGGGCACGCCCCTCCTTGCGAGCGCTTCCGTTGTAAGCCTCGAACAGCGTCTTCTTCGCCACCATGGCGTCGGGGTGCTTGCTGGTCATTGCATCAAGCCACACAGCGGCGGGGTCCGTCAGCCGCACGAACTCGCGCCCGGCACGGGAAACTGATTTAGCCTCGGTGAAGCCCCGGCGCTGCCGAATTGCTCCGATTGCGACGACGGCTTTATTCATCAACCCGCTTAGTTCGGAAGGCGCTGCAAGTCTTGCATCGAGAACTTCACGCGGGATTTGCTCGCTGTCATCAAAAGTATGCGTAAAAGGGACAATCAGCCAGCGGCGGAAGTAAGCGTGCGATGCGTCGTTGCTGCGTGGCAGAAAATTGGCAGAGAAGACCAGCCGGGAGAAGGGCTGAAACACGAAGGGCTGCTTGAACTTGTATTCCGCAGTGATGTCATCTCCCCCCGTAATCGCCTTAAACATCGAAGAGCCAGCCAGGGACGAGCTGGGCAGGTCGGGACAGATATTGGCGAGCTTACCAACGAGTTGGGCCACAGCGAACCGGTCAGACTCCAGGCGGTGGAGACTTTCGGCCGCTGCATTGGTGCGACCAAGAAATGCCCGGAGGCGCTCAAGTACACCGATTTGCCATTCGCGCCCTCACCTAATAGAAGTAGGGCCTTCTGAATCGAGGTTTCCGGCGTCATGAGCCATGCGGGAACTTCCCACGCCAGCTCCTGCGCATCCTCGGGAAAGACTTCCGAAACGAATTTCTCCCACGCCGGACACGTAGCCGTTGGGTCATAGTTCGCGGGCAACTGAACGGGGGAAAGAAAATCACTCGTGTGAGATTTCAATTCGCCGGTCTCTACATCTAGGAGCCCGTTCGCAACGTTCACGACGCCGAGCGGCGGCCGGTCCCAGATTAAAGGTGAATCGACGCGCAGGTACTCGACGACCTCATCTGCTCGGCCCGAACTCCATCTCTTCGTTTGACCCCACGACTCCAGGAGAAACTTCACCGTGCGCTTGACGTGCCCTTCCCCGTCAGGCTTGTACACGCCGTCCGCGTATCGGTAAAGCCAGCCGCCGTGGTCCTGAGCGAATTTGTGTTCCGATGAGATGGCATCAGCCAGCTCTTTAATCAGACCCGGGTCCGCGCTCCCTCCGCTGCCACCGTTAGGCGGAGCGATTGGTTGGCTCCAGACCTCGTGTGTACCGTCAACAGCCGTCTCAATTGTGAGCTGACCATAGGTGCATCCATTCGCGCTGTGGCGCTCATCCCACTTCGGCCGGAAGAGCTTGCTCAAACGGAAGAGTGAATCGATACGGTCGGCATCCCTCCCCGTCCAGAACGCAAGCATCATGCACAGCGCCAAGTCGGCTTCGGAGGGGGAATTGTACTGGCTGAAATCGCCGGTCCACAGACGGCTAAATTTGTCTCCATTTTTCGCGTTGCGGGCGCGGCCTATTATTGATTCATCGGATAACGAGTTCGGCGAGGGTTCGGTTACGGCTACTGTTGGGCGTGAAGATTTGCCTGCCCCAAAGACTTGGGCATGCAGTTCATCGAGAGCTTCCTGGCGCCCGTGGACCTCCGTTGGCGTGCCGTCGAGATGGGAACCGGTCACGGTGAAATACCGGCCGTCGCTATAGATTTCGACTGGGCCTTTCTTCCTTCCGCCGGGAGGCAAGGTGCCCTTCGCCAGAATATGAATACCGGTGCCGCTCGGGCTCACCACCTCGGTATAACTGTTGAGACTGGCGATGATTTTCTGGGTCCATGGCTCAATGTCACCGGTACCTGGGTCGCGGCAGTCGTCCAAATCGATGCCGACGTAAGAGTCCCCGAGCTGAAAGCCGATGCCGTCAACGCTATCACTGTTAAAACGCGCTAGCGCATCAGCGTAGGTGCCCCACGTATCACGCTCACTGCACGATGCGAGCTGCCCGATGTTTGGGTCCAGAGGAATTTTCGTGGACTTGCCATCCCGCTCTTCGAACTGCCAATTCACCCAACGTGGGAGTTTTTTCAGTTCTGCAGGAATAGCTGCGAAATTGCTGTGGGGGGTCGGTTTGCCTTGCGATGCAGGTGCTGACGGGGTCGTATGAGATTCTTGATGGTTACCGCGATTGCCCTTCACGTGCGACGTATGTGTTTTCATTTTTGTTCAATGTATCCATTTGATTTTGGCCTCCATTTAGCATTCTTTTTAATTTGAGCAGCTCAAAACTGAATTGCCTGGCAG
>Ga0210401_10003389_pt1 | contig 17080 bp, 14 predicted proteins | sample IncBWH32MmetaG_FD_150866 | JGI IMG/M metagenome (GOLD analysis project Ga0210401, IMG submission 150866) | Forest soil microbial communities from Barre Woods Harvard Forest LTER site, Petersham, Massachusetts, United States - Inc-BW-H-32-M | ecosystem: Environmental > Terrestrial > Soil >... | reverse complement strand
GACGCCGCCGGTACGTTATGGCGCCACCGTGAAATCGGTCGATGACAGCGAGGCCAAGAAGGTGCCGGGCTTCATCAAGGCCGTCATCCTCGACGACAAGACGGCGACCACGACCGGCTGGGTGGTAGCGGTAGCCAACACCTATGCCAATGCGCGCAAGGCCGCGGATGCACTGAAGATCAGCTATGACGGCGGTCCGAACGCAAAACTGTCGAGCGAGTCGCTGCTTGCGGAAGCCAAACGGCTGCAGGCGCTCGGCGATTCCGGGCAGTTCTTCGTCAAGGACGGCGATACGGCGGCCGCCTTCGGGACGGCGGCGAAGTTGATGGAGGCGGAGTACACCACCAACATCAACATCCATGCGCCAATGGAGCCGATGAACGCCACCGCGCAGCTTCAGGGCGATATCTGGCATATCTATTCCGGCAACCAGTTTGCGACGCGCTCCGGTGCGATCGCGGCGGGCGCCGCCGGGGTCGATCCCAAATTCGTTGTGATGCACCAGACGTGGCTGGGCGGCGGCTTCGGCCGGCGTCTCGACGCCGACATGATGGTGCCCGCGGTGCAGGCGGCGAAAGCCGTCGGCAAGCCGGTCAAGGTGATCTACTCGCGCGAGAACGACATGACCATGGACTTCTCGCGCCCGCTGACGTTCCAGAAGCTCAAGGCGGGCCTTGACGGCGATGGCAAGCTGATCGCGCTCAATCACGACGTGGTCAGCGCATGGCCGACCCAGCGCTGGGGAATCCCCGATTTCCTGTCGCCCTCGGTCGACAAGAAAGGTCCGCTCGACGCCTTCACCGTCAATGGAGCGGACTTCTTCTATACCGTGGCCAATCACGAGGTCCGTGCGATCCGCAACGAGATGGCGCACAACGCCACCCCGTCGGGCCAGTTGCGGTCGGTCGCACCGGGCTGGACCTTCTGGGCGGTCGAAAGCATGGTCGACGAGTTGGCGCATGCGGTCGGCAAGGACCCGGCGCAGTATCGGATCGACATGCTCGACGGCAAGGGCGCCAATGCCGGTGGCGCGCAACGCTTGCGCAACACCTTGCTTGCCGCGATGGGCATGGCGGGCTACGGCACCAAGCAATTGCCCAAGGGCGAAGCCATGGGTGTCGCCTGCGTCTCGTCGCAGGAACGGGCGACCGCCAGCTGGACCGCCTGCGTCGCCCATGTCGCGGTCGCGCCATCCGGCGAGGTCAAGGTCAAGAAGCTGACGGTCGCGACCGATGTCGGCACGCAGGTGCATCCCGACAACATCCGCGCCCAGGTCGAAGGCGCGGCGTTGTGGGGACTTTCGCTTGCGCTGTATGAGAAAGCGACGCTGAAGGATGGCGGCATCGAGCAGACCAACTTCGACACCTACACCCCCTTGCGGATGAGCCAGGTGCCGGAAGTTGCCGTCAGCGTCATCGCCAACGGCGAAAAGGCCACCGGCGTCGGCGAGCCCGCAGTGACGGTGATCGCGCCGGCGATCGGCAACGCCATCTTTAACGCGGTCGGCGCCCGCGTGCGCTCGTTGCCGATCACGGCGGAGGCGGTGAAGGCAGCGATGAAGGCCTGAAGGCGCTCGCAGGTCTCACCAAAGCAACGATCCGCCGGAGCAATTGCTCCGGCGGATTTTTTTGTCCTCCGGCGACGGCCGGCGGCGCTCGTTAAACTTGTAGGGTTTACGCAATCGAAGCGTTCATGACGCCCATTAAGGCACAGGGAACGCCTCCTCGGCTAGACTTTGCAACCTAGTCGCCACCGCAAAGCCGCCGGGGAATCATGACAGCCGTAGCCAACCAGAATAAACGCCGTTTGCTGCTCGCATCGGACCGCAGCGATCAAAGCAGCGAATTAGCTGCTATCCTGCAGTCGGTCGGTGAGGTGGAATCGATCTCGACATCGGAGATTCCCGAAACTCCGGCGCGCCAGGTCTCCGGCATCGTTGTCGACATCAACCTGAGATCGTCCGAAAGCGTGCAGCGGGTCCGCGACAGGTTGCGCGGGGAGGCCTATCGATCGATGCCGCGGCTGTTCGTTCTGGCGGATGCGCTTCACCATGCCTCGATGCAGGCCTGGGCGCTCGGCGCCACCGATACGATCTCGCGGCCGTTGGACGCCGCGGCCATCCTGCAACGCGTTCGCTCTGCTTTTCCGGACAGCTCAAGCTATGACGCGACCGACCGCGGCAGGGCATTGAACCGGGGCGTCGAAGCCGCACATGCGGTGGTCGTCAAGATCTTCGAAAGACTCCCTGCCGGCGAGCCGCTGACGTTCGACGATATCGTGCAGGCCGAAGGCAAGATCATCAAAGCCATCAAGCATACGTCGTTGCGCGAATGGCTGACCACCGTCGGCTGCCATCACGTCGAGAGCTATCGCCACTGCCTGTTCGTCACCGGCTTTGCGGTGGCGTTCGCGCAGAATCTCGGCATGCGCGAGGACGACCAACGGCGTCTGGTTCGTGCCGCGCTGCTGCACGATGTCGGCAAGGCGTTCATTCCCGTGGCGATCCTCGACAAGGCGGGCGCGCTCAACGAGGAGGAGATCAAGGAAATCCGCCAACACCCGCGCCGCGGCTACGAAGCGCTCGCGGCTCAAGGCGGCTTTCCGGTGGAGATGCTGGATGTGGTCCTGCACCACCATGAGCTGCTTGACGGCACCGGATATCCGAACGGCCTCAGCGGCAATCAGATCAGCGACATCGTTCGCCTGACCACGATCGCGGATATCTATGCGGCACTGGTGGAGAAGCGCGCGTACCGGCTGCCGTTCACCCATGCCAGGGCGTTTGCGCTGATGGAAGGGATGACAGGCAAGCTCGACCGGCAATTGCTGCAGGCATTCCGGCCGGTGGCGTTCAGCGCATGCTGATCCAGGCCTCTCTATAATCCAGGCCTCTCTATAACGGTCAGCCGGCACCTGTCTCGTAGGACGAAATCTCGATCAGGCTGCCGTCCGGATCCCGGCAATAGACCGACTGCAGGGTGCCGCGGGCGCCCTGTTTCCTGGTCGGGCCTTCCTCAATCGCAACGCCGTTCGCCTTGAGATGCGCAACCACCTCACCCGGCGTGCTCGAGGTTAGAAAGCAGAGATCATCGCTGCCGGCCATTTCGTGGTCCGCGGTGAACCACTCGACCTTGTCGGCCTCGCGTGGCCGCACATTGATCTTCTGATCGCCGAACACCAGCGAGGTCCGCCTGGTCTTGCCGTGGCCGGGATCGAACACCTTGATCTCCATACCGAGAATTTTTTGATACCACTCAGCGGTGCGCGCCACATCGGAGACATTGATCACGATATGATCGAGCGCGCTGACCTTGACCGGCATGGATTATCCTTTCGTCGTGATTTTATGCATATGTCCCGCACTGGCCGCATCGCGGGTTGTTTGTTACAACGCCGGCCGCTTTCAGTTCAACGAGAACAAAATGGGGAGAAATTGCATGACCTCACGCCGCACCGCGCTCGGCCTGATTGGAGTGGGCCTTCCGGCCCTGATCGTGTCAAGGGGCGGCGCCGCGGCGCTGGATTATCCGACGCGGCCGGTGCGCTTCGTCGTCGGATATCCGCCGGGCGGCGCCACCGACATCCTGGCGCGCCTTATCGGCCAGCGGTTATCGGAAAAACTCGGCCAGCAATTCGTGGTCGAAAACAAACCCGGCGCCGGCAACAATATCGGCACCGAGGCGGTGGTCAACGCCGAGCCCGATGGCTACACCCTGCTGCTCATCAACCCGGCCAACTATATCAACACCTCGCTCTACGCCAATCTGAAATTCAATTTCGTCCGCGACGTCGCAGCCCTAGCCTCCTTCAACCGGGTGCCGAATGTGATGACGGTCAACAAGGACGTGCCGGCGAGAAATGTCGTCGAGTTCATCGAATATGTGAAGGCCAATCCCGGCAAGGTGAACATGGCCTCCTCCGGCAACGGCACCTCGGTGCATCTGTCCGGTGAAATGTTCATGGCGATGACCGGCACCAAGATGCAGCACGTACCCTATCGGGGTGCGGCGCCCGCGATCACCGACATGCTCGGCGGCCAGGTTCAAGTGATATTCGACAATATGCCCTCGATCATCCAGCATATCCGCGCCGGTTCGTTGCGCGCATTGGGCGTAACGACCGCGGAACGATCCCCGCAATTGCCCGACGTGCAGACGATCGCCGAAACCGTCCCGGGTTATGAAGCGAGCGCGCTGTTCGGGATGGGCGCGCCAAAGAATACGCCAAAGGAGATCATCGAAAGGCTCAATTCCGAGATCAACGCGATCCTGACCGAACCCGAGATGAACAAGCGCCTGGTCGAATTGGGTGGCGAGCCGCTGATCCAGTCGCCGGAGGCCTTTGGCGAGCAGATCAAGGCCGAAACCGAGAAATGGAAGCGGGTGGTCGAGTTCGCCGGCCTCAAGGTAGAGTGATGTCCGGAACCTTTCTTTCGATGATAGGTCCTTAGTCAGAGGGCGATGCGTTGGTTAGCGCCGAAGGAGCGAAAGCATGCGCAAGCTTGTATTGGCAATGATGGCTGTGACCGCGGGTTACGTTGCCGCGCTGGCAACGTCCGCTCCGGCCGCGGCCTATGATTATCCCTGGTGCCTGCAGGGCAGGAACGAGGGCATTCCCGGCGACTGCGCGTACCAGACCTATGCGCAGTGCGAGGCGTCGGCCTCGGGCCGGTTCGCCTATTGCAACATCAATCCGCGCGTCGCGTTCGGCCGGTTGCCACCGCGTCGGCCCCGCTACCCGAACTATTACTACGACTGAATTTTCGCAGGCCCGGCTTGACTCCTTTTTGCGCGCGCGTAACCGGGGCCGTCGCCAGGGCTGACGCCTCATTTCTTGGCGTCGGCTTGTTCGGCCGCGGTGCAGGAAATCAACAGCGTGTAGCCCCGCGCGTTTCCCGCAATTTCGGCAGTCCTGAGTTCGCCTTTCGGTTCCGCGGTCTGGTAGGGCACGACACTATTGTCCAGGAAGTCGCGGATCGCGCCCGTCTTGATGGCAAAGTTGATATTCTCGGGAATGTTGCCTGTCGCCCTGACGAATTTCAGCGCGTTGATCTTGGCGGAGACCATCCCGACGATTTGACCGCTGGTATCCAATAGCGGCCCGCCGCTATTGCCGGGCTGAACCGCCGCGCTGATCTGTAGCAAGCGCGTGTCGTTCAAGAGCCCGCTCAGCGAGCTCACGATGCCCGTCGTGATGGTAAAATCCGAGGTCAGGAGGCCGTGATAGGGATAGCCGATCGCGACTATCGAGTCGCCCGGGCGGATCGCGCGGTCGCGTATTTTGGCAAAATCCTTGAAGGAGGCCGCCGGCCCCTGCAGCAGGGCCAGGTCGTTGGCTTCGTCGCTGGAAACCACGCGCAGCGTGGTGACCGGCTCGCCGCTCAGATTGCCGTGAATATCGCCGGTGCAACCATTGACGACGTGGTAATTGGTGACGATGTGGCCGCTGGCGCTGATCACGAAGCCGGTGCCGGTCTTGCTGACGGTCTGTGACGCCTTCGGGTTGGCTGGTGCGGCATTCGGAGCGTCGGCTGCAACCGCCTTGGGCGCCGCGAAATCGCCGGCGTTGTTGACGCCTTCTGCCTTGACCCTGGTGACGCAATTGGCGAGCGCTGCAAGCAGCGGCCCGGTCGAACTGAGGTTGAATTGCAGGGGCGTGCCGCGAGCGACCGCCACCATCAGGCTCGATTTCTGGAAGGTCTGCGCGACGTTCGGCGGCATGACGGCCGAAATCAGGACCGCCGAATTGGCGGTCGCAAACAGTTTTGCCTGGACTTGTCCGTCGAAGGTGACGTCGATCGGCAGCGTGTCGCCCTTGGTGAAATGAAAGGCGGTGCTGCCGAAGCCAAGCAGCCAGGAATTGCTGGCGGTCTGGCTGACGATCAGCGATACGCCGCTGGCATACTCCGACCCCGCCGCGCAGTGCGAGAACGCGCCTGTATTGTTGTCGGTATAGGCGCCGCCGTTCCAGGCCCCGACATGGATGGTGCCGAATGGTCCCGCGGCATTGGCGATGGAGACGAAGGCTGCCTGGAAAAGGCACGCAACAACGAATGCTTTCGACATAGCAACCTCGACGCCACACCCCACCGCATCTTAGGGGCCGCTTCCGTCGGAAGAGTAGCTGCATTATGGCGAAATGCGCGCGATGAAATCAGGCCGCCGGGGGGCCCTTGCATTTGCTTTGCGCTTCGGTATGCTTTGCAATACAAAGTTAATTGGACCCGCCCGAATGAGCGATCTCGACAAGGCACTGGCCGATATCATCGCCATTCGCAGCCAGCTTGCCGCCGGGACAGCGTTTCGCGGCTATGGTCCCGCGGCGGTGGCCGCAACCGGCGTCGTGGCGCTCGTCGCCGCCATCCTGCAATTCTGCTGGCTTGACGATCCCGGTCGCGATCCGGTCGCCTTCTTCACAGGCTGGGCCTTGGCCGCGGTGCTGTCGGCGGTGATGATCTGGATCGAGATGCGGGCGCGTTTGGGCCGGCACCATTCGGGTCTTGCCGACGCCATGATTCATCAGGCGATCGAGCAGTTCCTTCCCGCGGGCGTCGCCGGTGTGTTGCTCGCGGCGATGCTCTGGAAGTTTGCACCGGAGACGTTGTGGATGCTGCCGGGGCTTTGGCAGATACTCGTGAGCCTCGGCATATTTGCATCCGTTCGCTCGCTGCCGCGCACCGTCGCGCTCGCCGGCGCCTGGTATTTCGTCGCCGGTTTCGCGGTATTGATACTGGCCAGCCAAAGCCATGGGCTGTCGCCCTGGACCATGGGCTTGCCGTTTGCGGTCGGCCAGTCGTTGATGGCTGCGATCCTGTACGTTGCATCAGGAGAGACCGATGCCGACCGCTGAAAGCGCACCGTTCTCCTACGACGGTCTCGACCGCGTGATCCACGAGAAGGCGCGGCTTGGGCTCTTGACCTCGCTGATGGCTCACCCGAAGGGATTGGCGTTCGCCGATCTCAAGCAACTCTGCGGACTGACCGACGGCAATCTCAGCAGTCACTTGCAGGTGTTGCAGGAAGCGGGTCTCGTCGAAGTCACCAAGGGTTACGAAGGCAATCGGCCTCACACCAGTTGCCGCCTGACCAAATCCGGCCGCCGCCGCTTCCTGGATTATCTGGCCGTGCTCGAACGGCTGGTGCGGGACGCCGCGAAGGCCGCCGGCAAGGAGCCCGCGCCGCTGGCGCGGCTCGGCATCCTGCCAACCTGATCGTCTTTATTTTTACACAGGAACTTTGCAATGCAAAGTGATCTCCCCACCGAACCCCAATCCTTCAAGCTTCATGTCGGCATCATCATGGACGGCAACGGGCGATGGGCCACCCGGCGCGGGCTGTCGCGCCTGCGCGGGCACGAGGCCGGCGTCGAAGCGATCCGGCGGATCGTCGAAGCGGCGCCGGCGCAGGCCGTGGGAACGCTGACGCTCTATGCGTTCTCAACCGACAATTGGCGCCGCCCCAAGGCGGAGGTCGCTGCGCTGATGACGCTATTGCGGTTCTATCTCGCCAACGAGGTCGAGAGCCTGGTCCGCAATGGCGTTCGTCTCACCGTGATCGGGCGCCGTGACCGTTTACCTGACGGCATCGCGGCAGCCATCGGGCGCGCGGAACGAGCGACGGCCTGCGGCGATGTGCTGCATCTGCGCATTGCGGTCGACTACTCTTCGCGCGATGCGATCCTGAATGCGGCCGCGCGGGTCTCGGATAAAGAAAATCTCACCCGCGAGATGTTCTCCGATCTCGTCACCGGCCAGAGCGGGCTTCGTGACGTCGACCTCATCATCCGCACCAGCGGCGAGAAGCGCTTGTCCGATTTCCTGCTCTGGGAAGGCGCCTATGCCGAATTGCATTTCACCGAGCGGATGTGGCCCGAATTCGAGGCCGAGGATCTCGCCGAAGCGCTGGACTCCTTCCATCGGCGCGAGCGCCGCTTCGGCGGCTTGCAGACGTTGTTGCTTGAACCAGCTGCGAGCCTCTAAGCCTTTTCGAGTATCCTGATGTCGAGGGCCGGACTGCTACCGTGACAGCGAACCGGTCGAGCAGCGCGCCGGACGACTGCGATCAGTTGGCCCGCAGCGCGACGTTCAGTTCATGGAAGCGTCGCGTCAGTTCCGCGACGCTCTTCCAGCCGGTCTTTTCGCGCGTCCGGCGGAGATGCGTATACACCGTCGTGACGCTGACGCGGCGGGACCGCGCATAGCCCACGGCCGTCATGCCGGTGCCGAGTGCCTGCACCAGATGCGCCTCGGCATTGGTGAGGCCGTAGAGCTCCCGCAGCATGCGGCAAATTGCCGAATTTTGCTGGCGCGGGTCGTGGATCAACAGCATCGCCACCGCATCGGGGTTTGGGGTCGCCTCCATTCGCGCGCGCGTCAGCGGGCGCACCGACACCGTAAAGGGCGGAAGGCCGCCCTCCCGCGGTACTGCGAAGTCGGTCAGGCCGAAGGCGGCTGGAGGGTCCTCGACCCGTTGCACGGCGCTCAAGGCGGCGGCGAAACGGGTGCGCAGTTCTATTGTCGGAAATTCAACGGTGCGGCGATCGATGCGGAAATCGCCGCCGCGCGCCGCGAGAATCCGCAGCGCCTCGTTGGCATAGACGATCCCTCCGTCACGCCGGAGCAGTGCGACGCCGTCGGCGAGAAGGTCGAGGGCGTCTTCCAAGGCATTGGCGCGATCGGGGATGGCGACCGCTTGCACATAGAGATTACTTCTCAACATCACGTCTCCAGCTACCCGCAAGGCGCGCCAATCGGCACGCGCCGGTTGCGATTTGATCAACCCCATTCGTTCAACGGAATTCCCCGTCATTAGTCGTGACAGCGCCGCTCTGGTTCAAATAACACCGTTTCGCGGCGAGTTCTGTGCGGTGCGTCACTCGCTTCGCTTCGCATTAGCCCGGACGATTGACGGCTGTGTCCAAGCGCGTTTGCTCATTGCGCGCTAGATTCCGCGAGCCAACATAGCGAGGTCTTGCCTTGTCAAAAATCGATTCGGTTTACGCGCCAGCGCCAAATGTCGAGCGTTGGAATGGCTTGCGGCTGTTGGGCTTTGCGGCGCGTGCGCTGCTAGGCGCGTTGCAGGATTCACGCGAGCGCGCGGCGCGGAAAATTCTTCGCGACTATCGCCATTTGCTGCCGGAACCAACCGGCGCGAATTCATTTCAAGAAGGCGACAAGAGAATCTCAAGATAGTCTCAAGGAAATCTCAAGGGTTGCGGACCGGAGAGAGATCCTCACTGCTGTCCGGCAGTTCTGGACCTTGCGACCAACCGTGGGTGACGGGCGACATCACAGAACCCAGCAAGCGGGCCCGATGTCATCCGATCGGGGGATGCCGGGTAGCACCTAGAAGCGCTAACAGGTGGCCGGGCGGAGGATGCGGTACGCGGGGAGCGGAATGGCTTCAACGGATTGGCGTGACTCCCATGACGGATTTGGACAATCGCATTGTTGAATTTTCTACCGATCATATCCCCGAGAAGGACCGCACGGCCTTTTGGCGCGAACATTATGGACAGGTCATGCTCCGCGTCGATCTTGAGCCGGCGCGAGACGCGGCTTTCGTAGCCCGGATCGCGTCGCTGGCGCTCCCGGGGTTGCAGCTCATGGACGCTTCGTCGTCGCCCGCGAAAATTTCGCGCAGCGGCCGCTTTCTTGCCGACGGCAACGACGACATCATCGTCGTGATCAACCGGACTGGATCCGCCAATATCGTATCCCGCGGCCACGAACAAAGCCTGCGCGAGGGCGAAGCGATCGTATTGAGTGGCGGCGAAGCGGCATCGTTCCACCGCACCAGCATGGGGCGATCCTTCACGCTGCGTCTGCCGCGCGCCATGTTCGAACAGACGGTTGTCAACCTCGACGACGCCTTGATGCGTCCGATCCCCGGTGACCGCGGCGCGCTGAGACTTCTGGCGGATTATGCAGGCTGGCTGTTGAACGCGGGTACCGCGATCGATCAGCAATTGCGCAACGTGTCGGTCCGCCACGTGCAGGACCTGCTGGCGCTTGCGGTCGGCCCATCGGCGGATTTTGCCGATACCGCGAGGACCCGCGGCTTGCGCGCTGCGCGCCTGAAGCTCGCGAAAGCCTACGTCGTGGCGCATAGCCACCGCCGCGATACCTCGATCGGGACGCTCGCGGCCAGCCTCAACGTCACCCCGCGCTACTTGCAGCGTCTGTTCGAGTCCGACGGCACGACATTCTCCGAATATCTCATGGCGCAGCGTCTGGCGCGCGCGCACCGGCTGTTATGCGAGTCGGGCGCGAGTCGCACCGCGATCAGCACCATCGCCTACGATGTCGGCTTCGGCGATCTCTCCTATTTCAACCGTCGCTTCCGCCGTCAGTACGGCCTCACGCCGCGCGAGGTGCGGGGCGATTAGGCGTAAAGGCGAGGGCATGACAGCAGCCGCGATCATTTGAGCGGGCGGCTTTTAGCCTTTTTGGGCCGGACTCGCGCCTGCGCCGGCGCATTTCGCTCGAGCTCCCAAGCCAGGAACTGCTTGAACAGCGCTTCCTTCTCGGCATTCGACTGCTCTTTCGTCGCGGCTGCGGCCGGTGCCACGGCGGCCGGCACCTGGCTCTGCATCGCACTGTGATAGGCCGACGTAACTTGCTCGCGCGACGGCGCCATCGTGACGGTCGTTACGCTGGGAACGCCGGGCGTCTGATTCGCCGGCCTCGATAGCCCGGCCGGATCGTTTGACAATTCGATGTCCTTCGCCGTGAGTTGCACGGAGTCCGGTTGTGCCGCCGCGAATGGCGACGGAAGCATGGCGGCAATCGAAACTTTGGCATCGACGGCGATGTTGCGCATGTCATCGGAAGAGAACAGCGCGAACAGGACGGCCACGGCCGATGCCACCAAGACGCTCGCGAGAATCCATGACCGGACGGAGGGGCGTCGCTTCCGCAAGAGATTTGTGAATTCCCGCGGGTCCGGCTCGTCGTCGTTTCCGGAGAGAAATGAAGGGGCGTGTTCATGCGAAGGGTAGTCTGCCTTCGCCGACCGTCCGAACTTGTAGAGCGCTACGTTGTCGCCGGCTATGTCCTCGTCGGACGTTTCGAAATCCGAATCAGGGGATCGACCGGATGTCGTTTGTTTCACTACGATGCTCCATCTTGCTTAACGCAATGACCGGGGCATCCGAATACGACGCCCGGCGGCTCTGCAATGGTAGATTCGAATGGGATAATCCCGTGCAGTCACGCTATCGCGTTGGCATGACACTGCAACCGAACTTGCTCGTTAAGCTGAATGCCGGCGCCGCGAGTTAATTCTCGGACCAAACAAAACAGTCCGAAGGCGGTCTCGCTGTAGTGCGGATGGGGCCGCGGCATGTCTCAGACGTGCCTGAGTGATAGCGGCTGGATTGCCTCTCCACGAGATGCGCCGATGTCCGGTCCGGGTAGCGCACTCATGCGACGCATCAAGTACCGGCCGGCGGCTCCGCTTTGCCGTTGTCCCCAAGGCAGAGGGGATGGCCTATCGTTCGGTGAAAGCCACATCCAACGAGTTGAAGACCGGTTTAAACATATATCGAATGATCGATTTGGAGCCGGTCTGAATGTGCGCCTGAAGAACCATTCCTGGCGTAATTGGATAGTCGGTGGTGCCGGAGCGAACATGGTCCTGTAGCAGTCGTATCGTAGCCTTGTAATAGGGTTCGGCACTATTCTGGCCGGCAGGAGTCTGCTGAGTGGGCGGCGGTGAAAATGTCGTGGCCGACAAATATTCGACCCTGCCCCGAACGGGACCGAAGATCGTGCTGTCATAGGTCAAAAGCCTAATCTCCGCATCCGCATCCGCACGAATGTGGCCGGCATCCTTCGGATCGATATGCACCTCGGCAACCAACTCGCGTTCCGTGGGTACGATCCGGGCCACGAGGTCGCCAGGTCGCACTACTTCGCCGATCGATTTCGGCGCAAGCTCTTGTACGATCCCATCGGAAGGCGCCCGAACCAATAGCCGATCGGAGCGATCGGCAAGCTTGACAAGCTGCTGATCGGTTTCTGCCAGATCGGTTGCCGCCTTGACCCGCTCTTCGCTTAGCTTTTGCTGCGCCTTGGCATCGGCTTCCGACAAACTGCTTTCAGCTTCTATCAAGGCCTCTTTGGCCGTATCGAGCTTGCCCTCGAGAGTGAGCCGGTCACCTTCGCTGCGCTGAAAAGCAGATTTGGCCTCGAGCCAGCTCTTTCGTGATCCGGTCCCCAGGCTCTTCAGGCTATCTTGCATCTCGACCAATTCACGCTGGACCTCCACCTGCGCGTTCGCAGATTCCACACCAGATATCAGCGTAGCTATCTCACCGCGTTTCTGTGCAACCTTGGCGGTCAAGGTTGCCCTTTCCTGTCGCCTCTGGAAAATCGCGCTGACATACAGCTTTTCTTGCTCCGTCGCCAGATCCGGGAATTTCCTTGCCAAATCGTCAAAGTCCGGTGTCTCATCGCGACTCTGTGCCTCGAGGCGGATAAGCTGAAGTCTCAAGGCCGCGCGTCGGGCTTCAAATTGGTTTCGTTCACCGACCGACGATTCCGGGCGCAACCGAACAAGGGGCTGCTCGGCCGTTACCCTCGAACCCTCTTTGACAAAAATCTCAGCGACGATTCCACCTTCGAGGTGCTGAACCATCTGAACTTGGCCCCGTGGCACGATTTGGCCCTGGGCGATGGTAACTTCCCGAACCCGCGTCATGGACGCCCAAACGATCGTGGCAATGACGAAGCCAGAAATGGTAATAAGGGTCGCGACCAGCACACGAGGCGGCCGACCATCTTCCAACACCAGTGGTTGGGTCAGACGTCTCGCGATTTCAGTTCGCCTGGTAATTACCGGCAGCAAGGTGTTCGAGCCTCAAAATGGGCGTCTATAAGACGCGCCAATTATAGGTAGTTCGCATTAATAAAATGTGCGGCCAAATTTAGAAAAATATCAGGCTGCCGTGGCTATGCGCTCCAAGACCCTGTCCGGCGGACCGTCGAGGAATACCTGTCCGTCCTTGAGCAGGATGACGCGGTCAGCCAGCCGCATATGGCTCGGGCGGAACGTCGTAAATAGAACTGTCGCGCGGCCCTTCAGCGCCGCAAGCTTATTGAGCAAGTGCAATTCTGACGCAGTGTCGAGGGAAGCCGCGGGGTTATCCAGCAAATAGACGGGCGCGTCCTTTATGAAGCAGCGTGCCAGTGCTAACCGTTGCTTCAAGGCATCTGAGAAATTTTCAAGATCTGCAGCCGTCAGGCGGCGACCGATGCCCCCGCACATCAACTGTTCTTCGCTATCCAGTCCCATTTCTCTGAGAACCCGCATTACCTCTGCGTCATTTGCATCCGGTCGCGAAAGCCGAATATTTTGCGCCAAGGTGCCGTAAAAGAAACTCGTGGTTTCTGGCATAAATGCTATCTGGGAGCGCCATTCGGTCGGATCAATCTGCCGCAAATCCATATCATCGACCAGCACAGAGCCAAGGGTAGGCGGATAAAGTCCCGCTATAAGCCTAAGTAGTGTTGTTTTGCCAACGCCGCTCGCGCCGGTGATGGCGACCATCTCGCCCGGCTTGATCTCGAGTTGCACACCGCGGAGCACAGCCTCCTGGCGTTGCGCGTAACGAAAGGCAAGGCGCTGCACGGATACTTTTCCACTAAATTGTCGGAAAAAGGACCGTGGCGCCCGCACGTCGCGTTCGCTTCGTATCTTCATGAGCCTGTCAATTTGCTTGAAGGTCTGCAGTGCCTGCTCCAGCCGAGGCAGGGAAAGATAGGTCGATTGAAGCGGCGACAGCACTCGCCACACCAGAGCCATGGTGCCGATCAACGCGCCTGAAGTCATCGACCCCTTGCTCACGCTTAGCGCACCAAGACCAAGCGTCACGATGCCGGCAATGCTGACCAGCACCTCCCCCATATTTTGCACAGCGCTATTGAACCTGTGTGCCCGATGGCTCTGGTCTGAAATCAGTTCGGTCAGATCTCGGTGCCGTGCGATCCATATGTGTTCGGCGCTCAGCGAACGGATCGCACGACGCTTGGTGAAGATCTCGTGAAGCAAGATGTTGCGACGCTGCCTGGCGAAGCTGATCGCGCGAACATAACTGCGCGTAATCGGAATTGTTATGGCAGAGAGCGCAACATAAACCGTGATGAGCGACACCGGTACCCAGACAAGATTTCCGCCCCACAGCGCGATCGCGATGAGAAAGATGAAGATGAACGGAATATCGACAACTGATGAAGCCAAAGTTCCGGTGAAGAAATCGCGCATACTCTCGAATTGCTTCAGTCGCGAGATTTGAGTGCCGACCGGCGCGGCTTCGACCATCGAAACCGGCATGTTGAGGATCACCTCGAATGCCTTCATGCCGATCAGCGCATCGATCCGGGCGCCAAAATATGCCATCGCGCGCGCGCGGACGCTGCGTAATGCCAAGTTCGTGGCCATTACGATGCCGGCGCCAATTGCGAGCATAATCACGGTGTTTATCGACTTGGTGCCGATCCCCAGATCATATACGCAAATTACAAAGATCGGCAGCGCAAGCGCCGCGAGGTTTCCCAGCAGACTAAACCCGAGGGTCGCCAAGATTGTCGGCTTGAATTGTTTAATCGCGGAGAATAGCCAGGACGCTCCTTGTTCAACGGCTTCAGTCCCAACTGACTGGTCCCAAACGAAGTAGGCCCAGCCGCCTTGTTTCGCTGGTTCGATTTTCGTCCAGGAAGCGGACTTGCCGTCGAATGCAAGAAGGGTTCCGTCTGGCTCGCGGTCTACGATCAGCGTGATGTCCGTTCCGTCGCGCGTAAACAAACACGGTATTGAATGGGACTTGATCTTTGATTGCTTCAGAAATTTACGGGTTGTCCCGTAACCCAATAAGGAAAGGACGCGACGCAGAGCCTCGATATTATCGATACGATCGAAATGCGGCAGGGCTTCCTGAATCAGGCGTCCCTCGCCGGCCCAGCCCAACAATGCGAGCGTCGGAGCAAGACAGGCTTCCGCGGCGGTCTCGGGATGAACGATACTGTTAATTGCCGAGATCAGAGATTCTTCCGGGGAGCGTGACAAATCATCTGAAACATCGGCAAACTCGGCGGCAAGTCGCGCCAAGTTGGCGTGCACCGGATTTTCAATCGTCTCTGGCGCGGATGTCTGGCTTGCGCCAACGAGGGGCGATCCTGGGTCACCATGCGTCGTCACGTCGCCACCTTCCGCGAATCGCCGAGGGAGGAAGGAGACCAGTCGGCACGACCGTCTTCGAGAACAATCTGATGGTCGCACAAAGCCAACAGCGACGGACGGTGCGTTACAACGATTACGGTCAAGCTGCCGCGGAGGACATTCAGTGCCTTAATCAGCGCGGGCTCGGCAATGGCGTCCAAGAGCATATTGGCTTCATCCAGAGCAAGCACCCGTGGACGATTTGTCAGCGCGCGGACGATGTTCACCTGCTGCGCAATCGACATCGGCAGATCGTCAGCGAGGCCTTCTCCAAGCTTAGTCTCGTAACCATCCGGGAGGAGATTAATAGTTGCTTCGAGGCCCAGGAGTTGCGCCATCTTGCGAGCGAAATCGCGCTTCTCAGGACCGAACATGGTGAGATTCTCCATGATGGTGCCAGAAAATATTGCTGGAACAGCTCCGACATAGGCGATGTGTCGGCGTATCGACGCAAATCGCGGGGCGACTGTCGATGCGCCATCGACCATGACGCGACCGGCGGTTGGTTCGATTTCCCCCTGCATCAATCTCAGCAGCGTGGTCCGTCCGGAACTTTCCTTTCCCTTCACACCTATGATTGCGCCGGCCTCGATCGAAATATCGCGGACCGCCAAAGTGTGATTGGGATCGTTTGGATTTCGATAAACGACGTTTTCAAATCGGATATTACCCTTGATAGACGTATGAGTTTCCCCAGGAACATCGGCCGAAGGCAAATCGAGGAGCGATTTAACTTCGGCTCGACGATGATCGACGGTTTCCTTCTCGGTCCAGAGAGAAATCGCCCGCAAAAGGGGCTGCAGAATTTGACCCGACAGCATCGTGCAAGCCGCGAGAGCCCCCATGGTAAGCTGGTCGTTGATGACTTGGGAGCCTCCGATCGCAACCACGACCAGTTGCGAAACGCTTCCGAAAAGCAGTGCCGCGGTTTGGTTCGCTTGTCCGGTCGAGATGGAGGACATCGTTGTTTTCGCCACCGCTTCCTGCAACCGTTCAAAGCGCCGCTGCATCTGCGGCTCCATCGCCATAACCTTGACCGTGTGAATCCCGGTCAACACCTCGGCGATAAAGTCATATTTCCGATTGTCCTGAGTGGTCCGCGCATCGAGTATTCTACGGAATTCACGAGCGCGACCTATCGCAAGCGCAGCAAACACGAAAAACAGACTTGCAGGTACGAGCACCATTGCGCCGCCAACGATCGCCATCACGACAAGCGCGATACCCACAAATGGCAGATCGATTAAGACCAACCGTGCCTGGCCACTGTGATAGTCAGCCAGTGCTGCCGCCGCTGTATAGCGGTGCACGTGCACGGCGGCAGGTTCGCGCTCGAACCCTCCGTTGGGCGCCCGAAGAAAGCGTGCGACTCCTTCGTTTTCCACATTTCGGGCAAAACGGGTCGCCTGCCAGGATAGAAGAACTGACCTTAGCGTTTTCAGGACGAAGTCGATGACCAATGCTATCGCGAGACCAAAGAAGAGCCATGCGAGCGTCGAAAACGATCGGTTTGGAATAACGCGATCGTACACCTGCATGATCGAGAGCGGGAGCGACAAGGCGAGCAGATTTATGACAAAGGATGCCAAATAAACTGCCGCCGGAACCGTCGGCTCATGAACGATACTTCCGCCCGAGGATAAGAAACTAACCGGCGTCGTACGCGCGGCGCTGACCGACCGACGACTGGAAAGCCGCTGCTTTGCCTCCGACTTAAAGGTGGCGATGAAACGCTTAAGGGACACAACTGGTACGCCATTACATTAAAAACGCCCCAATCATTGACGGGATTTGCTTAGCGTCGCGTTAAGGTAAATCTGGATTTCGCGAGCGCTCGCACCAGGCCAACGACCCGTTCCCAA
>Ga0210401_10003387_pt1 | contig 17082 bp, 14 predicted proteins | sample IncBWH32MmetaG_FD_150866 | JGI IMG/M metagenome (GOLD analysis project Ga0210401, IMG submission 150866) | Forest soil microbial communities from Barre Woods Harvard Forest LTER site, Petersham, Massachusetts, United States - Inc-BW-H-32-M | ecosystem: Environmental > Terrestrial > Soil >... | reverse complement strand
TTCCGCGAGGAAGGGATCGTGCGAGGCGTTGGACTGAACGACAATGGCGAAGAACAATCAGGAATGGGAGTGGGGATCGGCGACTTCAGACTGAGCGGCCACTTAGACTTGCTGAAGACCCATTTCGTCGAAGACACCTGCGAACTCTTTCAAAATGATGGGAAAGCCAACTTTAGCGATGCAACGCTCTCAAGTCGGATAGGAATTGAGACGAGCTATACATGTTGGGGGGCGGGGATCGTTGATCTTGACAACGATGGGTATCCCGACATCTTCATTGTTACGGGTGGCGTCTATCCGGAGGTGGAGCGGCGATTCCCTCGTTATCCCGACAAATGTCCACGGGTGCTCTTTCGGAACCTGGGGAACGGTACATTCGAGGAGTTAGGGAGAGAAGCCGGTCCAGCCATCATGGAGCGGCACTCAAGCAGAGGATGCGCTTTCGGAGACTTTGATAATGACGGTGATATCGACATCCTGATTGTGAATATGAACGAACCGCCTTCTTTGCTCAGGAACGATGTCCGCGGAACAAATCAATGGATGAAGGTAAAGCTCGCTGGGACGCAGTCGAATAGAAGCGCAATTGGGGCGCGCGTACTGGTGCGTTACGGTGGAAAAGTGCAAGCCCAGGCTGTAACCAGCCAGTCGAGCTTCTATTCCTCGAATGATAAACGCCTTCACTTTGGGCTTGGCAGTGCAATCGCTGCCGACATCGACATCTTCTGGCCCAGTGGGAATGTTCAATCTCTAAAGAACGAGCCGGTGAATCGTCTGATCACGGTCATCGAGGGAAAGGGAGTGGTGTCGAGAGAGGAGTTCACCCAAAGAACGCCGCCGGTATGAATGGGTGACAAGATAACGGCTCACTAGGAATCATGCTCGGTTTTCGCTCGCACCTCCTCGGGGGAATAGATGCGCACGAAAGGAATTCGCCAAGCAAATTGCTGTTCGCTACAGCTGGGTTCAGCCCGCAAGGCAAGGAGACAAGTCCTGTTCTTTCCCTGCTCTTGGGCGGCGCTTGTGTGTTTAGGGATCGTCTTTCCGCCTACACAACCATCGTGTTCGGCACAAGACCACGGGCCCACATGCGGGGCGCAAGGTGTGTTTAAAATGGCCGACGCAGAATTGAAACAGAAGCGGTACGACCAAGCCGAGCAAGAACTGGACCGTCTTCGCAGTTGCGGCAGCTTGTCTTCAATCGACACGTTTAACCTAGGCTGGCTGTATGGACGAGCTCATAATTTCAAAAAAGCGTTAACCGAATTCAATAGCGTGAGTCAAAACGTGCCCGACCAGAAAACTCACCAATATGCAACTGCTTTAGCCCAATTCGAACTCGAGGATTACAGGGCCGCGATCGAAACGCTCACAAACAATTCCGGGAGTCAGCATCTGAGCCAGGAATCGGTTAATTTGTTGGCGGTGAGTTATTCGAAGATTGGGCTTTATCGTGAATCTTATACGGTACTAACGGATGAGCTTCATCGACACCCCGATGATCGGATGACCTATCTCAATCTCGTCACGCTTCTCTGCGATGAGGGGGAGGTCACCAAGGCGGTCGATGTAGCAGATAGAGCGGTATCAATCTTTCCGCGGGATGCAGAGATCTTGGTCGTGCGTGGAGCCGCATATACCTTAGTCGGGGAAGCAGCCAAGGCGCGCACGGATTTCAAAGCCGCAATCAAAGCATCTCCTCTTTACGGCCCGCCACGCTTCTTTCTTGCCGTATCGGAATATAGAGACGGCAACTACGGTGTCGCTTGCGACGAGATCTCACAGGCCTTGAAGGTGGGCGTGAAGGACTCCGATTTGTACTACCTTCTGGCAGAAGCCATATTGCGACTTGATCCAAGTAATTCTCAAAAGGTGATGATTGAACTGAACCGTGCTGTTGCAATGAACCCCAGGCAAGTTCAAGCCCTTTCTCTTCGGGGCAAACTCCGACTGCAACAGAACGATGTTAAGGACGCGGTGAGCGACCTCGAATTGGCTCACAAGATCGATCCGGCCTCCCCAAGTGCAACGTACAATCTGGCACGGGCGTACTTCGCCTTGGGAAAGACAGAAGAGGCTAGTTCTCTGTCGAAGCAGTTGGCCGCCCCAGGCGCCGACGCAGTTAGCGAATTGAGCGATCAGAAACTCAAGAGTGCGCTGGGTTTACAGTTACGCGAGCAAAACAGATAGCAATTCTCGAAGTAAGTGCCCGCGGCCTGACTCACGCGGAGTGCAAGGTTCACCGGGAGGAATATTGGGATCCAGAGCTCACGCCCTTGCTGCATGCGGTTTCCCATATTCTCGGATTTGCCCCGCAGAACTGCACCCGTGCACCTTGCGCTCACCGTAGCCGGCGGCGGATTTACAGACTTGGTCATTGATACCATCTTCGGTGCGGATCTGAGGCTAGTCGGCGCCCTGAACGCTGAGCCGAAGTTGGAGGGCTTCGACGCGAATGCGCGGCTTGTAAATCTGCGGCATCAAGGCAAGAAATACATGATTTCCCGTAACGGAGCCGCTGTCATACGCTGACTTTTGACTCAGCCGTTCTGGAGTTTCCTAGTGAAGGCACTGGCTGTCGATATCGGAGGTACGCATGCCAACTGTGGCTTGGTGGAAAACGATCGCATTTTGACACATGAGAGCGTTGATCTGACGGGCACCATGAATATTCGCGCGGTGCTATCTCGTGTTGGCGATGTCCTTCGACATTTGGTCCATCAGCATTCACAATCTCTCACAGACTTTCAGGGCATCGCCGTGGGGTTCGCGGGTCTGGTCGATTCTCGGATCGGAAGGGTCGTCTCCACCAACAAGAAATATGATGATGCTCCTGAAGTAGATTTTTGTGCTTGGGCGCGCGATGCGTTTGGACTCCCCTTACGTATTGAGAACGACGCACGTTTGGCTCTTCTCGGAGAATCGTATGCAGGAGCCGCCCGTGGTTTCGGCGATGTCGTCATGATGACATTGGGCACAGGCATCGGAGGAGTTGCCATGATCGAGGGCAAACTGCTGAGAGGTAAGCATGCCCAAGCTGGCTGTTTGGGCGGGCATATACCGGTTCTGTTCAATGGCCGCCCCTGTACCTGCGGAGGTATCGGGTGTGCGGAAGCAGAAGCCTCAGGATGGGCTCTTCCCGGTGTGGTCCGCGGTGTTCCCGGGTTTCCCGAGAGCAGCCTCTCGAGCATTGCCAACATCGGCTTTAAACATCTTTTTGAGGAAGCGGAGCGCGGAGATCGCGTCGCGCAAATCGTCCGCGATCGGTGCCTCAATATTTGGGCGGTCGATGCGGTGGCATTAATTCACGCCTATGACCCCGAAGTCATCGTCATCGGCGGGGGAGTAATGGAAAGGGCTGACATCATCAGCCCCTACATCGAAGCTTATGTGCAGAAATATGCCTGGACTCCGTGGGGGAAAGTGCAGATCCGTCGCGCTGAATTAGCAAACAATGCCGCGCTCGTCGGAGCCGTTCCGCTGATTTCCGAGCGAATGTCTTAGGCACTCCGACCCGTATACAAATGCCACAAGGACGCGTTTCGCTAAAGGGTGCAGCGCTGACCGCAGAACACTGAAGATGCCAACTGTCTTGTTCACCAGGCCGTGCATCTCTCGAAAGATGGGAGCGTCTCGGTTTGCCTGATAGAAAACCACTGCCGACTGAGTTCCGAACGATGAGTCCCACTTTCGAGAGGTTTTCGAGTTCACGTGGAACCGCGCCAACGCTAGCATCTACTTCGCGTGCGATTTGGCGCGTCTAGAAGGATTGATCGGCGTGGACCAAAGAGCAGAGCCAGGATGGCGCCCCGCGTGCGCCCAAACAGAAGGTCCGCCACAGACCGTTACATGTACTCATTCCGAGAACAGTTGTACTCAGGATGAGAACACACTTCAAGAGCTCGCTTGAATTTGCTTATCCTCTTTTTTATGGTTCTTGGGGCCGACGCTTAGGCGAACATCGGCGCTGGTCACAGAATGGCCACAAAACTGGGGCCACCTCGACAAATTAAGTTGTTAATTGAAAAAGGGCTTAGGCCGAGAGAATCCCTGCCACTTGCGGTCTTCATAAGTTGAGGAACTCCGCATATTGGCGCAGGCCAAACGCTGCAGCAGGTTCTTCGAACTCTCTATTCGGGGATGACCTCGATCGCGCTGATCGAAGGATAGTTGACGGCAGGAGTGAAGTAGATTTCGATCTTGCCCTGGGGCGTGGGTTCAATGTGTTGGAATGATTTGACCAACGGTCCGGAGCCGGATTCCCGGGAAATATCAAATCTTCTGAGAAGCATCGATCCATTACACGAGACATCGAAGACCCGGCTGCCCACACCTCCAATGCCGCCATTCTGAACGCCAAACCAATGCTCCATAAAGTGCAGTCTCAAAGTGTACTTCGCGCCCGTCGCAACAGGCACGATGTAACGGAAATGCCCAAACCGATGCCATTCGTAAAGGCGACCATTCGGGACCTTGGATAGACCACCTCCGAAACTACTAAGGCGGCCGCCGAAGAAGTACCGGTCCGGCATCCAAACATTGCCGCTAGAATCGGTGTACGGAGAATGTCCGACGACAATCCTGACCGGAAGCATGCGATGCGGAGTGCCTGGCAGAATTTCAATCGCATTGACAAACGCCTCGGGAGTGACGAAGTCCACATGAATGGTCCCGTCGCTCGCAGGCGCGACATCAGTAAACACTTTCGTGGTTGCAATGTCATCCCCGCCGGCGTCGTCCACCACATCCAAGTTGGTAAGCGGTCCGCCATTGATCGAGAATCCCACGTTGCGGCTATTCTCCTGGAGCCCCGATGTTTCGGCAAAAAGAAGATGAACCTCGTAAGTTCCCGGCGGAACAGGATAAGAGCAGTGAAAAACGCCGCGCCGCCCGCTGGAGAAAAGAGCCGTATCCTCTGTGCCTTGGATCGGGTGACCCGTAACGGAGAAAGATGTCCCTCCTGAACAGAAATGATCGCTCTCCCACTTTGAACCGCCGCCGTCCGTGTAGGAGGCGGAAGGATTGCCCGCGATGGCGCGTAGAATCTTCCCGGAAGCGTAGTCCGGAGTGACAGTGGCCTGGGTCGTTGGGGGGCTGTCGCGCCGAATTCTCCCATTCCATTTCTTCCAGAAAAAAACCAAGAGTACACAGACAGAAACTGCAAGAATGGCCGCCAGCATTACCCTGAACTTACTTCCGGATCTGGCCGCACTGTACACTCCTGACACGTCGTCTGCTTTTGAGGTCTGCGGTGGGAAGGCAGCATGGTGCAGACCTTCTCGTCGACCGTTCCCTGGGGAGGAAACGCGGTCGAGAGCTCGGCCGTTCTTCTTCTCCTCGAGTGTGGATTCGCCTCCGGCCGTTTCCACGTCGCGTGCATGAATGAATTTAGGAACGTAGTGGCCGGGGGGAAGACAGATCTGAACGGCATGTTCGGCTCCGGCGCTTCGATAGTAATCTTCGAGCCGCTTTCGCAAGGCATGAGCAGTAACCCGGACGATGGTATCCACTTGCGGATCAAAAGATTCCGGGCGCCCAAGTGCTTGCACTGCAATGCTGTACTCCTTGATTTCGTCGACGGCTCCTTCGAAATACTTTTCGCAAACGAATGTCAGCAGTCGAACGGGATTATTCGTCCGCCCAAATACACCGGACGACAAGACATCGGCTACTTCAGCCCGTTCGGCCTCAAGTTTGCTGATCGCCGGTTCCAAGCGCTTACCCCCGAGAGAGCGGCCCCTTCGACCTTGTCACCCCGTCTTCGAGGTGAGTATAACCGAATTTTCCGCCGCACGACACAGGGCCAAACACCTGTAATTTAAACGACTTAAGGCGAAAGCGCGGCGGCGGAGGTTTCCTGCCTCGCAAGCGAAATAACCGTTCCACTCTCACCGTGAATTCACGGTTACCTAACTTCCCCGAGAGATGTGATCGCTGCTGTACTCCTTCATCGATTAATTCGTTTGGTCCAAGTTGCAGTTTAGCTTCCTGAGCTGCTTGGTAGCGGCTGGTCAGAGGAGCGGACCTGCAAGAAATGCCCGTCCTCCCCAGGAGATATCAAAATGATTTCAGTCCGCCCGAAGAGTCATCTTTCCACCAGCTTCTGCGGAACAAAACGTCCTTGCCTGGCGGCGGTCAACGCCCCAATAATCCTGCTCACTGCCGCTGCGATGCTACTGTGGGTGCCAGTTGAGTCCGCCTTTGCGCAGGACATTGTCGGCCGAATCTCCGGAACTGTCACCGATACCCAAGGCGCCGAAGTCGCCAGTGCGAGCGTCAGGATCAGCAATGATGCGACCGGAGTCTCTCGCGCGCTGAAAACGAACGGCAGTGGTTTTTACGTCGCCGATAACCTGCCGGTTGGCAGGTATACAGTCACGGTCGAGTCAGCTGGGTTCAAGAGAATCTCTGTGGCTGGAAACGACCTGACGGCAGGTGGACGCCTGACAGTAGACGTCAGGATGGAAGTTGGAGCAGTTACACAGACAGTGGAGGTGTCGGGTGTCGCCAACGCGGTGAATACGACTTCCGGAGAAATCTCCACCACAATCACAAGCCGGGAAGTTGAGAGCTTACCGCTGAACCAACGCCATTACGAGTCCATGGTGGCGTTAATACCAGGCGCCGCCCTCCAAAGTTCGGGACTGAGCGCCGCGAGCATTACGAGCGGATATAACAACAGCATCGCCGTCATCAACGGCCAGCGCCTGGATGGACAGAACTGGAGCGTCGATGGAGGGTGGAATCTCGACGCCGGATCGAACAACAGCGTATTCAACGAGGTGGGTATTGATTTCATTCAGGAAGTCGCCGTTCAGAGTTCCAACTATGACGCCGAGTTTGGGCGCTCCGCTTCCGCCACTGTCAATGTCGTAACGAAGAGTGGAGGCACTCAATATCACGGCGGAGGTTTTGAATTCGTCCAGAACAATATTTTCAATGCAGCCAACGCCGGCACCAAGCTGACATTTGTGCCTAGTGCCCAGGTACCAAGCTTGACCGGATACAATGCGGTGCCGCCATTTCATTTGAACGACTTTGGCTGGGATCTGGGCGGTCCCGTCCCTCATCTTCAGAAAGGAAAGCTGTTCTTCTTCGCCGGTCAGGAATGGAAGAGATTTCGAGGGTCAGCGGCGGGATTGCAGACTGCGACGGAATCGCAGACGTTTCCTACGGCAACGGAGGCGACAGGCGACTTTTCTGACATCTATAGCGGCGGAACTGGGCTGGTGCTCAAAACGCCAGCCATAATTCCAGCCAGCTGCGGCGGTACCCTTTTTATGTCACCCAACGTTATAAACCCCGCATGCATCGCCGGTGACGGCGCGGCCATTGCTAGTCTTTACACGAATGCGGCGAAACTGTCCACGCTCGGAGCGCTGCCCACGGCAACCACCGCGAATAACCTGACTTTCAACTTGCCGAACCCGGCCAATATCCGCGAAGACATCATTCGGGTGGATGAACACCTCAACGACAAACAAAGTATCTATTTCCGGTACCTTCACGATGATGTCGTGATCACCAATCCTTACTCGACCTTCGGCGCTACTCCGGAGGTTCCGGTGGATCCAGACCAGCGCGACCGTCCAGGATACAACATTCAAGTCGGTTGGACGGATGTGCTAAGCCCACATCTCGTCAACGAACTCAAAGCCAATGGAGACTGGCACAAGCAGCATACTCCTCTCTTGGGAACTGCCTGGATGAAGTCCACGTACGGCTTTCAGTTCATTCCACCGCTCGGGAGTCCTGCTCAATACACAGATGGGCTTCCTAATATAAATTTCACGGCTGTTTCAGGATTTCCGACTGCTGCGCCGACTGTTGTGCAGGGTCCGGCGCTGAACTTCCTCAAGTCTCCCACAGCCGACATAAGTGTGGCGGATAACTTTTCGATGGTGAAGAATAACCACGCAATAAAGTTCGGGGGATTCTTCGCCCGCAACTATAAGACCCAGAACTCACGTACGGCTTACGACGGAGCGGTGACGTTTGCCAATACGGCGGGAACGACCAACGGCGCAAACTCGACGGGAGATCCGTTCGCCGATGCCCTTTTGGGAAATTTTAACAACCTCACGCAGACTTCAGCCTATGATGTCGGGTATTTCCGGTTCAATGACATCGAAGCATATGTCCAGGATACTTGGAAAGCGACACGTAAGTTGAGCCTTGTGCTGGGGGTTCGCTACATCCGCACAACCCCGACCTATGCAATAGGGAATAACATTACGAACTTCAACCCTTTTTCGTTCAACCCTGCTCTCGATGCGACCTTTACGACCGCTGGATCGGGCAGCACGATCAGCTCTTCTTCTCCCGGTCTCTGTAGCGGCCCTCAGCTTGACGTAGTGGGCACTCCACTGCTGTCCGTCGAATGCAATGGATTACAGCGGCCTGGGCAAGTACCTTCTAGCCAGGCCCGCAATGTTCCAGCTACTTCCGTCAATCCCCAACTTTTGAGCGCCATATCCCCCTCTGCCGCGCGCGGTTTTTACAATCCGGAAAACCTGTTTTCTCCCCGAATCGGATTTTCCTACGCTCCCTTCAATGACAAAACTGTGATTCGGGGCGGCTTTGGAATTTTCTATGATCACCCGCAGGGCAATGTCTTGGGAAACGGCATCAACTCTCAAGGCTACGTACCATGGTCTCAGTCTGCCGCGATCTCCGGGGTTAATGCCTCATTATCGTCGTACGATTCCGCTCCCGGTGCGGGCACAGTTCCGGCTCCAAGCACGCTCAGCTTGAGTGGTGTTAACCCCAAATTGGTGGTCGCCCGCTTCTATCAATATAGTCTTGGGGTTCAGCATGAATTGCCACAGAGCATGTTGCTGCAGTTGTCTTACGTCGGCAATCAGGGACGGCACATCCTGCGCGGCGGCAACGGCTCCAGCAATATCAACCAACCCACCTGGACATCTCAAGGATTTATCCCTGTCTCGCCGAACCCGAACACCTACGCGTGCGCTGCTGGAATCAATGCAGCTGCCTATGGATGCGTCGGCGGTTTCGCACCTGCCAATCTGGGGAAAGATCAGCTTCGCCCTTATCTCGGATACTCCAATCTTGGCATGGAGTTGAGCGATGTCAATTCCAACTACAATTCAGTGCAAGCTACCCTGACCAAGCGCGCAGGGTTTGTCACCGCTCAGATGGCCTACACGTATTCAAAAGTGATGGGAGACGGCGGTGGTGCAGGAGATGCTTATAACGAAAATCCGGAGCCAGAATGCCCCTTCACTTGTCTGGTCAGTACAGTCTCCAATCCGGTAATTGTTACGGGCGGAACTGCCAATGGAATCGGGGGAACACAGTCCGGTGGTGTGGTGGAGTCCTGGCAAAAATATAATTATGCCAAATTGAGCTTCGACGCGACGCACATCGTCGCAGCCAGTTTCACCGTGGAGTCCCCATGGGGCAAGAGCTTTAGGGGCCTCGAAGGGGCGGTGGTGAAAGGATGGTCTCTGAGTTCGATTGTGCACTACCAGAGCGGTTCTCCGTTCACCGCAAGTGACACCGTACCCCTGGGCGCTTCCACTACCGGCATCACGATCAACCGTCGAGCCAATTTTGTGCCCGGTCAGCCGGTTCGATTTAGCGGCACATGCTCAAACGCTCACGCGATATGCTGGGTTAATCCGAACGCTTTTGCGCCCGAATCTCCTCTCGGGGCGGGTGATGCTCCGGTCAACAACATCATCGGACCTTCCTTTTACCAGTGGGACCTATCACTCCGAAAGCTGTTCCATCTTCACAGGGAGGGTATGGCACTGCAGTTCCAAGCTGATGCCTTTAACGCTTTCAACCAGACGAACTGGAGCGGCCTCGGCGGATTTAGCGTTAATAACGTCGGCAGCAGCAGTTTTGGCCAGCTCACTCAGTCCTTCCCAGCGCGCGTTCTTCAGTTCGGCGGGAAATTCAGCTTCTGAAGCTGTTGGCTTCCGGACTCCAAGGCCAACTCAATTCGATTCCAGGACCCTGAACTATGCAGCAGCAGAGGTGCGTTCGAAATCGCGACTCACGAGTGTCTGGACACCTCTGAGGGGGAGTATGAAAGAAAATGGCTTCGGTTACACCCCCTACGAATGGCACAACAGTGTCATCGCCGGAGCCGGGGATGCGGCGCCAGCTATTGGCCCACGACGAGAGCTTGATGTTAGTGCACTAACATTTTGTGAAGGGAGGGAAGGGTACAAGTCACAGTTCATCCTCATGAACAACTTGTGTATGTTGTGACCGGGCGGATCCAGTTCGACGTCAACAGCGAGACGATCGAACTTCGTAGCGGCGACAGTGTTATTGTGGGGGCAATGTCGAGCATCGGCAACGGCTCTCGAAGACTCTGAAGTGCTGGACGTGTTTGCTCCTTGCCGCGACGACTATGCGCTGTGACAGTCAGAACTTCTACGAGGAGCGGATGGAGGTTTCTCGACGAAACTGGAATCCCGGCGGTTTGGCTTCGAGGTTTCCAGAAGCGGCTGCGTCAAATAAGCCGAAGTCATTGACGATTAATTATTGTCGGCGGAGGGCAGCGCAAAAGTTGCGCGCCGAAGGGACTCCAATTCCTCTCGGCTCCCATCTTACACAAGAATAACGAAGGTGCAAATCATCGCATGAGTCTCTATTGCGCCACGGGAAGTGCTGAAAGCGATCTATCTTTGCAGCAGTTGCACGACCTGCTTGTGAAAAGTCTTGCGAAGGTTGGAAAACGCAACCGGGTTCTTGTCGTGCCACCGGATCAGAGCCGCGTGCATTCGCGCGCCGGCGACCTGACGCGCTACACCTGGGAGTATTTCGGCGACCAGCTCCAGGCGGTCTTGCCTGCCCTCGGCACGCATGCTGCGATGGATCCGGAGCATCTCGCGCGAATGTTTGGCGCCGTGCCGGCGGAGCTTTTCCGCGTGCATAACTGGCGTACGGACGTCGAGACTCTTGGCGAGGTCCCGGCCGAGTTCATCCGCGAGCAATCGGAAGGCAAGCTGAACTATGCGTGGCCGGCACAGGTAAACCGGCTCATTGTGCATGGCGACTTCGATCTCATTCTCTCCATCGGCCAAGTCGTGCCCCATGAAGTTATAGGCATGGCCAACTACACAAAGAATATTCTCGTGGGCACGGGAGGCCGCGAGAGCATAAACGGGAGCCATTACCTGGGTGCGGTTTACGGGATGGAGCGCATCATGGGCCGCGCAGAGAACCCCGTGCGCAACGTTCTCAATTACGCATCCGATTGTTTCCTGCGACATCTGCCCATCGTCTACGTACTCACCGTTGTCGGGCGCACGCCGGACGACCGGTTGGCAGTACGCGGACTTTTCATCGGTGACGATGTAGAGTGCTTTCACCTCGCTGCCGCGCTGAGTTTGAGAGTGAACTTCGAGACCATGGACGCGCCCATGCACAAGGTCGTGGTTTATCTCGATCCGCATGAGTTCCACAGTACGTGGTTGGGCAACAAGGCAATCTACCGTACGCGCATGGCACTGGCCGACGGTGCAGAGTTGATCATCCTGGCGCCGGGCATAAGGGAATTTGGCGAAGACCGCGCCATCGATGCGCTCATCCGGAAATACGGCTATCGCGGAACGCCTGCCACTCTCGCGGCCGTGAGTGCCAATGCGGATCTCGCCAACGACCTTAGTGCGGCTGCGCACCTCATACACGGCTCCTCTGAAGGTCGCTTCACAATTCGCCTGTGCCCCGGTCATCTAAGCAAAGAGGAAGTTGAGGAAGTGGGCTTTGAATATGGCGATTTGGAAACTATGCTCACGCGCTACAACCCGCAGACCCTTCGCTATGGCAACAACCGTGTCGACTGCGAAGAGGTTTTCTTTATTTCAAATCCCGGCTTGGGACTGTGGGCGCACCGCGGTAAATTGTTGGGGCGCGACGCATGATCGTGGTCTTGATAGGCGATGGCGCGGCCCAGGCACGCCCCATGGGTCCAAATCTATTATCATGGACGAATTTAAGAAAGCGTTCACACAAACTGGAATTTCCTCGCTGGATCAGAAACTACTTGTGATCTGGGCAAATCTAGAATGGCGGCCTCCAAATAAAAGGCAGCTTCAAGGAGAAAATGATGGTTACGCGACGCGAGTTTCTCGATGCCCTTGCTGTGGGCGCGGCGGGACTGGCCGTGGGAGCTACGGCAAAGAGCTATGGCCAGATTCTTGGATCGAATGATCGACTCAACTTTGCCATCATCGGTCTGAACGGCCGCGCCTACGCTCACCTCTCGTCGCTCAAGGCAAACAAAAGCGCCGCGCGAATCTCACATGTCTGCGATGTGGACAGTACCATTCTCCAGAAATTCGCCGACAGCGCCCGGCACGAGATGGACGCGGTCCCTGCAACTGACAAAGATTTTCGCAGGATTCTTGAACTGAAAGATGTGGACGCCATCACCATTGCCACTCCCGATCATTGGCATACACCCATGGCAATCGCTGGATTGCAGGCGGGTAAGCACGTCTATGTAGAAAAGCCATGCAGCCACAATCCGGCAGAGGGAGTGATGCTGGTCGAGGCGCAGAGGAAGTATGGAAAGCTGGTACAGATGGGCACCCAGCAGCGCTCATCACCCCACACCATAGAGATTGTCGAAAAAATTCACGCCGGCGCAATCGGCAGCCCCTACTTCGCCAAAGCCTGGTACGTCAATGAGAGGAAATCGATTGGCGCGGGCAAGGAGGTGCCTGTGCCGCCGCGGTTGGATTGGGATTTGTGGCAGGGCCCTGCGCCGCGGTGTCCCTATAAAGACAATGTGCATCCCTATAACTGGCACTGGTTTAGAATCTATGGCACCGGCGAAACGCTTAATAATGGTACGCACGAGGTCGACGTCTGCCGCTGGGCGCTGGGCGTCGACTATCCGAAACGGGTCACTTCGTCAGGCGGCAGATACCATTTCAAGGATGACTGGCAGTTCTATGACACGCTGGTGACCAGCTTCGAGTACGAAGACAAAATGCTCTCGTGGGAGGGGAAAAGCTGCCAGGGAATGAAGTTTTACGGCCGTGGTCGTGGTTCGACAATTATGGGAACGACCGGCGCAGTGCTGATTGATCGCGATGGCTACGAGATCTACGACCTCAAGGGCGACAAGACAAGCGAATTCAAGCTGGGCAAAATGACTTCGTCCGCTGACCTGATCGGACGCGACTCCATGACCGATGCTCACTTCGCGAACTTCATCGCTGCAATTCGGAAGGGCGAGAAGCTCAACGCTCCTATCGCTGTTGGCAACGTCGCCGTTACGATGTTGCAGCTTTCCAACATCGCCTGGGAAGTCAACCGGGAACTGCGTCTCGACACGAAAGACGGACGGATTCAAGGCGATCCCGAAGCAATGAAGATGTGGGGGCGCGAGTACGAGCCGGGGTGGGCGCCACATGTCTAACAAAACCACCTTCTCCCGTCGCGATTTCGTTCGCTCCGGTGCAGTCGTTGCAGCGGCATTTTCCGCTCCCGCCGGCGTCTCGGCGCTGGCTCACGAAAATTCATCTCCCGACGAAGCATTGCCGATCCGTTTGGGTCTGGCCAGCTACACATTTCGTAACTTCAGTCGCGTTCAGATGATCGGCTTTATGAAGCAACTCAACGTATTTGCATTGAATGCGAAGGACGTCAAAGATCATCTCCCGATGGACGCACAGCAGGAGGAAGCCGCGCTGGCGGACTACGTTGCGGCGGGCATCAAGCTCCATGCCGCCGGAGCCATCTATTTCGCGAAAGATGAAGACGCCGACATCCGCAGCAAGTTCGAATACTGCAAGCGGGCAGGTATCGCCGTTATTGTTGCCGGCGACCCTGCACCGGAAACTCTGCCGCGAATGGAGAAGTTCGCGAAGGAGTACGACATCCGTATCGCCGTCCACAACCACGGGCCGGAAGACAAATTGTGGCCTTCGCCCCTGGATGTGTTGCAGGCGGTGAAGGGCATGGATCCGCGCATCGGGTGCTGCATCGATGTCGGGCACACGGTTCGTGCCGGCACCGATGTCGTTCAGGCAATCCACGAGGTTGGCCCGCGGCTGCTTAGTATGCACATGAAGGACCTCACGAACTTCCAGAGTAAGGAGAGCCAGGTCGCTGTGGGAGAGGGCATCATGCCAGTGCGGAAGATGTTTGAAGCGCTCATCGCAGCGAAATACCAAGGCTCCGTCGATTTGGAGTATGAGATTCATCCCGACGACCCGATGCCGGGTGTGATCGCCAGTTTCGCCTATATGCGCGGCGTCCTGGCAGGCATGGGATTCACGGGCCAAGGCTGAACCGTCAGATGTCTCTCTTTACCGCAGACACTTCGTGGTGTATATGAACGCCAAGGATCCGTTGGGGATTCGTTTTCGAGAGCCGGGACATCCGCGCCATGGTCGAGTCGCTTCATCCTAAACGAGAGAGAGGCTAGTGCGGCGGCGACTCAGCGGACACATAACGGAGCAGGCAAAATGAGAATTCTATCTGCGCCGTCAGGTCCAATGCGCTGGGCCGTTGAAGGTCGCCGCGTCGCAGAAGGGGCTGTCTGAGGCGCGACTCCACCGGTTCTTGCGCTTTCTGGCAAAATGATCCGGGGTTACCGTAAACCTTGCGCGTGAGGAATCAAAAATGGGAATGACTCGCCGGCAATTCGCTCTGTCGATTGCAGCTGCCACTACATTTCGTTCTTCTCTTTTTGAACCCCCGCTTTCTCCAGTAGGTGTTCCAGGGGCGTGGTTCCCGGCAGAGTCACATGGGCACATGATCCGGCGGCTGTGACCTGGGGTGGAACGGGTCCCTGGTGGAAAGACGACATCAACAACCAGGCCGTCATTGACCGCAGGATCTCGCGCTCTATCCGGAGTCTTACAGTCAAAAGAACGATACCCGGGCATGGAGCGCCATCTTCAAGTATTTCAATCGCACTCATGGTCGCGGTCACGCCGGGTACCTGGGACAGGGTCAAACTGATTCAGGAGAAGGCAGATGCAGCGCATTGGACTTGGCTCACAAGGGGGGTCCGATTTGCGGCGTCGTCCTCGCAAGACAATCTACCGTTGGCAGGCTTCTCTAATTCCCAACTGGTGCAGCGCGCCATCGAGAATCAGCCGCTGCATTACCGCAAGGCTCTGCTTCTTTGTGAAGTGGAGGAAATGCCGTATCAGGAGATTTGCGGAAATATTGGCGACCCCGACAGAGAACGTTATGTCGCACCTGCCCCGAGTGCGGAAGTACGTTCGCGAGTCACTCCTTAGCGCTTCCCGCCTATGTGGCTTGGACTCTAGCCAATAGCCATTCCTTCGGCACTGACTGAAATATCAGCTCATCTTCAGGGACGCTGAAGTCGATACCACAGTGCAGACATGTGAAATCACACCACGACCTGGCATTGTCGCGTCCTGCGTGTTCTGGTGGCCTATACGAAACTACCAATGCGCCGCAGTCCGGAACCGGGCAAATCGACCCTGCCGCCACCGCGTCCTCGCGCTCATCCCAGTCGTCTATCATGGGGCTCACCTCTACGTTGCAAACTTCCACTGTTACTAGGAACGCGCGACCGAGGGAAATATTCCCGACATTCCTCGCATTCTTGCAAAAAAGACCACTCTCTGCGGTTTGCGATAAGAAACCGACATACTAGCCCCGCTATCGCCGGTCGGACGCCGGCCCCCAGGCTGCATCGACAATGCCATCTTCCGCTCCGGGAACCCCGGTTCCGAAGGAATTCTGGTCGGCCCCTATCGCCTCAACTGGCGACAACCTGAATTAATAAGCCGACCTCTCTTCAGAGGCCGCTCCCGCATGCCAAAGAGATAGCCCTAATCAACCCACTGAAAAAATAGCCTAATTATGAGATTCCCGAACAACTGCAGCGTGCCTAGTGAAACGCATCCCGCACGGTATGGAATAAAAGATCAACACTTTGGTTATCTATAGTGAGAGGCAACATATTTTTCAAGTAAAGGAATTCAATGTGAACAGTCTGAGGATGATGTTAATAGGACTCACGATCCTGTCTGCAGCATCGACAAGGACAGTTGCGCAAGTGGCCAAAGATGCGGGGACGGGGGTGCAAGGGGTACATGAGATTCGAGTGACGCTCAGGAAATACGAATTTACCCCTGGCTTGCTGCGCGTCAGAAAAGGCGAGCAGGTCAAGCTAGTCATGGCCGCGGCGGACCACGATCACGGATTCAAGCTAGACGACTTTAACATCAATCAGAAAATTCCTAACGGAACGACGGTTGTCGTCCAATTCACCGCTAACAAGGCTGGCACTTTCCAATTTCGCTGCTCGAGTGTGTGCGGCTTAGGCCATAGAAGTATGAAAGGAACACTGGTAGTGGAGGAGTGAGAGAGAAACATCCCATCCGCGGCTCAACAAAAGAGTCCACGGCTTAAGAGACCATCAGGACGCTCCATCCCATTTGCAACAAGCGTTGGGCGCGTCTTTTCGCGGGTGTATCTGGTTGAATCGATAACTGCAGCCTCAGGCTAACGCAACAAACTGGAAAGCGGTACACCGCAGGGTTCATGCAAGAAAATCAAATTAAGGGAACAGGCAAATGACAAAGAAAAATGTGCGGATTGCAAGTGTGGTAATGCCGGTGATGATTGCGATGGTCCTGCTGTTCGCGGGATCATCGCGCGTAAGAGCAAGTGACCAGCCCTCAACGGCAAACGTGGCCATCAAAATCGATAATTTTGTTTTTGGGCCGCAGGCGATTACGGTTCCCGTCGGAACAACAGTCACCTGGACAAACCGTGATGACATCCCTCATACGGCCGTGAGCCCGGACGGCGTATTCAAGTCCAAGGTGATGGACACGGACGAAAAGTTCTCTTACACCTTTACCAAGGCAGGAACGTATTCCTACTACTGCTCGGTCCATCCGAAAATGACAGGCCAGGTCGTGGTGAAGTGAGTAAGGAGTCCCTCATTTTGCAGCGCGACCGTGATCGGAACCTTTTCATTCACCGCCATTCCTGCCTCCACGCGCGTAGCCCGGAACGGAGCGGCAAAAGAAACGATTCGTGTGCGATCTCACTTAATTCTGGAACGTATTTCGCAACTGTTTCGGAGCGGCTTTGTGG
>Ga0210401_10003384_pt1 | contig 17089 bp, 20 predicted proteins | sample IncBWH32MmetaG_FD_150866 | JGI IMG/M metagenome (GOLD analysis project Ga0210401, IMG submission 150866) | Forest soil microbial communities from Barre Woods Harvard Forest LTER site, Petersham, Massachusetts, United States - Inc-BW-H-32-M | ecosystem: Environmental > Terrestrial > Soil >... | reverse complement strand
TCGAAAACGATTTGCACCCGCGTCGACAATTTGGGTAAACCCGACCCGGGCCAAATCGTTTTCGATCGGTTCTGGAACGTGACCCTCTCGGGAATTTGGAGATATTCTCCCAACGACGGTTCGGGAGTTCAACAGCCGCTCACGGTCGATAAGACCTGGACGTTTCGAACCAATAATATCAACAGCGCGAATGGAAACATCTGGAAAAGATCGGGCAAGTCGACGGTTGCCGGCCAGGAAACCATCACCACCAGGGCCGGCACATTCGAAACATTCAAAATCGAAACCACGTTTTCGGCGCAGAACGTCAATAATCCCACCCTCAAAAACGACGTCACGTCGGTGACCTGGTACGCGCCGGCGATCGACCATTGGGTGAAACGCACGTTCGTTTCGCGGACTAACAAGCACTTGGTGATCAACAATACCATTGAACTCATCGACTACGGCCGCAAGCAATAGAACGATCGCATTTCGTCCGTATCTCTTTGGATCCCCCTGATATTGAATGCCGCGCTGCGCGCCGATTATCTATCGATGTCGTAAAGTTCAGTGCGGGGATGATCGCGATGGCGACACACAAAGCCTGGCGCTTGCACGCCCATAGTGATTTGCGGTTCGACGAGGTCGAGACGCCAAAGCCGGCCGCCGACGGCGCCTTGGTGAGAATCGAGGCCGGCATGGTATTGTCCTATATGGGCCGGGTGCTGTCGGGCTCGATGCCCTACAGCCTGCCGCCGATGCCGTTCGTGCCCGGCACCAACGCGATCGCGCGGGTGATCGGGGCCGGCGACAATGTCAGCCATGTCAGAGGCGGCGACCGCGTTTTCTTAAGCCCGCATTTGCGCGGCGACGTGCCCGACCCGGAGCCGCCGCAAATCCTGATCGGGCTGACCGCAAGCGTGACCACGCCGGCGGCGCTCAAGATGCAGATGCGCTGGCGCGATGGCGTGTTTGCCGAGATCGCGCATTGGCCGGCGGCCTGCGTCACGCCGCTGGTTGGGCTGGAGGACAAGCCCGCGACCGAGCTGATCGGATTGGCAAAGCTGATCGTGCCTTTCGGCGGCCTGCAACGCAGCGGTTTGCGCGGCGGCCATACCATCATCATCAATGGCGCGACCGGCTATTTCGGTTCCGGCGCGGTGATGCTCGCGGTCGCGATGGGCGCCGCACGCGTGGTCGCGGTCGGACGCAAGCGCGAGGCGCTGGAACGTTTACGCGAAGCTTTTGGTCCGCGCGTCATTCCCGCTGCTGTCACCGGCGATGCAGCGAAAGATCTTGCGGTCATCCGGCATGCCGCCGGCGGCGGCGCCGATGTCGCGCTGGATTTGCTCGGCGCCGCCAAGAGTACCTCGACCACCTTGTCGAGCCTGCGCGCGCTGAAGCGCGGCGGCCGCCTGGTGCTGATGGGCAGCGCCGAGGTGGCCCTTGAGCTTTCGTTCCGTGAAATGCTGGCGAACGACTGGGAGGTCGTCGGCCAGTTCATGTACGACCGCACGGCGCCGGGCCAGCTTGCTGCGCTGGCCGCCGACGGCCTGCTCGATCTCAGAAAGATCGTCGTGACGACTTTTCCGCTTGCCGACTTCAGGCGGGCGGTCGAGGCGGCGGCGCTGATGCAAGGCCTCGATCTAACGGCCGTGGTGCCGTAATAACGGCAGATGAGCTCCAATCCGACGATCTGGCGCGCGACCGTGCTGACCCTGTTTCCGGAGATGTTTCCGGGACCGCTCGGGGTGAGCCTCGCCGGCAAGGCCCTGGCCTCGGGCCTATGGCAGCTTGAGGCGCGCGACATCAGGGACTCGGCCACTGACCGACACCGCAGCGTCGATGACACGCCGGCCGGCGGCGGCCCCGGCATGGTGCTGCGCGCCGACGTGCTGGCGGTCGCGATCGATGCGGCGGACGCTACGCCCGCGAGCCCCAAAGGCCGCCCGCGCCTTCTGATGAGCCCGCGGGGTCGGCCATTGACCCAGTCCGCCGTTGCCGAGCTCGCTGCCGGACCAGGAGCCCTGATCGTCTGCGGCCGGTTCGAGGGGGTCGATCAGCGGGTCATCGAGGCCCGCGGCCTCGAGGAGGTATCGATCGGCGATTACGTGCTTTCGGGCGGTGAACTCGCAGCCTTGGCGCTGATCGATGCCTGCGTTCGCCTGCTGCCGGGGGTGATGGGTAGCCAGGAATCGGGCGCGGACGAGAGCTTTTCCGACGGTTTGCTCGAATACCCCCAATATACCCGCCCGCAGGTTTTTGAGGGTCGCCTCATCCCGGAAATCCTCGCCTCCGGCGACCATGCCAAGGTCGCCGCCTGGCGCAAAGCGGAGGCCGAGGCCCTGACCAGGACCCGCAGGCCGGATTTATGGGCGGCGAAAGGTGGCCAAAAGAGCCCAAAAACACGGTAACTCCGGCAGGACTTTTCCGGATCATGCTCTAGTGACAAGCGCCCGCCTTTGCCTTATACGAGCGGCAATTCCGCGAAGTGACGGCAGGATCAAGCGCAGACCACATCGGCTGAGCGCGCCGCCGATGGAGATTTCAATGAACCTCATTCAACAGCTCGAAAAAGAGCAATTCGACAAGCTGTCCGCGAGCAAAGCGATTCCGGACTTCGCGCCCGGCGATACCTTGATCGTCAACGTCAAGGTGGTGGAGGGCGATCGCACCCGCGTGCAAGCCTATGAAGGCGTCTGCATCGGCCGCTCCGGCGGCGGGCTCAACGAGAGCTTTACCGTACGCAAGATCTCGTACGGCGAAGGCGTGGAGCGCGTATTCCCGGTGTTGTCGCCGATGATCGACTCGATCAAGGTGGTGCGCCGCGGCAAGGTGCGCCGGGCCAAGCTGTACTATCTGCGCAATCTGCGCGGCAAGTCGGCCCGCATCGTCGAGAAGCAGGACCGCGTGGTCGAGAAGGACCGCGCCGCCGCCGTCGGCGAGTAATTGCCGACCCCTTGGGATTTGACGAAAGGCGCGGGGTTTGCCGCGCTTTTTGTTTGCGGCTCACCGTCATTGCGAGGAGCGCTTGCGACGAAGCAATCCAGCCTTCGCCGCCGCAAAGAACTGGATTGCTTGCTTCTCGCAATGACGGCGTGGACTGCATCTCGCGCTTCCGCGCCTAAGCCTATGTGCTATAAGGCTTGAAATGGTTCCAGAGCAGACCAGCATTGCCAGCCGGCGTGTCGTGATCGACGACCGCTGCCGCCTGCCCGGCCGCTTCTTCGGACGGTTCGCGACCTCGGCGACCTCAGAGCTTACGCGCGCAGTTTGATGCTGCGCTGATGTACCCGTCTGGCGCCTTTGCGCCGAACCGCTCACTCATTTTCCCCGGAGCTTACGCTCATGTCCAAACCCACCACGTTGTACGACAAGATCTGGAACGACCACCTGGTTCACGAGGCCGATGACGGCACCTGCCTGCTCTATATCGACCGTCATCTGGTCCACGAAGTGACCTCGCCGCAGGCCTTCGAGGGCCTGCGCGCGACGGGGCGCAAGGTGCGCGCGCCCGAAAAGACGCTCGCCGTGGTCGACCACAACATCCCGACCACCGATCGCTCAAAGCCCAATCCGGATCCGGAAAGCATCGAGCAGATGCGGGTGATGGCGGAGAACGCCAAAGAATTCGGCATCGAATATTTTAGCGAGTTCGACAAGCGGCAGGGCATCGTGCACGTGATCGGCCCCGAGCAGGGTTTTACCTTGCCCGGCACCACCATCGTCTGCGGCGACAGCCATACCTCGACCCATGGCGCATTCGGCGCGCTGGCGCACGGCATCGGCACCTCGGAAGTGGAGCATGTGCTGGCGACCCAAACGCTGATCCAGAAGAAAGCCAAGAACATGCGCGCCGTCGTCGACGGCAAATTGCCCGAGGGCGTCACCGGCAAGGACATCATTCTCGCCATCATCGGCGAGATCGGCACCGCCGGCGGCACCGGCTATGTGCTGGAATATGCCGGCGAGGCGATCCGTTCGCTGTCGATGGAAGGCCGCATGACCGTCTGCAATATGTCGATCGAGGGCGGCGCACGCGCCGGCCTGATTGCGCCGGATGAAAAAGCGTTCGATTTCCTGCGCGGTCGGCCGAAATCACCGAAGGGTGACGCTTGGGACGCGGCGATGCGTTACTGGGAAACGCTGCGCTCAGAAGACGGCGCGCATTTCGATCACGAGATCAGGCTGGATGCGGCAAAGCTGCCGCCGATCGTGACCTGGGGCACTTCGCCGGAGGACGTCGTATCGATCACCGGCTTCGTGCCTGATCCGGACAAGATCGCCGACGAGGCCAAGCGCCTCTCAAAACATCGCGCGCTGAATTACATGGGCCTGAAAGCCGGCACCAAAATCACCGACATCAAGCTCGACCGCGTCTTCATCGGCTCCTGCACCAACGGCCGGATCGAGGATTTGCGCGCGGCCGCAAAAATCGCCGAGGGCAAAACCGTCAACGCCAATGTCAATGCGATGGTCGTGCCGGGCTCCGGCATCGTCAAGGAGCAGGCGGAGGCCGAGGGGCTGGACAAGATCTTCATCAAGGCCGGATTCGAGTGGCGCGAACCGGGCTGCTCGATGTGTCTCGCGATGAACCCCGACAAATTGTTACCGGAAGAGCGCTGCGCCTCGACCTCGAACCGCAATTTCGAGGGCCGCCAGGGCTTTAAGGGCCGCACCCACCTCGTGTCGCCGGCGATGGCCGCGGCCGCCGCGATCGCCGGCCACTTCGTCGATGTCAGGAAGTGGCGATAGGATCAAGAAAAAAGACCCCGCCTTGCCTCAAGCTCGAAACGTTTTGGAAACGCCTCGTTAATCGGTGGGGCGCAAACTGGCCGCTTGCGAAAGGCGTGACGCCTCGCGAGGGAGCCAGTGATGGCCGACAAGCCCGAATTCGTCGATATCATCAGCGAGGCGACACGGCAGAACCGCCGCCGCTTCACCGAGCGCGTCGTGCCGCCGACCGAGGTCAAGGAGACCTCCCGCATGAGCCATTGGCCGCCAGACCGATGGACGCAGTGGCGGCTGGAGACGCTGACGCCGTGGAAGCTCAAGCCTTGGAAATTCAAGAACTGGGATTGAGCGCCGTGGCGGTCGCCTGCCCGGAAAAATAAAAAAATAAGGCACCCGGCTGGGTGCCTTATTTTTTCAGTTGCGCCTGGATTACGAAACAGCCTCCATGCGCGTCGGCATCGAACAAACTCGCGGCGACACCACGAGGCGCGGCAATAGGGAGAAAATCTGGCATGACCGTCTATGTGATCGTGCAGCTCAAGATGACCGATCGCGCGGCCTATGATCGCTATCAGGCAAAGTTCTTCGACGTGTTCAGGAAATTCAACGGGCGGCTATTGTCTGCCGACGAAGGCCCGGCGGTGCTGGAAGGCACATGGGATCGCGACAAGCTCGTGCTGATGTCGTTTCCCGATGAATCAGCATTTCGTGCCTGGGCCCTTTCGCCGGAATATCTGGAAATCGCCAAAGACCGCAAAGCTGGCGCGGAAGGCATCGTGCTGCTGGCGAAGGGATTTGCGCCGTAGCAATCCTCAGCCCATCACCAATATGGATATGGATCCCAGCCGAATCCGAGGAACGGGAAGAATGGTCCGTTCCAGTAGGAATAGGGAGGGGCGTAGTAATAATGATAAGGCCGATAATAATGATAAGGCCGATCGGCGTAACGATAATGGTGATCATGCCGATACCGGCGCCGCGCGCTGAGGTCGGTGGCGACTTGGGTGTGCAGCTTTTGCACCTCGGCGTGCGCCTTCGCCGTGAACCAGACCCCTACGTGCCCGCCGAATATCACAATGAACGCCGCCAAGACAGCACCGCCAATCCATTTCGTCATTGAAGCCTCCCAGGTCATGATCCGCCGGCTTGCAAGTCTACCACCACGACACTTCTGCCGCGACAATTCGCAAAACCGGCGTAGGCTGTGATCCGTATCTTCTGCGGCGGCCAAAACGGGAGATCGTCATGGCATCGTCTCGAATAAGCCAGTGCGCGACGGCGCTCGGTTGCGCCGCAGCAAGTGCGACCTGTTTGTTATGGGTGGGTGCGGTTTTGGCTTCGCAAGGGCCCGGCGCAGGTCCGGGCACCGCCTCTCACTTCACCCAGTTGACCATGGCTGTTCTGGTCTATGGCATCTCGGCGCTAGTGGTCGGCGCCGGATTAATCGGCGCCGTTGCGCCGGCACTAAGTCTGCGTAACTTGATTGCTATGCGAAGCGGTGCCCGCCCCGGATCATGTCCGGGCTTTTCGCTCGAAATCGCTTTTGCCCGAAGACTAGCCCGGGCGCCAATGGCAGCTCATGCGCGGCACGATGACGGTGCCGCTCGGCCGGTATTCCTGCACGTACGTGGCATTGCATTCCCGCACCGCGTTGGGGCCGGGGTCGTAGCGGGGATAAACGTCGTCAGGCCATTGCTCATAGCGATAGTAGCGCGGATAGACCCGGAGCCGGGTCGGTGGCCTGCGAAGGTGGCGCGGGGAGGCCGTATCCGGGGGAGTGGCCTGCGCGAGCCGGATCGCGGATGGCGCGGCTTGCGATTTCACACTCTCTGCCGAAAAGAAAAAAACGCCCGCAAGAGCCGTCACTACTGCCGTCGTCCTTAATCCGGTCATCACGCTCACCCCAACGCGGTTATCGGAGCACACGGTCTCCGTTTTCGCCCCTCCCGTCAACTCGCCATAAATTGGATATGCAGTCGCGCGGGACCCGCGCTAAACAGGCGGCATGTGGAGCACGCTGAAAGCCCCCTCGTTGGCCGAGATGGAGGCCATGGCGCACGAGATTTTCGAGCGGCTGCCTCGAGGTTTTCGCGACCTGTGCGAGGGCGTGATCGTCCGTGTCGAGGATTTCCCGACCGACGAGGTTTTGGACGAGATGCAGGCGCAGAGCGAATTCGACCTGCTGGGCCTGTTCGTGGGACTAGGCCTGCCGTTTCGCAGCAACGAGGACATCGCGCGGCTGCCCAACATGGTCTGGCTCTACCGTCGGCCGATCCTGGACTATTGGGCCGAACATGACGAGGCGTTGGGCCATATCGTCCGCCACGTGCTGATTCACGAGATCGGCCACCATTTTGGGCTATCCGACGACGACATGGAGGCGATCGAGGCGGCTGCAGATTAGGATTGCGCAATTTGGCCTTTAATGCCGGCCGCATTCACGATAAAGCTCCGGCGCTACGTTCTTCCATTCATTCCAACCAAGAAGTGCGATCGATGGACAAGTTCACCACGCTGGAGGGCGTCGCGGCGCCCTTGAAGATCATCAATGTCGACACCGACATGATCATCCCGAAACAGTACCTGAAAACCATCAAGCGGACCGGCCTTGGCAAGGGGCTTTTCTCCGAACAGCGCTACCAGGACGACGGCAGCGAGAACCCGGATTTCATCCTCAACAAGCCGGCCTATCGCAATGCCAAGGTGCTGGTCGCCGGCGACAATTTCGGCTGCGGCTCAAGCCGCGAGCACGCGCCATGGGCGCTGCTGGATTTCGGCATCCGCTGCGTGATCTCGACCTCGTTTGGCGACATCTTCTACAACAATTGCTTCAAGAACGGCATCCTGCCGATCCGGGTTGCCCAGGAGGATCTCGACAAATTGTTCGACGACGCCGAGCGCGGCGCCAACGCGACGCTGACCATCGACCTCGCCAATCAGGAAATCCGGGGTCCCGACGGCGGCAAGGTGAAGTTCGAGATCGATCCGTACCGCAAGCACTGCCTGATGAACGGTCTCGACGACATCGGGCTCACCATGGAAAAGAAGTCGTCGATCGACGCCTACGAAGCCAAGGCGAAGACCGAGCCGCGCCTGGCCTGAGTTGAATCAGCAGGCTCAAACCCGTCATCCTGAGGTGCGAGCGTAGCGAGCCTCGAAGGATGAGCCACTTGGGCTGTCGTCCTTCAAGACGGCCGCGTTGCGGCCTCCTCAGGATGACGGGGATAGTTTGAGGATGCTGCCCGAAATCGTCACCTTCTGGCACGGCCCGCTCGATACGCTTCGGCTGATATGCCTGAGATCGCAGGTAGCAGTTGGTCACAAGGTCACCGTCTATAGCTTCGATCCCTTGCCGAGGTTACCCGATGGCGTCGGCAATGCCGAGGCCGAGGCGATCCTGCCGCATGCCTTTTCGGAAAAGCTTCGTCCCTCGGAGCCGGACGGATCGTGGCGCGACTGGACTACGCTGCAGTTCTCGGATTTTTTCCGGATGCGGCTGATGGCGCTCGGCGCCGGGTTGTGGCTCGACGCCGATGTGCTGCTCTTGAGGCCTGTCGAGATCGATCCGGCAAAGCCATACTTTGCCTGGGAGCGGGCGCGCCAGCTCGGCAATTCGGTACTGTACCTGCCACCTCGCCACCCGATCGTCGCGGCCTTCGAAAACTTGATGGCGCAGGAGGCGCTGACGCCGCAATGGCTGGCGTTGCGCCATCGCCTCACCTTCGCGCTGCGAAGGCTGCGTGGCGGATCAAATCGCCTGTCCGATATCCGGGTAGCAATCTACGGGCCGGCTTCGCTGACCGCGCTTGCTCGCCGTTCGAACGCTCTGCATGACGCGTTGCCGAAGAAATCGTTTTACGCAGTTCATGCCGAACCGAAGCGCGTGTTCGAACGAGGTGATTTTTCCGCGCTGATCCGCGATCCCGATATCATCGGGTTGCACATTTCGCCCAAGGGCCGCGGCAATACGACGCCGGTTGCGGGCAGCCTCTATGCCTGGGCGGCGGAACGGTTCGGGACCGTTGAAACACCCGCATCGCCGGTGTTGGGCGATAGGGCCGTTTGATCTATCGCAACAACTCCTCTCGTCATCCGTGATCGAATGTCACAAGTTTCGCCAACGACCGAAGGTGTGACATGACCGCCCAATCCAAGCCATTTCCGCGCGTGGAACTCCTGATCAGCGTGTTCGCCGACTGGCTCAAGCACCGCCGCGAGCTCAACGAAATGCGTCTGATGGACCGCGCCGATTTCGACCGCATCGCGGGCGATCTAAGGATTTCACCCGGAGAATTGGACGCGCTGGTCGATCAAGGGCCGCATGCCGCGGATGAACTGCCGAAGCTCCTGAAGGCGCTTGGTATTGACGGAGCCGATCTAGCGCGCACCGAGCCCATGGTGTTGCGCGACATGGAGCGGGTCTGCACCTTGTGCCATCACAAGCGCCAATGCGATCGCGAGCTCGCTGCTGGCACTTCTGCCGAGCACTACACCGGTTATTGCCCCAACGCAGACACGATCGACAGTCTTGGCGTCGACAGTCTTGGCCAAGCGCTCGCAAAATGACGGCGAAACGCGCGGCTGCTACACCGTGAGCAAAAGAAGATGTCGCGCAACAACTGGATTCACATCTCCCTCGCTATCCTGGTCGCTCTCGCGGCGCTGTTCTTGATCAGCCTGCACAATGCGAGTGGGACGACAGATGCTTCCGACAGCGCATCGTCCGGTCATCGCCTCGCCGAGGCCTGGTGCAACGCCTGTCACGCCCTCGAGGGCAACCCGGCGGGAGCATCGAGCGCCGCGCCGGATTTTGCGCAGATCGCAAGCCAGCCATCGACGACGGAGCTTTCGCTGAGGGTATTCCTTCGGACCAGCCACCGAAGCATGCCAAATCTCGTGCTGACGCCGGCTCAGACCGACGACCTCGTCAATTATATCCTCAGCTTGAAGCGCAATTGATCCCGGCTATTGCTGTCCCACCGCCGCGATCGCGTCGGCGATCGCAATCGTGCGCCGTGCCATCTCAGCGTGCAGCCGCTCCACCATCTGACCGTCGAGCTGGATCGCGCCGCGCGAGGCGTTTTCCGGCAGCTCAAACGCAGCGATGATTCGGCGGGCATGAGCGACCTCTTCCGCGGGCGGCGTGAAGATCGCGTTGCAGGCCACGATCTGGCCCGGATGAATCAGCGTCTTGCCATCGAACCCAAGGTCGCGCGCTTGCGCGCATTCCAGCGCAAAGCCATCGACATTGGAAAAATCGCTGTAGGGCCCGTCGAGAATTTCAAGGCCCTGCGCGCGGGCAGCCAGGATGCAGTACGTGATCATCGGAATCATCGCGGCTCGGCCCGGTAGCATCTTGATTCGCGTCTCCCGCGAAATATCGTTCGGACCGAACACAAAACCGGCGAGCCGGGTTTTCGGGTCGCGCGAGGCGGCCGCAAGCTTGTCGGCATCGAGCACCCCGCGCGCGGTCTCGATCATCGCCCAGACCTTGATCGAGGGGTCGGCGCCGATCGCCTGCAAGCGATCGCCAATCTTGTCGAGATTGGCCACGCTGGAAACTTTCGGCACCAGGATGCCGTCGGGTTTCGCTTTGCCTGCCATGGCGACGTCATCGGGCCACCATGGCGAGTCCAGGCTGTTGGTGCGGATCCAGACCTCGCGCTTGCCAAATCCTTTCGCGGCCACGGCTAGCGCGATCTGCTCGCGCGCCTTTGCCTTGGCGTCGGGAGCGACCGAATCCTCAATGTCGAGGATGAGGCCATCGGCGGGAAGATTGCGCGCCTTTTCCAGCGCCCGCGCGTTGGATCCCGGCATGAACAAGAGGCTTCGGCGCGGACGGGTCATGGGCTCATTCCTTCGGCCATTTTCAACCCCACGCGATAACATTTCGTCTGCCCAATCGAAAGGCTTGTGACGGCTTGCCGCATATGGTTATGCCTTTGCCCATGATCGCGTTCCCGCAACAATTGATCGACGGCTACCGGACCTTCGCGTCGCAACGGCTGCCCACCGAACAGTCGCGCTACCGCGATTTGTCGGTGCGCGGGCAATCGCCCGAGGCCATGGTGATCGGCTGCTGCGATTCCCGGGTATCGCCGGAAGTGATCTTCGATGCCGGCCCCGGCGAATTGTTCGTCGTTCGCAACGTCGCCAATCTGGTGCCGGTCTATCAGCCCGACCCGGGCGCGCATGGCGTCTCAGCGGCGCTGGAATATGCGGTTTCGGTTTTGCGCGTAAAGCACATCGTGGTGCTCGGCCATGCCCAGTGCGGCGGCATCCGCGCGTTTATCGACAAGATCGAGCCGCTGTCGCCCGGCGATTTCATCGGCAAGTGGATGGCGATGTTCGTCAAGCCGGGCGAGGTCGTCGAGCAGCGCGACCGCGAGACGATGCATGATTTCACCGTCCGGATCGAGAAGGCCGCGGTGTTCCGCTCCCTGGAAAACCTGATGACGTTTCCGTTCGTGCGCGTGCCCGTCGAGCGCGGCGAGCTGCATCTGCACGGCGCCTATTTCGGCGTCGCAGAGGGCTCACTGTTCGTGCTGGATCAGGCGGCAAAGGAATTTCGCAACGTCGGGGAACCGGTGGGCGGATTAGGAAGCAGCGCCTAGCTAAGAGCATGATCCGGAAAAGTGGACACCGGTTTTCCGAAAAGATCATGCTCAAACAAGAAGATAGAGCGGGATGACGATTCGAAGAAAAGTCATCTCGCTCTAGCTACTCGCTATTTCTCTCGGCCGCCAGGCGATCCGACAGCGCCAGGAGCAGCGCCGAGATCACGAACACCAGATGCACCGCGACCAGCCAGGTCATCCTGGTGGCGTCGAACGCGGCATCGATGTTCAAAAATGCCTCCAGCACGTGGATCGCCGAGATCGCGACAATCGAGGCGAGCAGCTTCTGCTTCAGCCCCGCGAAATCGATCTTGGTGATCCATACCGGCCAATTCAGCTGGCCGGTGGTGTCGATCCGCGACACAAAATTCTCGTAGCCGGAAAACACCACGATCAGAATGAGGTTGCCGACCAGCGTCAAGTCGATCAGGGACAGGACGTCGAGGATGGTGTCGGTCGACTTGGCGCCGGGTGCGTGCAGGATGAACTCCCACAGCATTCGCACGAATTTGAGGAAGAGCACCGCGAGGCTGACGACGAGGCCGAAATAGAACGGCGCCATCAGCCAACGGCTGTTGAACAGCGCGCCTTCGAGTGCGCGTCCGATACCCTTCAGCACGCGATCGGGCACGGAAGAAGCCGGTTGCTCGGTCATTGCGATTGTGGTTCCTGCCGCCTTTTTCCTGGTACCGAGTAGTGACAAGATAGATCGACTGCGTCATCCTTCCATTAATTGAACGTAGCTGGAAATGCTACTGGCTGGTGGTGCGCCTGCGAAGTTCGTGGGGATGGCCATGGCAATCGAATGTGCCCGGTGCAGGGCCCAGAGTGCTGACGGCAAGAAATTCTGTGGCGAGTGTGGCAACCCGCTCGACGCCACGATCCCTGCGTTCAAGGACCTTGCAAGCCCTGCCCTGCGCGACCAGGTGCACGAAATCATCGATCAGCACTACAAGGACCAGAAGGTCGTCGAAATCGAAACTACCCAAGCCATTGCCAACAGACTGCTGGATTGGGCCAAGCTGTTGGCTTTCTTTGTCGGTATTCCGATCACAGTTCTGCTTCTGATCCTCGGCGTGTTCGGCATCAAGACATATGACGACTTCTCGACGCAGATGGACAAGGCAAAGGCAGACGTCGCCGCCGCGGAGATAGCTGCCACAAGCTCGAAGTCGCGGACCGCTTCGATCGATAGCGATTACCAGAAGCTGAGCGCTAAAATCTCGGATACGCGAACCGCTCTGGAAGAACAGGTAAAGACGCTTTGCGCACGGGTGGACGTCTTGGGGAAAAGGTTGGATTTACGCCGACGTCAAAAATATCAAAAGAAACCAAACTTCGCCTCGAAGACGCTTTCTCCAGGTTTCGCGATTATGTGAAAGGTCTTGGCTATCGAAGCGCTGCCGGCAGTACCTTCAGCGTTGATGTGCGGAGCAAGTGTCGGGCGGCGCACCTGCCTACTACGATCCCGACAAGCGGAAGCTGATCATAGGCAAGGAATACGTTGCCGATTTTACCATTCTTGACAGGGCGTATATGCTTCAGGTCCTTTCCTCGTCTAGCCCGGATTTGAGCCTACTCGACCATTCCGCGATCTATTCCGGATTGGCCCACGTATTTTTCATTCAGCTTTGCAGACAATCCAAGGCCTAATAGTCCAAACTCCTGGGATTTGACCAAGCAGCGGCCATTTATCGATCTAAAGTCGACCGACAACTCTGTCATCAATGACGGAACGGAAATATGGGGGAGCGCCTTTTGGGAACTGCGGACGATACTAGGGCAAAATGTTGCCGATAAGCTGCTGCTCGAGGCGTGGTTTGGCCTTCATGCCGAGCAAGTCAGGGCCGATCGCGGCGCAAGTTTCGTACGCAAGCTAATTGATCAGGTGCACGAGGCGGAAATCAGCGCCGTTTTTGCCCAGCGCGGACTTTCCTTGTAAGAGGAAAATCGCAACGCGTCGTCACGCCGCCTTTTTCTTGGCGCTGAGCAGCTTGCGGTTGATCAGGCATTCGGCGATCTGGATCGCGTTCAGCGCGGCACCCTTGCGTAAGTTGTCCGACACGCACCACAACACCAGACCGTTGTCCACCGTGGGATCCGCGCGGATGCGGCTGATGTAGGTCGCGTCTTCGCCAGCCGCCTCGTAAGGCGTGACGTAGCCGCCCGGCTCGTGCTTGTCGATGACGAGGCAACCCGGCGCGGTGCGCAGGATGTTGCGCGCTTCATCGGGCGAGATCGGATTTTCGAATTCGATGGTGACCGCCTCGGAATGGCCGACGAACACCGGCACCCGTACGCAAGTCGCGGTCAGCTTGATTTTGGGATCAAGGATCTTCTTGGTCTCCATCATCATCTTCCACTCTTCCTTGGTGTAGCCGTCCTCCATGAACACGTCGATCTCGGGGATGACGTTGAAGGCGATACGCTTGGGGAATTTCTTGTTGACGAGCTCGGTGTTGGTGTAGACCGCCTTGGTTTGCGAAAACAGTTCATCCATCGCATCCTTGCCGGCGCCCGACACCGATTGATAGGTCGCGACCACGACGCGCTTGATGACCGCCTTGTCATGCAGCGGCTTCAGCGCCACCACGAGCTGCGCGGTCGAGCAGTTCGGGTTGGCGATGATGTTCTTCTTGATGAAGCCTGCGACCGCATCGGCATTGACCTCGGGCACGATCAGCGGGACGTCCGGGTCCATGCGCCAGGCGGAAGAGTTGTCGATCACGACCGCGCCGGCGGCGGCGATTTTCGGCGACCATTCCTTCGAAACCGCGCCGCCCGCCGACATCAGGCAGATATCGACGTCGGAGAAATCGTAGTGCTCGAGCGCTTTGACCTTCAGGGTGCGGTCGCCGTAGGACACTTCGACGCCCATACTGCGGCGCGAGGCCAGCGCCACCACCTCGTCAGCCGGGAATTTGCGCTCGTCGAGAATGTTGAGCATTTCCCGTCCGACATTGCCGGTCGCTCCGACCACCGCGACTTTGTAACCCATCGTTCATTCTCCGAAGAATGCTTCTCCACCGCAACCAGCGGAAAGGGAAGAGGCAGCGCTTCTAGGCGAGAAACACCGTCAATACAACGTTACCACGGCGTTCGGGCGTTAGGATGCGTTCGTTTTCGCGCCCTCGGGCCAATTAATCCGCATGGCGCCTTCCAATTGCCACAGGCGGCCAAGATACTGGTTTTCATGCAACTTTCTCGCTTCGCGCCGCGTTATTGTGGCTTGGTGTGGCTCAATTGACCTAGTGACAATGAACCCGGCCGGCTAAGATGCCCGCCAAACTGATAGCCTGAACGAGGACGTGATGATTTGGAAATTCCCTGCCGCGAGCAAGCTCGCGCTGTCGCTGGCGGCAGGAGTCGTGGTTTTGACTGCCTTCGCCGTTGCCGCCAGCGCCCAACAGCCTCGCTCTTACGATGACCGCGGCCGTCCCTACTATGGACCGAATGGTCCGAACGTGTCCTACCAGCAGGGGCCGCACACACGGATCTACGTGACAAAACGCTCCTGGCTCGATGCCGGCACCGAAGTCCTGCCGGGCGACCGCAAGTTCCTAGACTACGCGATTCCACCGGACATCGGCTACCCCTCGTTCGCGCGTGAGAACAAGAACCGCCCGATCGACCGGCAGCCGCTCAATCCGCCGTCTGACTTCGGCGGATGGTATCCGCAGACCTTCCCGCTGTATTGAGCGAGCGCGCGCGCTTCCAATCTTATGTCGTCCCGGCGAACGCCGGGGCTCCTTTTCCTTCTCCCCTTGTGGGAGAAGGTGGCGCGGACGCAGTCCGCGCCGGATGAGGGGTCTGTATCCGCGGAGAGAGACCCCTCACCCGGTTTCTCACTTCGTTCGAAACCACCTCTCCCACAAGGGGAGAGGGTAAAAAGCGCCTAAGCGTGCAGCGCCTGCAATTCCTTCAAGATCGCTTCGCCCATCTGCGTGGTCGACGCAGGCGCGCCACCTTCGGACTTGATATCCGAAGTGCGCAGGCCGCTTGCAAGCACGGCTGATATCGCGGCATCGAGCTTGTCGGCGAGCGCCCCCATGTCGAAGGAATAGCGCAGCGCCATGCCGAACGACGCGACCATCGCGATCGGATTGGCAAGTCCCTTGCCCGCGATATCGGGCGCCGAACCATGCACCGGCTCATAGAGCGCCTTGCGCTTGTTGGTCTTGGGGTCGACCTCGCCGAGCGAAGCCGACGGCAGCATGCCGAGCGAGCCGGTCAGCATCGCCGCGATGTCCGACAGCATGTCGCCGAACAGATTGTCGGTGACGATGACGTCGAACTGTTTTGGCGCTTTCACCAGATTCATGCCGCCGGAATCGGCAAGCTGATGCTCGAGCGTCACGTCCTTGTATTCGCGGGCGTGAAGGCGCGTCACCACCTCGTTCCAGAGCACGCCGGTCTTCATGACGTTGCGCTTTTCCATCGAGGTCAGCTTGTTGCGGCGCCGGCGCGCCAGCTCGAAGGCGACGCGCGCGATGCGTTCGATCTCGTAGGTGTCGTAGACCTGGGTGTCGATGGCGCGCTTCTGGCCGTTGCCGAGATCGGTGATGGTTTTCGGCTCGCCGAAATAGACGCCGCCGGTGAGCTCGCGCACGATCATGATGTCCAGCCCCTCGACCGCTTCGCGCTTCAGGCTGGAGGCGTCGGCGAGCGCCGGATAGCACACGGCGGGGCGCAAATTGGCGAACAGGCCGAGTTCTTTGCGTAAGCGAAGCAGGCCGGCCTCGGGCCGCGCCTCATAGGGCACGCTGTCCCATTTCGGCCCGCCCACCGCGCCGAAGATAATGGCGTCCGCGGCTTTCGCCTTCGCCATGGTGTCCTCGGCAATGGAGACCTTGTGCGCGTCATAGGCCGAGCCGCCGACCAGCCCCTGCTCGGTCTCGAACTGCGCGATGCCCTTCGCATTCAACCAACTGATCAGGCGTTTCACCTCCGCCATCACTTCGGGGCCGATGCCGTCGCCGGGGAGCAGCAGGAGTTTATGGGTCGCCATGGTCGGTAGTTCCTCGAGATCTTGTTGGATCGTCATTGCCGGGCTTGACCCGGCAATCCAGCTTTCTTGAAGAGGATGGATGCCCGGGTCGAGCCCGGGCATGACACAAGGAGAAATTCCGCCAGAGTGCTAATGCGCGGCAAGCGGATTGGCAAGCTGGGCCGATTGGGCGACAAATGGCGGCAAGAGCCAACCCGCGCCCAACAAGACCAAGACGGACCTCATGACCCCGGCCATCCTGTTCGCCTTTGCGTCGGCCGTTTTCCTCGGCGCCGGCGTCGTCACGACACAGCTGGGGTTGCGCACCGTCGAACCGCTGTCGGGGGCCTCGATCAGCGTCCCCTGCTTCACGCTGTTGTTCCTGCTGCTGTCGCCGCTGATCCTGCACAGCGAACCGGTCGTTTGGCGCGGCCTGCCGATCTTCGCCGCCATCGGGCTGTTTTTCCCGGCGATGCTGACGTTCCTGACCTTCGGCTCCAACCGTGCGCTCGGGCCGGTCATCACCTCAGCGCTCGGCAATCTCGCACCCTTGTTCGCCGTGACGACGGCGGTTGTCCTGCTGCATGAGCCGCTGTGGCTGGGGCAACTCGTCGGGATGGTGATCGCGGTAATCGGCGCCGTCATCATCACCGTGACGCGTCCGCGCGATCTCGGCGATTGGCGCAACTGGGCGCTGCTGCTGCCGTTCGGCAGCGCCTTGGTGCGCGGCGTGGTGCCGCCGATCGTCAAGCTCGGGCTCGAGATCTGG
>Ga0210401_10003382_pt1 | contig 17091 bp, 14 predicted proteins | sample IncBWH32MmetaG_FD_150866 | JGI IMG/M metagenome (GOLD analysis project Ga0210401, IMG submission 150866) | Forest soil microbial communities from Barre Woods Harvard Forest LTER site, Petersham, Massachusetts, United States - Inc-BW-H-32-M | ecosystem: Environmental > Terrestrial > Soil >... | reverse complement strand
ATGGACTCGATCTTCAGGCGCTTGCAGCGGTGGAATTCGGCTCCGACAAGGGCCTTTTTCTTGAATAGGCGGAACAGGTTCCGCAGGAAAGCGAAGGGCCCAAGCCGCGGGACGCAGACCACATCGATGAGCCCGTCATCCAGTTGGGCGGTGGGGGCGATGGTGCATCCGAACCCATACTGGGGCGACAGGGCGGCCGCCACGAGGAGCCAATGGCCTTCGACACGCAGCTTCCTGTCCAGGGTCAGGCGCAGGTGCTGCGGCCGCAGGCGCGGCAGGCAAAGGATGCCCGCCACCAGGTAGCGCAGGAAGCCGCTGACCCGGTTCATCCAGCGCAGGCGGTTGGCCCGCACCGCGATCCAGGCGTCGTAGCCCAGGCCCAGCATGTTGGCGTAGCCGCGGCCCCGGTCCAAGGCCCCGAAATCGAGGGCGCGGGTGCGCCCCAAGGCGATGACCATGCAGGCCCCCCGCGCGTCCAACGGCAGGCCCAGCGCACGGGCGTAGCCGTTGCCCGTGCCGGCCGGCACCAGCCCCAGGCGGCAGCGCGTCCCGGCCAGGCCTTGGGCCACCTGGTTCAAGGTGCCGTCGCCGCCCACGGCCACCACGGCCCAGGCGCCCGACCGGGCGGCCTGGCCGGCCAGGGGCTGGATCTGGCGCCAGTCGGCCAGGGTGGTGAATTCCAGGTTCCAGTCCTGGGAGGGGAAGATCTGGGGCGCAACCCGCCGGACCTTGGCGGCGGCGCGCTGGCCGGCCCCGGGGTTGATGAGGAACAGGACGCGTTTGGACTTACGGGAGGGTGTGGCCATGGCCGACGAGTTGCTCGAGCAGAGGGAAATGACGGTGGCAGACTATCTGAAGCTCTTCGACAGCGCTTCGGCCGACTTCGCCTATGTGGCGGGCCGGGCGGAACGCCTTCAGAGCATCGTGGTGAAGAAGCTGCGCACTCCCTCGGGCCAGATCTTTGAAGAGACGGTGTTCACGGAAAAAGGCGGCGCGACCTATGCGGTCAGGTCGCGCCTGGATGGCTGATCAAAATCCTTGGGAGCCGTCGGCGTTGTAGCCGTCGGCCCCGGGTTTGGGCCGGGCGGTGGCGGTGGCGGCGGCCGGCGCGGCCGCGGTCTTGGAGCCGCCCAACTCGCTCTCATAGAAGTCGCCCAGGTTGTTGTCCGGGGCGGCCTGCTCCGCCTGGGGCACCTCGGTGCCCTCCACAAAGCATTCGTCGATGGCGCGCTTGCAGCCGGCGTCCGGCGGTCGGCCCGTGTCGGCGCAGATGCGGCTGAACTTCACGCCGGCGGGCACCGGGAAGGGATGGTCGGGCACGTCCTTCAGCGCCTCGGTCATGAAGGACCCCCACACCGGCGCCGCGATGGCGCCGCCGGTCAGCAGCTTGCCGATGCGCCGCCGCTGGTCGTAGCCGAACCAGCAGCCCGCCACCAGTTCCGGCGTGTAGCCCAGGAACCAGGCGTCGGAGAAGTCGCTGGTGGTTCCGGTCTTGCCCGCGGCCGTGCGCACGAAGCCCAAATGGGTGCGCAGGTTGCTGGCCGTGCCGCGGTCGATGACGTCCTGCAGCATGCTTGTGACCACGTAGGCCACGGCGGGCTTCAGCACTTCCTGGGCCTTGGGGGAGTATTCCTCCAGCACCTTGCCGGCGGCGTCCCGCACGCTGAGGATGCTCACCGGCTCCACATGCACCCCCTGGTTGGCCAGGGTGCAGTAGCCGTTCACCAGGTCCTCCAAGCTCACTTCGCTGGTGCCCAGCGCCAAGGTCAGGTCGCGGTTCAGCTTGTTCGTCACGCCCATCTTGTAGGCGGTGTTCACCGCGTTGTAGATGCCCACCTTCTCCAGCAGCTTGACCGTCACCACGTTGCGGGATTCGTAGAGACCCCGGCGCAGCGTCACCTTGCCTTCGAAGCGCTTGTCGAAATTCTCCGGCTTCCAGTCGCTGCCCGTCGCGTCCTTGTAGACCACCGGCAGGTCCTCGATGGTGTCGGCGGGGGTGAAGCCGTTCTCGATGGCCGCGGTGTAGACGAAAGGCTTGAAGGCCGAACCGGGCTGCCGCAGCGCCTGGGTGGCGCGGTTGAACTGGTACTTGCGGAAATCGCGGCCGCCCACCATGGCCAGCACGTGGCCGTTGCGGGGATCCATGGCCAGGAAAGCCAGCTGCAGCACGGGCTTGTCCGCCAGGCCGAATTCGTGCTCCAGGTATGGCGCGGCCAGGATGTCGGCCTGGCGGGCGCCGTTCTCGGCCGCGCGTTGGGCGATGTCCTGCAGGCGCAGGTCCAGCGTGGTGTAGACGCTCAAGCCGCCCTTATAAACGGCGTTGGTGCCGTACGTGGATTCCAGCTGCTGCCGCACCAGGTCCACGAAATAGGCGGCCACCACGGGGTCGGCCTGGAACACGGTGATGGGCTCGGCCACCGCAGCGTCATGCTGGGCCTGGTCGATGTAGCCCAGCTCCAGCATGCTGGCCAGGGCGGTGTCGCGGCGGAATTTCGCCTGCTTCGGGTCGTCGACAGGGTTGTTCGCGTTGGGTGATCGTGGGATCCCGGCCAGCGTGGCGCATTCGCCCAGGCTCAGTTCGGCGGCGTGCTTGCCGAAATAGGTCCTGGCGGCGGCTTCGACCCCGTAGGCCCCGTTGCCGAAATAGACCTGGTTGAAGTACATGGTGAGGATTTCTTTTTTGGTGAAGTGCCGCTCTATCTGCAGCGACAGCAGCGCTTCCTTGATTTTTCGGCCGAAGGTGCGTTCGCGGGTCAGGAAGAGGTTCTTGGCCAGCTGCTGGGTCAGGGTGCTGCCGCCCTCCACGGTGCGGTGGGCGCGCAGGTTGACCGCCGCCGCGCGCAGGATGCCCCAGGGATCCACCCCCCAGTGGGACCAAAAGCGGCGGTCCTCCAGGGCGATGAGGGCGTTCACCAGATCCTTGGGCATCTGGTCCAAGTTGATGAGCGTCCGGTTTTCGATGGCGAGCTGGGTGATCAGCTGGCCATTGATGTCATAGATCTTGGTCGCCAGGCTGGGGGTCAGGTTGTCGGGCCCGGGCACCACGGGCAGGTCTTCCATGTAGCCCATCAGCAGGCCCAGGCAAGCTCCGGCCAAGAGGGAACTGCCGATGAGGACCAGGGCCGCCAGCTTGCGCCAGCGCGGCCATTGCTTCCATCCAAACAAGGTCAGCGATTTGGGGCCTAAATCTTGGGGGGCGTTCGGCGCCATGGGGTCCTGTGAAAAGCCTGAAAAAACGGTGGATTATAGCACCGCAATGGGGCCCGGGTCAGGTTAAAGCGGCCCGGAGATCTGACATAAACTTGACAAAAACGAGCTTGTCTGCCAGGCTCAAGCATGCGTTAATTGCTGCCACTATATTGGCATTTATTTTGGGAGATATGCTTGGAAAAGCTTGTTGGCATCGGGGCCGCCGCTAAATTGACCGGCTTGTCGGAGAGGACCCTGCGTTATTGGGAATCGCTGGGGCTCATCCTGCCCTCGCGCATGCCCAGCGGCCACCGCAAGTACACCAAGGCCAATATAAAGAAGATCATCCAGCTGAAGGAAACGCTGGAGAAAAACAACCTGCGCATCAACGACCTGGTCACCTCCAGCAACTTCCTGCAGGACGAGTCGCTCAAGAACAAGGTTCAGGATCCCCAGGCGTTCAACGTCAAGGGACCGGGCGACCAATTTTACGCGGATGCCAAGAAAAACATGCGTTTGCAGCCCGTCACAGGCCTGCCTGACAATTTCTTCATCCAACAGGAAATTGAAAGGCGCCTTGAAGAGGGCGAAAAAGTGGCCGTGGTCTACGCGGATTTGGAGAGCTTCCGCTATTACAACCAGCGGTATGGCTACGCCCGCGGCGATAAAGTGCTGAAATTTGTGGCCCTTTTGATCTACGATAAGCTGCGCGAACTGGGTAATCCGGCTGATTTTGCGGGACATTTGGGCTCGGATGACTTCGTCATCCTGACCAGTCCGGACAAATTCCGGGGAGTCTGCGCGGAAATCATCCGCTCCTTTGACCGGCTGGTCCTGCAGTATTACGACAAGGAGGACCGCGACGCCGGCCAAATCAACATGAAAAGCCGCCGTGGCGAGGATTTGACCCATCCGATCATGTCCATCACCCTGTCGGTGATCACCAACGAGCGCCGGGATTTGAGCCATTTTGTCCAGATCAACGACATCGCCTGGGAACTGAAGCAGTACGCCTCGACGTTCAAGCGCAGCGAGATGGTGGTGGATCGCCGCACCAATTAGGCTTTCTTGTTTGAAACACTTGACGTTTTTCCCCTAAATATGCTAATTTTTTCGCCCCCCAGGCCGGGCTCTTGTCCCCGGCCCGGAATGGCTTGCCGCGATAGCTCAGTTGGTAGAGCATTCGCCTGAAGAGCGAAGTGTCGGCGGTTCGACTCCGTCTCGCGGCACCACTTACCGATGGAAGCTTTGCGACCGGATTTTCAAAACGAATTCGGACGCGGAGCTTCTTTCGCCGAGGTAGCTCAGCTGGTAGAGCATTCGATTCGTAATCGAAAGGTCGTCGGTTCAACCCCGATCCTCGGCTGATTGCTTCCGGACCGTGGCGAGCCGCCCCGGCCGGAAAAAATAGATCACAGAAGGGACAAACATGGCAACCGCACTCCGCCTGCTCCGCACGGGCACCACCAAGCGCCCGCACTACCGTCTGGTGGTCATCGACCAGGCCCGCGCCAACAAGGGCGGCATCATTGAAAACCTGGGCGCCGTGTCGGTGCTGCAGGCAGACGCCGTCAACAAGCTCAACGAAGACCGCGTCAAACATTGGCTCAGCATGGGCGTCATCGCCAGCGAGTCCGCCAAAGGCGTGCTCAAGAAGGCCGGCCTTTGGGCCGCGCCGGCTCCCAGCAAGCCGAAGCACAAGTCCGCCGCCAAGGCCGCCAAGAAGGCCGCCGGACCGCAGCCCGCCAAGAAGAAGTAGCATGAAGCCGCTGGCGCTGCAAATCCTGGAAGGCTTGGGCGTTTCAAGCGACTCGGTCGAAGCCCAGGAATCGGAGCAGGACGGCACCTTGTCGCTGACGCTGCGCCTGCCCTTTGAGGGCGTGATGCGCCTGGATGGCCGGGAGCACCGCGTGGCCAAGGCCGTGCGGCAGGTGCTCAGCGCCGCCGCCGCCGCCCAAGGCAAGAAGTTCGAACTGGTGGCCCAGGCCAACGACTAACCCGGGGGACGGCGTGCGCTTTACCGTGGTCACGCTGTTTCCGGAGTCGCTGGTCTCGCCGCTCGGGTCCAGCATCCTGGGCCAGGCCAAGAAGAAGGGCCTCTGGGATTGGCAGCCGCTGGCGCTGCGGTCCTACTGCCCGGACAAGCACGCCACGGCCGACGATCATCCCTTCGGGGGCGGGGCCGGCATGGTGTTGAAGGCCGAACCCGTGCTCAGCGCCCTGGCCGCGGCCAGGGCCGCCTGCCCGGCGGCCAAGGTCCTGCACATGAGCCCGCGGGGAAGGCGCCTGGACCAGGCCTTCGCCCGGGAGCTGGCGGCCGGCGGCGACCTGATCCTGCTCTGCAGCCACTACGAAGGCCTGGATGAACGGGCGCTGGCGGCGGTGGACGGCGAAGTCAGCATCGGCGACATGGTCCTCAGCGGCGGCGAGCTGGCGGCCTGCGTCCTCATCGACGCGGTGGTGCGGCTGCTGCCGGGGGCCCTGGGCAACCAGGACTCCAACCTGGATGAAAGCTTCGAGCAGGGCTTGCTCGAATACCCGCAATACACGCGGCCGGCGCAGGCGCCCTATGGCGACGTTCCGGCGGTGTTGCTCAGCGGCAACCATGCGGCCATCGCTCAATGGCGGCGGGAACAAAGCCTCAAGATAACCTTTGAGCGGCGGCCGGACCTTCTGTCCCGGGCGGCGCTCAGCGAAAAAGACCTCGCGTACCTCCGGGCCATCGGCTGGCAGGGCGCGGGCCAACAGGATTAGAAAGGGGACGTCATGAAGGGCTTGCAAGCGATCCTCCACCAGGTGGAGGCCAAATACCTGAAGACCGAAAAGTACGATTTCCGCTCCGGCGACTCGGTCAAGGTGCACCTGAAGGTGCGCGAAGGCGAGAAGGAGCGGGTCCAGATCTTCGAGGGCACGGTCATCGGGCGGGGCAAGGATGGCACCCGCGAGACCTTCCGCGTGCGGCGCATCGCCAGCGGCGTGGGCGTGGAGCGTGTGTTCCTGTTCAACAGCCCCAACATCGTCAAGATCCAGACCAGCCGCCGCGGCACCACCCACAAGAGCCGGCTGTACTACCTCAAGGGCAAGTCCGGCAAGGATGCCCGCATCGTCGAGGCCCGGCGCGAAGAGCCCAAGCAGGCCGAACCCAAGGCGGATGCGGCGATCGCCCCGAAGTAGGACGTCCATTCAAGGCCAGACAAAGAAAAGAGACGCCCGCCTGGGCGTCTCTTTTTTGTTTCCCGTTTTCAGGCCAGTCCATTGATCGAAGACGCGCCGCTCCCGAACGAAGAAAAGCTCCGGCCCTGGCAGGCCGCGCTGGTCCTGGCCGTCCTGGGCGTGGTGCTTTTCATCACCGCCGGGTTCCACCGGGACCTGGTCAACGCCCCGTTCCCCTTGGACGGTCACGAGCCGGCCCAGGCGCTGATGGCCCAGGGCGTGGCGCAGGGCGTCGACTTCGCCGACATCCGCAACCTGCCGCGTTACGCGGAGGTGTACGGGCCCCTGTATCCGGCGCTGGCCGGCGCGCTCTGCGCCCATGGCTGGGCCTGTGACGTGCGAGGGCAAAGGCGCCTGGTGGCGGCACTGCTTGCGGCCGTCCTGGCGCTGCTGCTGCTGATCTGCCGGCGGCTGGGCGTCCCGTGGCTGGAAAGCGCCTGTGTGGCCTTGTGGGCCTACGAGCTGCTGCTGCTGAACGTCACGCCCATCGCCAGGCCCGACGGCCTGGGGCTGCTGCTTTGGCTGGCGGGACTGGCCGCCCCCTTTTTCCTGGAATACAGCCTGGCCTCTTTGGGGCTGGCTTCGGTCCTGTTCACGCTGGCGGCCGCGACCAAGCTCTATTTCCTTTGCGGGCCGGCGGCGCTGGCCGCAGTGCTGGTCCTGCGCCGCCCCAGGGCCATCCCTTTCTTCCTGTTGCTCCAGGTGGCATGGCTCGGCGGGGCCTGCGCCTGGGCGGCCGAGCACAGGCCCTACCTATTTTACGGCTCAGTCCTGGCCCAATCCGTGGGCGGCCTCAACGCCAGCTATGGCTACATGGCCTGGCAACTATGGCACCTGGTGCTGGTGCATTCGCCGGGCCTGCTGTTCCTGGCCTATGCCGTGGCCCGGCAAGGCCGGGCTTGGAAACGGCCGGGGGCAGAATGGGCGGTGTACGGCCTCCTGGGGTTAGCGGTGTTTGTGTGCCTGCTGGGCGCCACCCTGGGGGCCCGGCTCACCTACCTGGTACAGCTGGCCGTGCTGCCCTTCTTGCCCATAGGGGCCGCCTCGCTGCAGGGGAAGGGCCGCAGATTCATCCTGTTGATGGTGCTCATGGCGAGCGCCATTTGGGCCATGGGGCAGTCGGTGCACGGAGGCTTCGCCGCCGCCAACCGGGGCCGGGAAAACTGGTACGGCGCCAGCGCCATGGTGGCCAAGGCCAGGCATCCCTTCGTGGAAAGCACCATGGACATGGCGCTGGAGGACCGGCCGGCGCTGATCTTTGATTCGGGGATGGCCCGGGACCTCTACAACGCCAGCCTCAGCCCGCAGTGGCAATCCAGCCCGTATCCGCGCACACGTGAAATTGCAAGCCAATGGCAGGCATGGCGGCTGGAGGGGATGAAGCGCATGCTGGATCCGGCCACCGACCTGGTCCTGCTTTCCGTCTACTCGCCGTTCTACGACCGCGCGGCCCTGGAGCGGGCCGGGCTCAAACGCCAAGGCATGATCTTCCTGCCGTTCCCCCAGACAGAATATCCCATGGCGAACCAAGGCATCTTCATAGAGGTGTTCAAGCGATGAGCCGCACAAGCAACCCGGGCGCCATGTTGGCCCCGTACGAATGCGGCATGGATGAAGCCGGGCGGGGCCCGCTGGCCGGTCCGGTGTCCGCCGCGGCCGTGATCCTGCCCCATCCCCTGCCCCCGGCCCTGGCGGGATTGGACGATAGTAAGAAATTGAGCCCGGCGAAGCGGGAAACGCTGGAGATGGCCATCAAGGCCCACGCCGTGGCCTGGGCGGTCAGTTCCGCCTCGGTGGCCGAGATCGAGGCTCTAAACATCCTCCAGGCCACAAAATTGGCCATGCGGCGGGCGCTGGCATGCCTCAGCGTCCCCGCCTTGTCGGCCCTGGTGGACGGCAACCAGGATCCCGGCCTGGGCATCCCCACCCGCTGCATCGTCCACGGCGACGCGGAGGTGCCATCCATCTCCGCGGCCTCCATCCTGGCCAAGGTGGCCCGTGACCGCTGGATGGTGGATTTGGACCGGCTCTATCCCGGCTATGGCCTGGCCCGGCACAAGGGCTATGGAGGCTCGGCCTTGCACCGGGAGGCGCTGTTGCGGCTGGGCCCGTCGGCGGTGCACCGCCCCTCGTTCCTGAGGAAGCTGCTGGGCACGGGGCGAATCCCGTGAGCCGGGCCCGCAAGGACACGGGCGACTGGGGCGAGGACCTCGCCGCGGCCCATCTAGAATCCCTCGGCCTCACCATCCTGCGGCGCAACGTGCGCACGGACGCCGGCGAGCTCGACCTATTGGCCTGGCACGGCGACACCCTGGTGTTCGTGGAGGTGAAGGCCTTCGAGCGGTTGAGCGCGGGCGCGGACCCCGCCGAAAACGTGCATGCCGCCAAGCAACACCGCCTCGGCCGCATCGCCCGCATCATCCTGGCCGGATTCCAGCCCGAGCCGTTCTGCCGCTTTGACGTGGTCACGTTGGTCCGCCAACCCCAGCTGCGCATTGAACATTATCCCGGAGCCTTTGTCCTTTAGCGGCTCATGACCGGAGGCGTCCATGCCCACCGAGTGCACCGGCAAGGCAAGCCCGTTCCTGGCCCAGGAGCCGTCCGTCCGGTCGCTGCCTGCGGAGGAACGCCCGCGTGAGCGCCTGGCCGCCCAGGGCGCCCGCAATCTCAGCGGGACGGAGCTCTTGGCGCTGCTGCTGGGCAGCGGCACCCGCAGGCACCCTGCCATGGCCTTGTCCCGGCAGCTTCAGGCCCTGGCCCAGGCGCAAGGAGGCTTCGCCCAGCTGGAGCTGGCCGACCTGCTGCGGCTGCCCGGCCTGGGCGCGGCCAAGGCCGGGGCCGTCCTGGCGGCCCTGGAATGGGGGCGCCGCCAGGCCTTGCGGCCGCCTCAAACGGCGGTGGACGGCCCCCAGGCCGTCGTGGAGGCCCTGAAACCCCTCCTGGCCGGCCGCAGGGAAGAGCATATCGCGGTGCTGGCCCTGGATGCCCGGCGGCGCATCCAGGCGGCCCAGCTGGTCAGCCAGGGCTGCCTCACCAGCGCCATGGCCCACCCGCGGGAGGTTTTCCGGGCCGCGGTCAAGCTGGGCGCGGCCGCGATTGTGGTCGGCCACAACCATCCTTCCGGCGATCCGCGGCCCAGCCCCGAGGACCATGCCCTGACGCGGCGCCTGCGGGAGGCCGCCGAGATCCTGGGCATCCCACTCTTGGATCACGTGATCGTGGGCGAAGGCCGCGCTTTCAGTTATGCTGAGTGCGATTGGCCGGTCTGAGGCACGGTCCCCGGCAAATGGCCGGGACGGCGCAGGGCCTACATGAAAAGGGAACACGATGTTCAAACTGAAAAACAAATCCGCCGAGCGCCCCGCGAAAAGCGCAAAAAAGCCCGTAAAAAAGGCCTCCAAGAGCACCGTGAAGGCCAAGGCGTCCAAGACCGTGAAGGCCAAGGGCGCCCGCCCCGGCGCGGTGCTTCGCAAGCGCGTGGCGCCCCCAAAGGCCAACCTCGGCATCGGCGCGGTGAACATCGCCCCCCCGGCGGATGAGCCCAGGACCCTCGGCCGTGACGCCGCCGAAGCCGCCATCGATAAAAAGGCCACCGACATCGTGCTGCTGGATGTGCGCGAAATCTCGGGCCTTTGCGATGAAATGCTGGTGATGACGGCGCGCAGCGTGACCCACCTGGGCGCCGTGGCCGACGGCGTGGAAGAGGCTTTACGCAAGCAGGGCGAGCGTTTGATCCACTCCGACGGGCGCCGGTCCGCGGAACCGGACTGGCTGCTCCTGGATTACGGCAATTTAATGGTCCATATTTTCCGTGCCGAAGCCCGGGACAGCTACCGATTAGAAGATTATTATTCCGAGGCCCGATTGGTGGCGAAGTGGAAAAATGAAGAAAAATAAAGGATTTTTAGGAACGGTCCAAATGCGGCCGCAAATAAAGTGAAGTTCCTAAAAGAAAGATGTTGACGAAAATTGAAAGATGGCTATAATCACCATCCCCCGCAGACAGCTTGAACGCCTGCTGGGGACGCTAGCGAAGCGCTGGCAGGGCGGCAAACGCCGCTTCGGTCTTTGAAAACCAAATTGGAAGACGACGGGTCCTTGTACTAATCGGGTCCGCGAAGCCGCAAGGCGACGCAGACCTAAATGAATATAGAGCGACCAGACTTTCTTATGGAGAGTTTGATTCTGGCTCAGGACTAACGTTGGCGGCGTGCGTAATACATGCAAGTCGAGCGGGGTAGGGGCAACTCTACCTAGCGGCGAACGGGTGAGTAACACGTGGATGATCTACCCTTTAGATCGGGACAACTGACCGAAAGGTTAGCTAATACCGGGTATGACCACGGCCAGTATCATCTGGCTGCGGTAAGAGCAGGGGACCGCAAGGCCTTGCGCTAAAGGATGAGTCCGCGGCTGATTAGCTAGTTGGCGGGGTAATGGCCCACCAAGGCGACGATCAGTAGCCGGCCTGAGAGGGTGACCGGCCACACTGGGACTGAGACACGGCCCAGACTCCTACGGGAGGCAGCAGTAGGGAATTTTCCACAATGGGCGAAAGCCTGATGGAGCAACGCCGCGTGAGGGATGAAGGATTTCGGTCTGTAAACCTCTTTGGAGCGGGAAGAACGGCTTCGTGGTGAATAATCATGGAGCGTGACGGTACCGCTAGAACAAGACACGGCTAACTTCGTGCCAGCAGCCGCGGTAATACGAAGGTGTCGAACGTTGTCCGGAATTATTGGGCGTAAAGGGCGCGTAGGCGGCCAGGTAAGTCAGATGTGAAAGCTCTGGGCTCAACCCAGGAATTGCATTTGAAACTGCTTGGCTCGAGTTCGGTAGAGGAGGGCGGAATTCCTGGTGTAGCGGTGAAATGCGTAGATATCAGGAGGAACACCCGTGGCGAAGGCGGCTCTCTGGTCCGATACTGACGCTGAGGCGCGAAAGGTAGGGGAGCAAACAGGATTAGATACCCTGGTAGTCCTACCCGTAAACCATGAGTACTAGGTGTTGGAGGTATTGACCCCTTCAGTGCCGTAGCTAACGCATTAAGTACTCCGCCTGGGAACTACGGCCGCAAGGCTGAAACTCAAAGAAATTGACGGGGGCCCGCACAAGCGGTGGAGCATGTTGTTTAATTCGATGCAACGCGAAAAACCTTACCTGGGCTTGACATGGTGTGACATCCGGATGAAAGTCCGGCTTCCCGCAAGGGACACACACACAGGTGCTGCATGGCTGTCGTCAGCTCGTGTCGTGAGATGTTGGGTTAAGTCCCGCAACGAGCGCAACCCCTATCTCTAGTTGCCATCAGGTTATGCTGGGAACTCTAGAGAAACTGCCCCGGACAACGGGGAGGAAGGCGGGGATGACGTCAAGTCCTCATGGCCCTTATGTCCAGGGCTACAAACGTGCTACAATGGTGCATACAGAGGGTTGCAAGACCGCGAGGTGGAGCTAATCCCTAAAGTGCACCCCAGTTCGGATCGAAGGCTGCAACTCGCCTTCGTGAAGCCGGAATCGCTAGTAATCGCGGATCAGCATGCCGCGGTGAATACGTTCCCGGGCCTTGTACACACCGCCCGTCACGCCACGAAAGCTTACTGTACCAGAAAATGGTGGGCCAACCGCAAGGGGGCAGCCAGCTATGGTATGGTCGGTGATTGGGGCGAAGTCGTAACAAGGTAGCCGTATCGGAAGGTGCGGCTGGATCACCTCCTTTCTAAGGAGATCCCGTAGGCCTTATTCGTAAGGCCTACCAGGAGCACTCAGTGCTCTGATGGATCGACTAGGTCAGTACCCGTTGTTCTTCCAGTTTGGTTTCCAACGACCGAAAGGTCGTGGGGATGCCGGGCCATTAGCTCAGTTGGTTAGAGCGCACGCTTGATAAGCGTGAGGTCTCAGGTTCAAATCCTGAATGGCCCACCACTTTTGCAGCTGTTTGCGCAGCCGTGGTGGGCCGAAGACCAATGGCCAAACCGGGTTGATTGACGCTGCGAGTGGGGATGTAGCTCAGTTGGCAGAGCACCGCCTTTGCAAGGCGGGGGTCACCGGTTCGAACCCGGTCATCTCCAGAGATGGTTTTTCGGCGCCGTCCGAACAGGGCGACGCCGAAAAAATGTCCGGCAGGTACGGACGACCGCGCAAGCGGTAGGGTCTTTGACAATTCAGGAACGAACGTAGGCAAGACGCTGAGGGAAAATTCTCGATCAATGTAATTCGATTCATATGGCGAAAACATAGATGAGAGCCGCAAGGCCTTCATCATATGGTCAAGCTACGAAGAGCGCATTGGGGATGCCTTGGCACCAAGAGGCGATGAAGGACGCGGCAGACTGCGATAAGCTCCGTCGAGCCGTCAACAGGCTTTGACGCGGAGATCTCCGAATCGGGAAACCGAACAGAGTAAACCTCTGTTATCGTACGGTGAATACATAGCCGTACGAAGCGAACCCAGCGAAGTGAAACATCTCAGTAGCTGGAGGAAAAGACATTCCGGAAGTAGTGGCGAGCGAAACCGGAAAAGCCTAAACCTACCGCATGTCAAGCCCGAGTGCGTTGTGCGGTGGGGGTTGTGGGAAAGAACTGCGTGGCTATTCGGAGCTGCGGAGGAGTTAACAATCAGGACCCTAGTGGAAAGGCCTGGGAAGGCCTGCCATAGACGGTGATAGCCCGGTACACGAAAGGGTGCCTGACTCCTTAGGTTCTTCTCCCAAGTACCACGGAGCACGTGAAATTCCGTGGGAAGCAGCGGAAACCACTCCGCAAGGCTAAATACTACTTGGTGACCGATAGTGAAGAGTACCGTGAGGGAAAGGTGAAAAGTACCCCGAGAGGGGAGTGAAATAGTACCTGAAACAATGCGCTTACAAACAGTCATAGCCCTATGCCCGCAAGGGTAATGGGTGATGGCGTGCCTTTTGCAGAATGATCCGGCGAGTTACGGGATGTGGCGAGGTTAAGTTGCAAGAGCAACGGAGCCGCAGCGAAAGCGAGTCTTAAAAGGGCGATACAGTCGCATTCCGTAGACCCGAAGCCAAGCGACCTTAGCATGGCCAGGCTGAAGTGTGGGTAACACCGCATGGAGGGCCGAACCAATGATTGTTGCAAAAATCTTGGATGAGCTGTGTTAAGTAGTGAAAAGCTAATCGAGCTTGGTGATAGCTGGTTCTCCCCGAAATAACTTTAGGGTTAGCCTCGGGAACGTATTTCATGGCGGTAGAGCACTGATTCGGCTAGGGGCCTTGACCGGTTACCAAACCTAGTCAAACTCCGAATGCTATGAAAGTTCATCCCGGGAGTTAGACCGTGGGGGATAAGCTCCATTTGGTCTAAAGGGTAACAGCCCAGATCTACGACTAAGGTCCTCAAGTAATGGTTAAGTGACCAAGGATGTGAAGTTGCTCAGACAGCCAGGATGTTGGCTTAGAAGCAGCCATCATTTAAAGAGTGCGTAATAGCTCACTGGTCAAGCGACTTTGCGCCGAGAATAGCCGGGACTAAACCATTCACCGAAGTCTAGAATGTCTCAGCAATGAGGCGTGGTAGGGGAGCGTTCGATAGTAGGATGAAGGGAGATCGCAAGGACTCCTGGACGAATTCGAAGTGATTATGCCGGAATAAGTAGCGTTATATGCAGGTGAAAAACCTGCACGCCGTAAGCCTAAGGTTTCCTTGAGCTAGGTTAATCCTCTCAGGGTTAGTCGGACCCTAAGTCGAGGCCGAAAGGCGTAGATGATGGATGTGCCGTAGACATTCGGCAACTACCTGTAACGCGTTATCAACTAAGGCGGGACGCAGGAGGGCAGGGCAGCCACGTGTTGGATATCGTGGTCCAAGGATGTAGGGGTGCTTCGTAGGCAAATCCGCGAAGCAGCTATCCCCGAGATCTGAGTGCGATCCGGGAAACTGGAGCAAAGTGCTTGATCCCATGCTGCCAAGAAAAGCGTCGTAGTGAGTTTTACAGGTATCCGTACCGCAAACCGACTCTGGTAGGCGAGGAGAGAATCCTCAGGTGATCGGGAGAATCCTCGTTAAGGAACTCGGCCAACTCACCCCGTAACTTCGGAAGAAGGGGTGCCCTTCAATGTGTAGAGACTTGCTCTCGAAGCATTTAGGGGCCGCAGTGAAGAGCAACAGGCGACTGTTTAACAAAAACACAGGTCTATGCAAACACGCAAGTGGATGTATATGGGCTGACTCCTGCCCGGTGCCGGAAGGTTAAGAGGAGAGGTCATGCGCAAGCAGAAGCTTCGAATCGAAGCCCCGGTGAACGGCGGCCGTAACTATAACGGTCCTAAGGTAGCGAAATTCCTTGTCGGGTAAATTCCGACCTGCACGAATGGAGTAACGATCTGTTGACTGTCTCAACGAGAGAACCCGGCGAACTTGGAGCGTTCGTGAAGATACGAACTACCCGCATCAAGACGGAAAGACCCCGTGGAGCTTTACTGTAGTTTGACATGGTGTCCTGGGAAAGTATGTGTAGGATAGGTGGGAGCCTTTGAAGTGGTGTCGCTAGGCATCATGGAGGCAACGTTGAAATACCACCCTTAATTTCTTGGGATTCTAACCCGCACCCCTCATCGGGGGCGGAGACAGTGTCTGATGGGCAGTTTGACTGGGGCGGTAGCCTCCTAAAGTGTAACGGAGGCGCCCAAAGGTACCCTCAGCGCGGTCGGCAATCGCGCTTCGAGTGCAAAGGCATAAGGGTGCTTAACTGCGAGACCGACAAGTCAAGCAGGTGCGAAAGCAGGGCTTAGTGATCTGCCAGTGCTGTGTGGAAAGGCTGGCACTCAACGGATAAAAGCTACCCCGGGGATAACAGGCTGATCTAGTCCAAGAGTTCACATCGACGACTAGGTTTGGCACCTCGATGTCGGCTCATCACATCCTGGGGCTGAAGTCGGTCCCAAGGGTTCGGCTGTTCGCCGATTAAAGTGGTACGCGAGCTGGGTTCAAAACGTCGTGAGACAGTTTGGTCCCTATCTGATGTGGGCGCAGGAATTCTGAGGGGTTCTGTCCTTAGTACGAGAGGACCGGGATGGACAATCCTCTGGTGTCCCAGTTGTCACGCCAGTGGCACGGCTGGATAGCTACGATTGGATCAGATAAACGCTGAATGCATCTAAGCGTGAAACTGACCCCAAGATGGGAATTCCCTTTGCCTTCGGGCAACTAAAGGCCCCTTGTAGTCTACAAGGTTGATAGGCCAGAAGTGTAAGAGCCGCGAGGCTTTCAGCTAACTGGTACTAATTGGCCGTGAGGCTTGACCATATGATCAAGGTCTTGAATTAGACCTCGACGTCAAGCCTGCGAGTGAAAGCAGTAAACGCTAAAACTTCTTCGTTCCTGAATTGTCACAGCGCCTCAAGGTTATCCTTGAGGCGCTAAAATTTCTCGGTGGCCATATCGGTGGGGTCACACCCGTTCCCATTCCGAACACGGCAGTTAAGCCCACCTGAGCCGATGGTACTGCAGGGGAAGCCCTGTGGGAGAGTAGGTCGCCGCCGGGATTAAATTCAAAGAGGCCAGTCCGCAAGGACTGGCCTCTTTGTTCTATTGCGGCAGCCTGGAGGAATCATGCGGATCTTTGCAGCGGGAGTGATCCTTCTTTGCGTCCACCCGGGCTTGATGGCCGCGGCTGCCGCGCCGGCATTCCCGGCCCTCCAGGTCTCGGATCTGAAGGGGGCGCCGGCCGGCATTCCCGCCGCGTTGAGCGGCCCTTGCCTGGTGGTGGTGGGCTTCAGCCACGCTTCCAGCTCGCCCTCCAAGGCCTGGCAGGAGCATTTCTGCGCCGCGGCTGTGAGCGGGGAAGCTTGCCCGGTCTATGAAGTGGTGGAGCTGGAATCGGCGCCCTTCTTTGTTCCACCGATCGTGCGCAGCGGGCTGCGCAAGGAAGTGCCGGCGCCGTTGCAGGACCATGTGTTCATCGCCCGCCAAGGGCAGCAGGCCTTGAAAGCGGCCTTGGGCTTTGATCCGGCGGCCCCGGATGACCCCTACCTTGCCCTGGTGACCGGCCACGGGGAAATCGCGTGGTATGGGCACGGGCCCTGGTCCCAAGGCAGGCAAGACGAGCTCGCCAACGCGCTGCAGCTGCTGCGGCGGGGAATCAAGATCCCGCTTGGCTCGGCCAAGGGGCCGTGATGCCCGCTTGCCTCGCGGCCAAGTATCCTTCAAAATATTGTGTTTTCGAACATTTCCCAGGAGCCTCCCATGTCCGGCCATTCAAAGTGGGCAACCACTAAGCGCAAGAAAGCCATCATCGACGGCAAGAAGGGCAAGGTTTTCACCAAAATCGTCCGTGAAATCATCGTGGCTGCGCGCACCGGCGGCGGCGATTTGGGCGGCAACAACAAGCTCCGTTTCGCGGTGGAAAAAGCCAAGGCCGCCAACATGCCGGCGGAAAACATTCAGCGCGCCATCAAGAAGGGCACCGGCGACCTCGAGGGCGTCGCCTACGAGGCGCTGACCTACGAAGGCTATGGCCCCGCCGGCGTGGCCGTGGTGGTGGAGACCCTCACCGACAACAAGAACCGCACGGCCAGCGAGGTCCGCAGCCTGTTCACCAAGAACAACGGCAACATGGGTGAGCCGGGTTCCGTGGCCTGGATGTTCAAGCGGAAAGGCTTCATCGTCATACCCAAGGGCAAGCTGGCGGAAGACCAGCTGATGGAATGGGCCTTGGACGCG
>Ga0210401_10003381_pt1 | contig 17091 bp, 15 predicted proteins | sample IncBWH32MmetaG_FD_150866 | JGI IMG/M metagenome (GOLD analysis project Ga0210401, IMG submission 150866) | Forest soil microbial communities from Barre Woods Harvard Forest LTER site, Petersham, Massachusetts, United States - Inc-BW-H-32-M | ecosystem: Environmental > Terrestrial > Soil >... | reverse complement strand
TCGGTCCGCGCGTATATCTGACCGGCATTCTCACCGAGCTCGAGCTTGAGCCGGACCGCCCGATCACCGAGCAGGTGTGCATCGGCGAATCCTGCAGCCGCTGCCTGCACGCGTGCCCGGCCGATGCCGTGCTGCACTTCGGCATCGACAAGCGCAATTGCGCCACCGAAGCGCAGGAGTTCGGCTTTTCGACCATCCTGCAATTCTTCGAGCGCTTCATCGACACACCGCGCGGCGAGAAAGAGCGGATGGCGTGCTCGCGCGACGTTTTCGGCTTCTGGCAGGGGCTGCTGCGCGTTGTCGGCTCGTTCGGCGATTGTCCGCGCTGTCTCGCCGTTTGCCCGGTCGGCAACGACTATCACGCGCATCTCGCCGACGCGCAGAAAGCCATCCCGGAAAAGACGCCCGAGAAGGTCGCGCTCGGCAAAAGCTATCGCGAGAACCGTGCCAGCGGCGCGTCGATCGCGGGGCTGAACGACTGGAACAAGCGCTGGGTCGGACCGGAGGGCTACAAGGGCATGGTGGCGCGGCAGCTGCAGGGGTTCAAGAAACTGCAGCAGCAACGCAGCGAAAGGGCATTGGCCGCCGCCGACGAGGACGGACGCAAATAATGGTCTCCGCGTTCAAGCAGCCGCTCAGCGCGGCCGACATCAAGGCGAAAGCGCGTGCGCTCGGCGCCGACTTGGTCGGCATCGCCGACGGCGCTACGCTCGAGCGCCATCCGCCTGATCCGCGCGATCCCAGGCGGCCTTCAGACATCACCGATCTCGACGGCGATCGGGTCATCGTGCTGGCCAAGCGCGTGAGCCGCGGCAGCGCCCGCATTGCCGCCTGGAACGACCGCCACAAATACTACAACGACGAGCTTGCGCTCTCGCGCTTGGAAGAAGCATCGCTCGAGCTGGTCTATTGGCTCGAAGATAACGGCTACCCGGCGATCATCGTGCCGCCGACCCATGTCGATCCCTGGCGCTATGATGGCGATCCCAGCCGACATCACACGACATTATTGTCACTGCCGCACGCCGCGGTCGAAGCGGGTCTCGGCACGCTCGGGCTCAATCTGCAATTGCTCACGCCCGAATTCGGGCCGCGCGTGCTGCTCACCGCCGTGCTCTGCTCGGTCGATGTCGCCTGCGATCAAAAAATGGAAACCGCGCTGTGCCTCGGCCCGAGCTGCGGGCGCTGTCTCAAGACTTGTCCTGCCGATGCGGTCGGGCATTGGACGCGCGATTGGCCGGCCTGCGATCGTTTCCGGTCGCCGCACGGCTTTGTGCAATTGAGCGAGCACGTCACGCGTATCATCGCCGAGCCGGATGCCGCCAAGCAAAAAGAGCTCGTGCGTTCCGAGGACAGCTTCAATCTCTGGCAAAGCATTCTGCGCGGCGCCGGCGTTATTACCGGCTGCCGCCGTTGCGCCGATGTTTGTCCGGTCGGCGCGGATTACGAATCGATGCTGCGTGATGCGCTCGAAGCGATCCCCGAGGATACGCCGGCTAAGGAAGCACGGCTCGCCGCCATGACAGCGGATGAGAACGCCGGACACGTGCCGGAAACCTACGCCGAGCAGGGCCGCTGGATCGGTCATCTGCCGCCGCGCGGCTCCTGACCGTGTGCCTTCTAGCCGTGCGCGGCTCCTGACAGATGACGCCGCTGCTCGATCTTCCTAAGTCGCGCGCCGAGATTGAGCGCCTTCAATCCGAACGCAAGAAACATGCGCTCGCGCAAGCGCGCCGCGTGCCGTTCTACAAGGGCAAGCTCGATCACGTGAATGCCGGGCGGCTCGACGATCCGGCGGAGTGGCTCAAAATCCCGCTGCTCGACAAGGACACGCTGCGCAAGCTCGACGACCGAAAGTTCTACGAAGATTTCTGCCTGCCGTCCGGCGACGGCATCGCCGAATATTGGCGCTCGGGCGGCGCCACCGGCACCCCGCTATTCTATCCGCGCAGCTATCACGACATCGAAGCCGCCATGATCGGCTTTGCGCGCATTTATGATTGCACGCGTTGCCGGCGCGGCGGAAGCGCGCATGTGTCGTTTCCGCTCGGCATTCACCCGGTTGGCCAGATGCTGGCGAGGGCGGCGGGTACACGCGGCATTGCCGTCAACTGGGCGGGCTCCGGCGCCACCACGCCATCGGTTTTGCAGCTTGAACTGATCGAGCGGCTGAAGCCCACCATCTGGATGGGCATGAGCAGCTACGGCCTGCATCTCGCCAATCTTGCCGAGGCGCGCGGGCTCGACCTCGCGGCTCGTTCGGTGGAGACGCTGCTCTGCTCGGCCGAGCCGTTGTCCGACGCCAAGCGCGGGAAGCTTGCGCGCCAATGGGGCGCGCAGGTCCGCGATACGTTCGGCATGACCGAAGCCGGCATGATGGGCGCAGAAGATGAGGCCGGGCGGGGCTTCCGCATTTGGACGGATATGTTCCTGATCGAAGTGCTCGATCCGGACTCTCTCGAGCCGGTCAAGGAGGGCGCGGTTGGCGCGCTGGTGGTGACCCCGCTCTGGACCAACACCGTCACGCCGTTTCTGCGCTGGAGCTCCGGCGACCTCGTCGCCTGGCAGCGCGGTGATGACGCGTCGGGCCCGTTCTCGGTCTTCCCGCTGGTCAAGCACGCGCACCGCACCAGCGGCTTCTTCAAGATCCGCGGCATCAACGTCAATCATGCCGACTTCGAGGATTTCATTTTCCGCAACATCGACATCGGCGACTTCAAGGCCGAGCTGATCACCGAGCGCGATCTCGAGATCTTGCTGGTGTCGGTCGAAGTGCGCTACGGCGTCGATCCGGCGGCGGCCGCCGAACGCCTCAAGGCCGCGGTGCATGAGCAGTTCGAGTTGACGCCGCGGATCGTCGTGGTCGAGACCGGTGCGCTCGCCAAGGAATTCGAGGCGAGCGTGAAGATGCCTCGCTTCGTCGACCGCCGGCAGTAGAACCAGAACATGATTGTTGCTATTGCAGCGGCCTTCGCTCGCGCCTCGGGATGACGGATAAAAGCGCCGCTTCAGAAGACAGCTACATTCGGTTTGTGAGGACTTCATCGCATGCAGCAGGACCCGTTTACACCGCCCAAGGCCGCGTTTACTCGCAGCGTTCCGATCCGCTTCTCCCATTGCGATCCGGCCGGCATTGTCTACTTCCCGCATTATTTCAACATGTTCAACGGGCTGATCGAGGATTGGTACACCGAAGAGCTCGGCTACAATTACGCCGAGATCATCATGGGCAGTCAGTTCGGATTCCCGTTCGTGCACATTGAATGCGACTTCAAGGTTCCGAGCCGGATGGGCGACGTGATCGATCTCACTTTGCTGGTCGAGCGTATTGGCCGTACGTCGCTCGGCATCGCCATCGTCTGCCATCGCGACGGCGTCGAGCGGCTGCGCGCCCGCATGGTCACCGCCATGATGTCGATTGCGACCCGCAAGCCCGAGCCACTGCCGCAGCCGCTGCGCGAGGCGATCGAAGCTTACCGCGCGCGGACTACGCCGGTGTGAAATCTGCCAAAGCGGTTGCTCTCCGAGCCGCTGAGTGAGCGGGTTTGGTTCGCGGGCGAGGCGCTCAGCCAGTCCTTTGGGGCACCGTAGGCGGGGCCTGGCAGGATGGCGAACGGGCGGAGGACGCCGTGCTCGCGCGATTGAGCAAATGAATGCAAGCATGGGGTTCACGGCTTGCTTGCTCGGAAGAATAAACGCGAATGCGCGAGCGTCGCGTTCGTGCCCCGGTCTATGCAAAGGTGTGCGCACGCCGGCACCTGTCAAGCGCCCGACGCCGCTCCGCGGCTTCAATCATCGAGTCGTCTTAGTACCGTCACGGTGAGCGAGCGCCGGTAGGCGAAACCGAGCTTCCGGTAGAGCGCGGCGGCGCTGGTATTGTCACTGAAGATATGCAGGAACGGCGTCTCGCCGCGCGCCAGTATATTTCGCATCAGCGCGCTGACGAGGAGAACGGCGTGGCCGCGACCACGGTGATCGGGATGGGTGCACACGGCTGAAATTTCCGTGAAGCCGTCGAACCGCATGCGTTCGCCCGCCATCGCCAGCAACTGATCGTCGCTGCGGATGCCGATATACGATCCGAGCACGATCGTTCGTTGCGCGAATGGGCCAGGCTTGGTCAATTCCGCCAACTGCATCATCGCGGGCACATCGGCGGGCGTAAGCGACGCGAACTCGCCCGCGACCGGCGCGATCTCGCTTCCCACATAAACCATCTGTTCGATCGCCTTGTGCATGAGGACAGCCAAGTCTCGGCCCGGCGATACGGGCATGGCGTCGAACAGCCCGACTACATCACCCGGTGCCATGAGGGCCGCCAGCGCTTCCAAGCACGCCGCGGAGACTTCGCGGACGCCGGCCATCGGCGCGATGTCGGGCCGGTAGCGGCAGGCAAGATCATTGCGGAGCGCGAAACCGGAATGCGTTGTGGTCAGGGCCGACCAGGGCGGTCGTTCGAGCTGTCTCGGATCGCCGCCCGTCGGCGCCGCCGCTATTCCGTGCTCGCCGGCGTGCAAAGCACCACCATCCGCCGCGCCGGACGGCGTCATCTCTTGTTCCCCAGCATGGCGCTGCGCATGAAGAACATGCGGGCAAGCTTCTCAGCGCCGACAGCCTCGGCGATGGCGCGAACTGCGAAAAACGGAATGAGGATGAGAAACATGATGATGCTCGTCGCGATCAGCTGATGCGGTGTTCCACCGCCCAGCTGCGCGACCGTCTCGGACACGTTGCGATGATGGAAGAGCCCCACCGCCACCTCTTCGCCGGCATTCAGAGCGAGCAGCAAGACGAGGAACACGATCGAATTGTAGAGCGTCGGCCAGATCAGCGGCAGCGACTTGAACCATTCGCCCGCTCGCAGCGCTCGCCCGAGCAGGATGAATTTCGCGCAAATCAGCGCTTTGGCGGCGGCAAAACCGAATGGCGCGAATTCGATGCCGTGCGCTTCCAGGATGGACGCTTTCAGATAGGACAAAGCCGTGAAGCAGACGAACAGATAGACGGCGATGATGGAGAATTCCTTCGCTTCGTCCGTCACTCGTCGGATGAGGTGCATGACGCCGCCCCCGCAGTCGTTCGTTGTTCGCGCCCGCGCCTAGCCGAAGCGCGCGATCACGTCGTCAGGTATCGGACGCGCGCTGATTTTCTCCGGATCGTTCTTGTCGCGGACCGCCCAGACCCGCGTCTCGCCGCCGATCACCGCAACTTCGCCGCCGTTCAAGACTTGGTGCTCGACCTCGAAGCTCGAGCGGCGGAATTCGGCAATGCGCGAGGCGATCTCGATGCTGTCGCCGAAGCTCAGGGTCTTGCGGTAATCGAGCCGCACGTCGACCAGCGGCAAAATGCCGAAGACGTTGAGGAAATCCTGCCGGTTGACCCCGAGCGCCGCCTCGAACAGCGACCAGGTGCCGTTATCGAAATATTCAAACAGGTGCTTGGGCGTCACCATGCGGGCGGGATCGCAATGGCCGAATTCAACGATCATCTGCCGGCGAAAGACGAAAGTCGTCAAAGGTCGTTCCTCACTCAAAAATGCCTGTGCGCACATCCCATTTTCCGAAGCGTGCGGAACCTGCGGCACGTTCTTAGGCGAACTTCGCCAGCAAGGGAACACTCGCAAAAGCGGAGTTTGCGGCGCTGTTCGGATTGCGACCTCCTCCGGGCATTCGCGGCCTTGACCGCCGCATCCAAAAATCTGCCGCGCTAGCGGCCTGCGATGAATTCTGCAAAGCTCGGGCTTGGCCTTCTCGCTTCGCGCGACGAGGCGGTTACGCGCTCCGGCAGCACACCCTGATCTCCCGGTACACGGCGATGGAGGCCATGGTGCAGAACAACGATTGGCCGCGGAGCTAAGCGCTACGTCGCCAATGAGGGGAGGTCGAGATGGCCAACTTCGTTCTCGTTCATGGCGCCTGGATCGGCGGCTGGTATTGGCGTCCGATTGCACAAAAGCTGCGGGCGGCCGGCCACGAGGCCTATGCGCCGACGCTGACCGGGTTAGGCGAGCGCATCCATCTGATGAACCCGAGCATCAATCTCGACACCCACGTCACCGATGTCGCGAACGTTATCAAGGAAGAAGGCCTGTCGGACGTCGTTCTGGTCGGCCACTCCTATGGCGGCATGGTGGTGACCGGCGTCGCCGATGCGCTGCCCGGCAAGATTACATCCTTGGTCTATCTCGACGCCTTTGTTCCGAAAAACGGCGATGCCCTGGTCAACTTCGTGCCGCCTGGAAGCCCGCCTCCCGCATTCGCGAGCGAATATACGCTGGCGCCCCTGCCGGCCAGCATTTTTGGCGCCAGTCCGGAGGTTGCGGCTGCGGTCGACGCGCGCACGACGCCGATGCCGATCGCCTGCTTCACCCAAGCGCTCACGCTCAACGGCGGCATCGATCGGGTCAAGAAGAAGACCTATATCTACTGCAACGTTCCGGCACCGACGACCTTCACGCAGTTTTACGAGAAGCTGAAAGACGACCCTGATTGGCGCATGCACACGCTGCCCTGCACGCACATCGTCCAGATGGAAATGCCCGAAGAGCTCACGGAGCTTCTGCTGCAGGCAAGCGCGTAAACTACAATGCCGGCTCGCCCGCAATATAGCACTGCCGCACCGCGCGATCGTCGCCGAGGGTCATCAGCACGAACAACTCTTCTTCGAGGTTGCGCGCCGTTTCCATGCGGTGCGCCATGGCGGGGGTGGCGCGCGCGTCCAGCACCACCAGATCGGCGAACGCACCCGGCGTAATGCCGCCGATCTCGTTCTCAAGGCCGAGCGCCGCTGCGTTGCCGCGCGTCATCAGGTCGAAGGCTGCGAGCGCCGGCAGGTTCTGGCCTCTGAGCTGCATCACCTTGTAGGCTTCCGCGGCGGTGCGCAGCATCGAATAGGACGTGCCGCCGCCGACGTCGGTTGCAAGCGCGATACGCACGCCCGCCGCAGCGAGCCCGTCATAATCAAACAGCCCGCTGCCGATGAACAAATTCGACGTCGGGCAGAAAACCGCGACCGATCGGTTGTCGCGCAACAAAGCGATTTCGTCTTTGCCGAGATGGATACAATGGCCGAGCAGCGAGCGCGGGCCGAGCAGGCCGAAGCGGTCGTAGACGGCGGTGTAGCTCGGATCGTTCGGAAACAGCTTTTTGACGGCGGCGATCTCGTTGAGATTTTCGGCGAGATGCGTCTGCATCAGCACGGTCGGAAACTCGGCGAGCAGCGCGCCGAGTTCCGCGAGCTGCTCCTCGGTCGAGGTGATGGCAAAGCGCGGCGTGACTGCGTAGCGCTGCCGGCCCTTGCCGTGCCAGCGCCTGATCAAGTCGCGGCTGTCCGCGATGGCGGTGTTCGCGGCCGCCAACAGCCCCGGCGGGCCGTTGCGGTTCATGACCGCATTGCCGGCGATCATGCCGGCATTTCTTTTGTGCGCGGCCGAAAATAAAGCCTCCGCCGAGCCCGGATGCGCGCTGCAATAGGCAACCGCCGTGGTGGTGCCGTTGCGCGCCAGTTCGTCGAGGAAAAAGTCGGCATTGCGGGCAGCATGCGCAGGATCGCCAAATTTCTGCTCCTCGACGAAGGTGTATTTCTCCAGCCATTCGAGCAATTGCGCGCCGTAGGAGGCGATCACCTGGGTCTGCGGATAATGGATGTGCGGGTCGATGAAGCCCGGCATGATCAATAGATCGGAAAAATGCTCGCCGGGAAGTCCGGCAGGAAGCTGCGCCATCAATTGCGCCGCCGGCCCCGCCGCTTCGATCTTGCCGTCTTTCACCAGGACAACGCCATCCTCGATATAGCGATAGCTCTGCGCATCGCCGACGCCGTTCGGCGCGCGCAGGAAGGTCAGCAGCCGGCCACGGATCGCGCGCAAATTTCAGCTCCGCCTGCTCGATTGACCAATGACCATCACTGCGCGGGCGCGCCGGCGGCAAGCCACGATGCGAGCGTGAGGCGCTCGTCGGGCGTCATCTCGGTGATGTTGCCGGGCGGCATCGCGTCCGAGCGCACCGCGGCGGCCGCGATCAGCGGCGCGTGCAGGCGGATATGCTCGTCAGTGTCGAGCAAGACGCCTTTAGGCGGTGCCGCGAGCCCCGCCCAGACCGGCTCGGCCGCGTGGCACATGGCGCAACGCGACATCACGATATTGCTGACATCGGCGAATTTGGGCGCAGGTGGCAGCGCGCCAATGGTCAGCGTGCGCGGCCCTGCCGCCGAGAGCCAGGCGACGGCGGCCATGCCGGCGGCTGCAACGCCCCAGGTCCACCATGGGCTGCCTTTTCCCTCGTGACGCGAATTGAAGAAGTGCCGGATCACCGGACCGATCGCCAGCACGATGGCGACGATCAGCCAGTTGAAACGAGTCGCGTAGAACAGCGGATAGTGATTGCTCAACATCAGAAAGACGACCGGCAGCGTCAGATAATTGTTGTGCACCGAGCGTTGCTTGCCGAGCGCGCCCCAGCGCGGATCGGGCTCTTTGCCGGCGAGCATCGCGGCGACCGACTTCTTCTGATAAGGAATGATGATGACGAACACATTCGCCACCATGATCGTGCCGATCAGCGCGCCGATCTGGGTGAACGCGCCGCGCCCGCTGAATACGTGGATGAAGCCATAGGTCAGCGCCACGAGAAAAACATAGCCGACCAGGGCCAGCGCCACCTCGTGATTGCCGAGCGGCGATCGGCACAGTCCCTCGTAAGCGAGCCACGCGACCGCGAGGCTGACGAACGCAATGACCGCCGCCTGCACGGCGGTGAGATCGAGCACCGATTTGTCGATCAGGAAGAGGTCGGCGCCGAGATAGTAAACCAGCACCAGCAGGGCGAAGCCAGACAGCCAGGTCGTGTAGGCTTCCCATTTGAACCAGGTCAGGCTGTCCGGCATCTGCGCCGGCGCCACCAGGTATTTCATCATGTGGTAAAAGCCGCCGCCATGGACCTGCCATTCGTCGCCTTTGACGCCGGGCGGCAGCCCGGGCCGCGGCCGCAGGCTCAGATCCAGGTGGATGAAATAGAACGAGCTGCCAATCCACGCGATTCCAGCGATGACATGCAGCCAGCGAAGGACGGCGCTCGCCGATTCAGCGAGTATTAGCTCCAAGACCTATTCAGCTCCAAGACCTGTTAGCTCAAGCCGTGGGGCTCCCCTCGTTTGACCCCGGCACATTCACCATGACAGACCCAACGCAACAGGCGCAAGCTTATCGCCGTGGCGTCGTTTTAAGCAACTTTCTGTGCATGCCCGCTTTTGCTGGCGCCGATTTTGTCGGATGATGCGAGGCGACAGGAGCGGGCGCGTGAACCGATAATGGAACGATCCTTGCAACGAAGCCTGCAAGAAACCTTGTAAATCCAGGGTATGCGCGGCGATCTCAATGCTTGATGCGTCATCACAAGCCGGTTCCTCCTTGTCAGCGCCGCTGCTCAGTGCCGTTTCCATAAGCAAGCGCTATGGCGATTTCCTCGCCAATGACTGCATCGACCTCGATCTGTTCCCGGACGAAATCCCCGCGCTGCTCGGCGAGAATGGGGCGGGCAAATCGACCCTCGTGAAGGTGATGTATGGCCTGATCCAGCCGAGCGGCGGGGAACTGCGCTGGATGGGCGAAAAAGTCGTGCTGTCCGGCCCGTCCGAGGCGCGCGGGCTCGGCATCGGCATGGTGTTCCAGCATTTCTCGCTGTTCGAGAACCTGACGGTCGCCGAGAACGTAGCGCTCGGCTTGCCGCCGACCGAGTCGTTTGCCGCCATTTCGGCGCGGCTTGCGGAAACCGCGCGGGTCTACGGCCTGCCGCTCGATCCCAAGCGCGAGGTGTGGCGGCTGTCTGTCGGCGAGCGCCAGCGCATCGAAATCGTGCGCGCGCTGATGCAAAATCCGAAGCTTCTCATTCTCGACGAGCCGACCGCGGTGCTGACACCGCAGGAGGCGGATCAGCTGTTCATCGTGCTCGAGCGGCTCAAGAGCGAAGGCCGCACCATCCTCTACATCAGCCACAAGCTCGAAGAGGTGAAGCGGCTCTGCGATACGGCGACGATCTTGCGGCTCGGCAAGAAGGTCGCGACCTGCAATCCGCGGCAGGAAACGGCGGCGTCGCTGGCGCGTATGATGGTCGGCGCCGAAATCGACGAGGTGAAAGCGGCCGCCAAACACAGTGTCACCGTGCCGCGTCTTCTGATCCATAAACTCTCGCTCGAGCCGGACGATCCGCACGGCACGCGGCTCAAGGAAGTCTCGCTCGAAGTGCGCGGCGGCGAGATCGTCGGCATCGCCGGCGTCGCCGGCAATGGCCAGGACGAATTGTTCGCCGCGCTTTCGGGCGAGCGACTGTCGCCGAGCGACGGCAATATCGTGATCGACGGCAGGGCCGCGGGCCTACTCAACGTCAACGACCGCCGGCGCATGGGCGCGGCTTTCGTCCCTGAAGAACGGCTCGGCCATGGCTGTGCGCCGCGCATGAAACTGTCCGAGAACGCGCTGCTTACCGGGCACGCGGCGAGCGGCATGGTGAAACGGGGCTTCATCAACAAGCTCGCGACGCTTGCGCACGTCGATCGCACCACCAAAAGCTTCGACGTGCGCAAGGCCAAGCGCGATCCGGAAGCCGTCAGCCTGTCCGGAGGCAATCTGCAGAAATTCGTGGTCGGCCGCGAAATCCTGCGCGAACCGGGCGTCCTCGTGGTCAGCCAGCCGACCTGGGGCGTCGATGCCGGCGCCGCCGCCGTCATTCGCCAAGCACTGGTCGATCTTGCCGGCCGCGGCTCCGCCGTGCTGGTCATCAGTCAGGATCTCGACGAGCTGGCGGAAATCGCCGACCGCATCGCGGTGATGTTTCATGGCAAGCTGTCGGCGCCGCTTGAAGCCGCGCAAGCCACGCGCGAACGGCTTGGATTGCTGATGGGCGGCGCCGATCCCGGCGCGCACAACGGCGAACAAGAGGCCAAGTATGCAGTTGGTGCTTGAACGCCGGCCCGAACGGTCAGCGGTGATCGCGGTCGCATCGCCCTTGATCGCCGTGGTGCTGACGATCATCACCTTCGCGATCCTGTTCGCGATCATGGGCAAGAACCCGGTGTACGCGATCTGGGTCTATTTCATCGAGCCGCTGACCGACCCGTTCGCCCTCCAGGAGATCGCCGTCAAGGCGACGCCGCTTGTGATGATCGCGGTTGGGCTCGCGCTCTGCTACATCGCCAACATCTGGAACATCGGCGCCGAAGGCCAGTTCATCGCCGGCGCAGTGTGCGGAAGTTGGCTTGCCGTGCGCACCAACGGCACCGATGTCGGCCATTGGGTGCTGCCGGCCATGCTCGTGCTCGGCGCGCTCGGCGGCGCGCTCTATGCACTCATTCCGGCGATCTGCCGCGTGTATTTCGGCGCCAGCGAAATCCTCACCAGCTTGATGCTGGTTTACGTCGCCAATCTCGGCATGGATTATCTGGTGCGCGGGCCGTGGCGCGATCCTCAGGGGCTGAACTTCCCGACCACCGCCGCCTTCGATCCGGCCGCTTCGATCCCAACCTTGTTCGAGGGCGTCGGCCGCCTCCATGCCGGCTCGGTCCTCACGCTCATCGCCGTCATGCTTGCGGCGGTGTTGCTCGGCCAGACGATCCGAGGATTCGAGATCCGCGTCGTCGGCGCCGCTCCGCGCGCGGCGCGCTTCTCCGGCTTTAACGCCGATCGCCTCGTCCTCTTCACCTTCGCGATTTCCGGCGCGCTTGCCGGCCTTGCCGGCATTATCGAAGTGGCGGGACCGATCGGCCATCTCGATCCCGGCGTGTCGTCGGGCTACGGCTTCACCGCCATCATCGTCGCCTTTCTCGGGCGGCTTAATCCCGTCGGTATTCTGGTCGCCGGTCTCTTCCTTGCGCTCACCTTCATCGGCGGCGAAAGCGCGCAGATCTCGATGAAGGTGCCGCTCGATCTCACCAAGGTGTTCCAGGGCATCCTGCTGTTCTACGTGCTGGCCTGCGATTCGCTCATCGTCTATCGGATCCGCGTGTTGCGCTCCGTCCGAAAGCCCGCGCATGCTGCTGCTTGAGGCCATCATCCTGTCGGTGATCGCCGCCTCGACGCCGCTCTTGCTGGCGGCGTCCGGCGAACTGGTCGTCGAGCGCTCAGGCGTTCTCAATCTCGGCGCCGAGGGCATGATGATCATGGGCGCCGCCTGCGGCTTTGCCGGCGCCTATATGAGCGGCTCGACCCTCGTCGGCGCGCTCTGCGGCATCCTTGCCGGCGCCGGCATGGCGGCGATCTTCGGCATCCTCACGCTCGGCCTTGCGGTCAATCAGGTCGCGACCGGATTGGCGCTCACCATTCTCGGCGTCGGATTATCCGGCCTGATCGGCGCCGGCTTTGTCGGCACCAAGATCGTGCCGGCGCCGCCGCTCTATTTACCTTACCTGACCGACATTCCGTTCATCGGCCGCATCCTGTTCGGCGAGGATGCGTTCGTCTACTTCTCGGTGGCGCTCGTCATCGCCATCTGGCTGTTCCTTTACCGCAGCCGCCCCGGCCTGGTGCTGCGGGCAGTCGGCGATAACCATGCCTCGGCGCATGCGCTCGGCTATCCGGTGCTCCGCATCCGCATGCTGGCGGTGCTGTTCGGCGGCGCCTGCGCCGGCCTTGGCGGCGCCTTCCTGCCGCTCGCCTATACGCCCTTCTTCATTCCGGGCATGACCGCTGGCCGCGGCTGGATCGCGCTGGCGCTGGTGGTCTTTTCCTCGTGGCGGCCGGGCCGGCTGGTTATCGGCGCCTATCTGTTCGGGGCGGTCAGCATCCTTCAGCTCCACACCCAGGCTTTCGGCCTGGGCATCCCGTCGCAGTTAATGTCGGCGCTGCCCTATCTTGCCACGGTCATCGTTCTCGTGTTGATTTCACGGACGCGCGGCACCGCCGGGTCCGCTGCGCCTGCGTCGCTCGGTCAGGTCTTTGTGCCTGACCGCTAGAGCATGATCCCGAAAATGGAGAACGGCTTTCGGAAAAGATCATGCTCGAACGAAAGAGTAGGGCCGGATGGCGGTTCGCCATCCCGCGCTACCGTGTTGAACGTGCTGCGGGCGTTTCGCGCCGCGGAGAAACTGAACGAGGCGGAAGCGTAAGCACCTCCGTTTCTGCTAACCCGGAGTAAAATCATGAAGAAATGGAACATCGTGGGGATGGCTGCGGCCGTAGGGATCGCCGCCATAACGTTCCACGCCTATGCAGCGGACAAGCTGAAAGTCGGCTTCATCTATGTCGGCCCGATCGGCGACCTCGGCTGGAGCTATCAGCACGATCTCGGCCGCAAGGAGATGGAAAAGGCGCTCGGCGACAAGGTCGAGAGCACCTATCTCGAGAACGTGCCGGAAGGCGCCGATGCCGAGCGCTCGATCGAGCAACTCGCCCGTACCGGCCACAAGCTGATCTTCACCACTTCGTTCGGCTTCATGGACGCGACGCTGAAAGTCGCCAACAAATATCCGAACGTGTTCTTCGAGCACGCCACCGGCTTCAAGCGCGCCAAGAACATGAGCACCTACGCGGCGCGCTTCTACGAAGGCCGCTACATCCAGGGCCAGATCGCCGCCAAGATGTCGAAGTCCGGCATCATCGGCTACATCGTCTCGTTCCCGATCCCGGAGGTCATCTCCAACATCAACGCGACGATGCTCGGCGCGCAGTCGATCAATCCGAACATGAAAGTGAAGATCGTCTGGGTGAATTCCTGGTTCGATCCGGGCAAGGAAGCCGACGCCGCCAAGGCGCTCGTCGATCAGGGCGCCGACATCCTGACCCAGCACACCGACTCGCCAGCCGCTACTCAGATCGCCGAGCAGCGCGGCGTGCACTCCTTCGGCGAGTCGACCGACATGATCAAGTTCGGTCCCAAAGCCCAGCTCACCGCCGACACGGACTATTGGGGCGGCTACTACACCAAGCGTGCCAAGGACGCGCTGGAAGGCAAGTGGCAGTCCGAGGACACCTGGGGCGGCCTCGACTCCGGCATGGTCGTGATGGCGCCCTATACCAACATGCCTGACGACGTGAAGAAGATGGCAAAGGACACGGAAGAGTCGATCCGCTCCGGCAAATTCCATCCGTTCAAGTGCCCGATCCAGGATCAGGACGGCAAGACGGTCGAGTGCAAGGGCGGCGACCATCTCGATCCCAGCCAGATCCTGAGCATGAACTGGTACGTCAAGGGCATCGACGACAAGATCCCGGGCAAGTGATCTGCCCGTCGCGTATCTGAAAACGGAAATGGCCGGGGTTCCCCCGGCCATTTTTCTTTGGTGTCTTGCACAAGGGAACGCGGCAGCAGATCCCCAACAACCGGGGTCATTGCAGGGCTTGACCGGCTTGCCCCCGGCAATCCATGCTGAATTCGGGCTCGCTAACTCGCGCAGGTCTCAATAGCGGCGCATCGGCATGGGTGCGCGGGAAGCCAGCGCATGACGACGAGCAAGGTCCTCGCGCGCCTCGATTAACCGCTTACTTCGCCGCGTAGGCGTCGAGCTCGGCCAGATATTGATTTTTGCTCGCGCGCGGCAGCCAGGTGCTTTCGAACGCATTGCGCGTGAGCTGCACGAGGTCCTTCGGTGCGAGATCGGCGTCCTTCTGCGTGCACTCGAAATTCTCGTTCATGTAGCCGCGGAAATAGGCCGGATCGTCGGAATGCACGGTGGCGCGGATGCCGAGATCGAGCATGCGCTTGATCTCCTTGGCCTTGCTGCCGTTGGTGACGAAGGCGTTGGAGACCGGGCAGATGGTCAGCGCCAATTGCCGCTTCGCCACTTCGTCGATCAGCTGGTTGCTGTCGAGCACATTGACGCCGTGATCGATGCGGTCGACGCCGATCTCTTCCAGCACCTGCCGGATATGCTCGGTCGTGTTCTGCTGATCGACGTCGCAATGCATGGTCAGGAAGTAGCCCTCGCGCCGGGCACGCGCGAACACCTCCTTGAACTTCACCGGCGGGTTGTTCTTTTCGTCCGAATCGAGTCCGACGCCGATGATCCATTCGCGATAGGGCAGCGACTGCACCAAGGTGGTCATGGCGAATTCAGCGCTCCAATCGCGCAGGAAGCACATGATGAGCTGGCTCTTGATGCCGAAGATGCGTTCGGCGTCGGTCTGCGCGCGCCGGATGCCGCGGATCACCACGTCGAACGCCACGCCGCGGCCGGTATGCGGCTGCGGGTCGAAGAACATTTCGACATAGCGCACGTTCTGCGAATGCGCCTTGGCCAGATAGGCGAAGGTGAGGTCGTAGAAATCCGGCTCGTGCACCAGCACCCGCATGCCCTCGTAATAGATCTTGAGAAACGAGGGCAGGTCGTAAAAGTCATAAGCCGCGCGCATCTCGGCCACATCCTTGTAGGGAAGGGTCATGCCGTTGCGTTTCGCCAGCTCGAATTTCATTTCCGGCTCGAGCGTTCCCTCCAGATGCACGTGCATCTCGCATTTCGGCATGCCCGCAATGAAATCGCGCAGATCGCTCATGTCTCCCTCCTTTAACTCACCCTCACGTTACGCCGCGAAAACCGGCGATGCCAGCCGGACTAGAGCATGATCCGGAAAAGTGGAAACCGGTTTTCCGAAAAGATCATGCTCCGCTCTAAAGCGTCTCCGGCATCGGCACGGCCTTGCCGTCGGCGAGCGAGAATTGCGGAATGTGGCCCAGCCCATGGATCAGGCCGGCATCGGCGCCGAGCGTCTTCTTCCAATCGTGGCCCTCGGTGAGGATCACGCCGGCGCCGACGATCTCGGCACCGGCCGAACGCGCAAGCGCGAACGTGGCGGCAAGGCTCGAGCCGGTCGCCACCACGTCGTCGACCACCGCGACGCGCCGCTTGGCGAGCAACGGCACCGAGCGGCGATCGAGCATCAGCCGCTGCTTGCCGGCGGAGGTGACCGACTCGACTTCCTGCACCAGCGCATCGGCGAGATGAATCTTCGGCGATTTCTGCGCGATGACATAGTGGTCGAGGCCGAGCGCGCGCGAGACCTCGATCACCACGGGAATGCCCAGCGTCGCCGCGCCGACGATGATGTCGGGCTTGAGGGGGCGCAGGTGATCGGCCATCGCCTTGCCGATGCGCTCGCCGAACGCCACTCCCATGTCGATCACCATCAGGAGCGAAATCGCGAGCTTCTGGTTGATCGGCACGATCGGCAGCGTCACCGGCTCGCCGGCAATATCGAAATGTAGGTCTGCATACGCGTCGTCTCCTAAGCAGGGTCGTCATTCCGGATTGGTGCAGCTGCACTGCGTCATTCCGGGGTGGCCGAAAGGCCTAGCCCGGAATCCATAGCCGCAGGTCAAGCAGGATTGGCACTGGTATCCGCCGCAAGAATTGCGGCTATGGATTCCGGACTTGCCGCCACGTGGCAATCCGGAATGACGTCATAATCAGTCGAGCCCATCAGCGTCACGCCTGCAATTTCCGCGCCGCCGCCGAGTGCCGCCGGATCAGATCGGCCACGTCGAGGCCGGGAATTTGCCCATTCTCCACGATCCAGCGGCCCCCGACCATCACGCGGTCGGCGCGATGGGCGCCGCACAATACAAGTGCCGCGAGTGGATCGCCGCTGCCGGAAAACCGCAGCTCATCGAGCCTAAACAGCGCGAGATCGGCCAGCATGCCCACAGCGATCTCGCCGACATCGGCGCGTCCGGTGCAGGCGGCGGAACCTTTGGTCGCCCAGCGCAGTGCGTCGCGATGACTGACCTTGCCGATGCCGTATTGGCCCCGCTGGAGCAGGAACGCAGCGCGCACCTCCTGCATCAAATTCGAAGAATCGTTCGAAGCCGAGCCGTCGACGCCGAGGCCAACGGCGACGCCGGCCTCTTCCATCGGGCAGACCGAGCAAGTGCCGGACGCCAGCGTCTGGTTGCTGCAGGCGCAATGCGTGACGGCCGTTCCGGCGCTGGCGAGGCGCGGGAACTCGTCGGCGTTGAAATGCACGCCATGCGCCAGCCAGGTCCGCCCGTTCAGCCAGCCGCACTCCTCCAGATAATCAAGCGGCCGGCACCGGTGGATCTCCAGGCAATAGCGATTCTCGTCCTCGGTTTCGGCGAGATGCGTGTGCATCCGCACATTAAGCCGTTCGGC
>Ga0210401_10003380_pt1 | contig 17092 bp, 16 predicted proteins | sample IncBWH32MmetaG_FD_150866 | JGI IMG/M metagenome (GOLD analysis project Ga0210401, IMG submission 150866) | Forest soil microbial communities from Barre Woods Harvard Forest LTER site, Petersham, Massachusetts, United States - Inc-BW-H-32-M | ecosystem: Environmental > Terrestrial > Soil >... | reverse complement strand
AATGAGGTCGATGACTTTTACGCCGGTTTCGAACATCTCAGCGGTCGTCGCTTGTTCGTCGAATAATGGTGCGGGCCGGTGAATCGGCATGGTCTGGGTGTGCGCGATTGGGCCAAGTTGGTCGACTGGTTCGCCGATGACGTTCATAACGCGCCCGAGCGTACCCGGACCTACCGGCACAGAAATTGGCCCACCCTGATCGATGGCTTTCATGCCGCGCACCATGCCTTCGGTAGCTTCCATGGCGACACAGCGCACGCGGCCTTCGCCCAAATGCTGTTGCACCTCGACGATGACGTTGATCGGCGTGGGAACGGTGAAGCCGTCGCTCACAATGCGAAGCGCCTCATAGATCGGCGGCATGGTCGCGGCGGAAAACTGCACGTCCACGGCCGGGCCGGCGATTTGAATTACGTGTCCAACATTTTCTGCCATAAGTCCCGTTTCTTTCTTCGTAGAATCGTAGCTTGCCACGTTTCGACGGCACCGATAAAAGACATAGCGAGCTGTTTCTACAGCTATCCTGCAGCTGCGGCGCCGCTTACGATTTCGATAATTTCCTTCGTAATTTTCGCTTGACGGGCGCGGTTCATGGCCAGCGTTAGCGAATCGATCATGTCGGTTGCGTTGATGGTGGCTGCGTCCATCGCGGTCATGCGGGCCGCGTGTTCCGCGGCCACCGATTCCAGCAACGCGCGGAATACTTGAATGACTACGTATTTTGGCAACAACGATCGAAACAGCTCTTCGGCGGGCTGTTCATAGATATAGTCGACCGGAGCGGTGGCAAACTTCGCGGCAGCAGCGTCAGCTTCCCGCGTATCGGCGGGACGCAGGCCGACGCCTGCGCCTTTGGCCGCCTCGATAGCCCGCTCTTTTTCCTTCAGGCTCATTTCCTCAGCCTGCGCGACGCCGACTTCGCCGACCCGCTCAATTGGCAGCACCTGTTCGACGATGAGCCGTTGCGAAATCACCGATTTGAATTCATTAAAGAGAACGTAGACGGAATCAATTTCCCCCTTCGAATAGCGATCGATCGCGCGGCCTGCCATTTCCGAGACCATCGCATACTCAACTTTGCTGAGCACTCCTACGTGCTCACCCACGAGCGTTGTCCGGGGCGGTTGCTGCGAATCGGCTGTTCGCGGAGGAGCGACCGGGTATCGGCGGCGCAGGAAGTCGCGTCCCTTTCGCCCGATGGCTTCGATTTCGATGTTCTTGCCCGTCTTCGATTCCAGGAAACGTGTTGCGGCTTTCAGAATATTGGTGTTGAAAGCGCCGGCGAGACCTTTGTCTCCTGTGACTACAATCAGCAGGACGTTGTTTTCCGGACGCTGTGCCAACAGCGGATGCTTCGGCTCGCCCGTATCCGGATCATAAATTTCCGCTCGCGACACCAGCGACTTCAGCACGTTGGTCAACATCTGCGCATATGGACGCGCAGCCAGCGCACGCTCCTGTGCACGCCGCAGTTTGGCCGCCGAGACCATTTTCATGGCCTTGGTGATCTGCCGCGTGTTGGTCACGCTGCGGATACGGCGTCGGATGTCGAGAATGTTTGCCATTTGTCGGTCGTTCGTCGTTAGGCGTTCGCTTCTGGCTGCTAGCTTCTAGCTAAAAGCCAGGAGCTAGAAGCTAGGAGCTTACTTCGCCACTGCTTGCCTCTCCGCTACGAATGTTTCTTTGCATTCTTTGATCGTCTTGCTCATCTCGGCTTTCAGGTTGTCGTCGAGAATCTTCTTCTCCATGATCGTGCGCAGCAGGCCGGGATTGGTCGCATCAACATACTTGTACAGCTCGGATTCAAAGTCTCTCACCTGATCTACCGGGAGGTCATCGAGAAAACCGTTGGTGCCGGCATAGATGATCAGAATCTGTTTCGAAAACGGCAACGGCGAAAACTGTTTTTGCTTGAGGACTTCGACCAGGCGCTGCCCGCGATTGAGCTGGTTCTGCGTGGCTTTGTCGAGATCGCTGCCAAACTGCGCGAAGGCGGCGAGTTCGCGATATTGCGCCAGATCGAGCTTCATGCTCCCGGCGACCTGCCGCATGGCCTTGATCTGGGCGCTGCCGCCCACGCGGCTCACTGAGATGCCGACGTTCACGGCTGGCCGAACGCCGCTGTTGAAGAGATCGGTTTCCAAGAAGATCTGGCCGTCTGTAATCGAAATAACATTGGTCGGGATGTACGCCGAAACGTCGCCCGCCTGGGTTTCGATAATCGGCAACGCAGTCAGCGAGCCTCCGCCATTCTTGTCGCTGACTTTCGCAGCGCGCTCCAGCAACCGGGAATGAAGATAGAAAACGTCTCCAGGGTACGCCTCGCGGCCCGGCGGACGCCGCAACAGCAGCGAGATTTCGCGATACGACGCCGCGTGCTTGGAAAGATCATCGTAGATAACCAGGGCATGTTTTCCGTTGTCGCGGAAATACTCGCCCATCGCACAAGCCGCATAAGGCGAAATGTACTGCATGGGTGCCGGTTCGGATGCAGACGCCGCCACCACGATGGTGTAATCCATCGCGCCGTAGTCGGTGAGAATCTTCACTACCTGCGCGATCGACGAGCGCTTCTGTCCGACCGCGTTGTAAATGCAGATTAAATTGTTGCCCTTGTTGTTGATGATAGTGTCGAGCGCTACGGCGGTCTTGCCGGTTTGACGGTCGCCAATGATCAACTCGCGCTGGCCCCGGCCAATCGGAATCATGCTGTCGATGGCCTTCAGTCCCGTCGCCATCGGTTCGCGAACCGGTTGCCGGTCAATGACTCCCGGCGCCAGGCGCTCCAAGGCGATGAACTTGTCGGTAGCGATGGGCCCTTTGTCGTCGATAGGCTGCCCAAGTGAATTCACCACGCGGCCGATCAAGGCGTCGCCGACCGGCACGCTCATGATGCGTCCGGTACGCTTGACCTCGTCGCCCTCCTTAATCTCGGTGTATTCGCCGAGAAGCACGACGCCGACTTGATCTTCTTCCAGGTTCATGGCGATGCCAGCAACGTCGTGAGGGAACGCAAGAAGTTCTCCAGCCATGACCTTGTCGAGGCCGTGGACGCGCGCGATGCCGTCGCCCAGGGTGACGACGGTGCCGACTTCATCCACCGCAATCTTGGATTCGTAGTTCTCGATTTGTTGCCGGATCAGCTGTGTGATCTCGTTTGCTTTGATTTGTGCCATAAGGTCAGCTTCTAGCTCCTGGCTTCTAGCTCATACTATCTCTTAACATGTGTGGCGACCTTTCGGTCCGCTCCAAATATGCATCACTTGCTCCAAGCTAGAAGCTAGGAGCTTAGCGCTTGTCTTATCCTCTCCAACTGTCCTGCCACCGAGCCGTCGTAAATCGTACTGCCGACCTTGACGACGGCGCCACCGAGAATGGACTCATCGAGCGAGTAGTGTGCCCGAACTTTCTTGCCGGTCACCTTTTGCATCTGGCCTTCGAGCGTGCTCCGGTCGGATTGATTCAGTTCATGAGCGCTGGTGATTTGTGCCTCGGTGAATCCAAGGCGCTGATTTAGTTCCAACTCGAACTGTTTCACGATCGGTCCCAGAAAATTTATTCGCCGATGATCGATTAGCACTGCAACGAAATTCCGCACGATGGTAGAAATTCCTTGGCGGGCAACGATCGCATCCAGCACAGCGCGCTTCTGCTCCGCAGTGATCGACGGAGTCTCCCAAACCGCCCGCAGCTCCTTGCTTCCAGCCACCAATTCGGCAACGGCCTGCGCCTCTTGCAAAGTCTTATCGGGATCGTGACGGCCGCTGAAGACTGCGTCGGCAAAAGCCCGGGCGTAGGTGTTGGTCACTGAGGCCATGCTCTATCGCCCACCTTTCCGCATCTCGCTGCCGTTGGCCGAGAGTTGTTGGGCAAAGTCACGCATTAGTGATTGATCGGTAGCGGCATCCACATGGATCTGCTTTTTCGCCAACGATACAGCGAGATCGGCCGCGTAGGCCGTCAGTTCGCGTCGTGCCGACTTGGCCGCAGCCGCGATTTCCTGCTCGGCCGACTCCACGATTTTTCGAGCGTCTTCCTCGGCGGCAGCCTTGATCCTTTGTTCTTCTGCCGCGGCTTCTTTCGCCGCAGCGGCGCGCATGCCACCGATTTCCACATCAAGCTTCGAAAGCCGTGCTTCAATTTCCGCCAGCCGCCGGTTGGCGTCTTCGCTAGCTTTTCGCGCTTCTTCCATGGCCTTCTGGATGGACGCCGTGCGATTGCGGAATAGTCCCGGGAGATTCTTATTCGCGAGCCAGAAAAGGACCGCAGCAATCACCACAAAATTCAGCAGCACACAGACCCAATAGGCGTGCTCCAAATCCAACCCGGTAAGTTTGGCGACAAACTGAACCGAGGGCGAGTGTTTGAACTGATCGTCTTCACCGGCGGCCTCTCGGGTTTCTCTTACCAGTTGCTGAGCCGTCGATGTCGGTTCTGAGGAGTTGTTCGACCGCTGAGGGGGCGTAGCCGAGGAGGATTGCGCCTGCGCGGCGGTTCGTCCCGCAAACCCCACCCAAGTCACGAGCAGGAACGTCGCAACGGCAAAATAAAACCGGAACCGTTGCCTCGGAGTACGCACTCTTCTCATCGGCCACCACCCGCCGGGGTCCGCGTTGTCCCCGGTTGCAAAACAATTCGGATAATTTCAGCGGCCAGCTTCCCGCTTTCCGCCTGCAGGCCAGCTTGCGCCGCGGCTTTGTCTTCTTCGATGGCCGCCCGCGCCTGTTCGACTTGGGCCTGCGCTTTGTTGCGCGCCTCGGCCACAGCTGCGGCTCTTGCCGACAATGCCTTCTGGCGGAGCGCCTCCTGATTCTTGAAAACAGCCATGCGAGCCTCGCGCAGGCGCTGCTCGTATTCCGCAGTTCGTGCTTCGGCAGCGGCAATATCAGCGCGCGCCTTCTCGACCGCTCCCTCGGTCTTGCTGCGCCGCTCGGCCAGCACCTTCACCAACGGCTTGTGGACAAGCGCGGTGTAGAGTCCATACAGCAGAACCATAAAGATAATGGTCGGTATGGATCCGAGCAGTAATTCCCCTACTTGTCTGAGCGTCTCGTCCATAATCCTGGGCTAGAAAGAAATCTCGATCGAAAGAGGGCTTAAGAAACCATCAAACCTAACATCCTGCGGGGCTTAGTGTCAACGAGCACGCTGTCCCATAACGAGACGAGGATGCATGCTTAAAACTATTTTCGGACGGTTGTCAAGGCTTTTCGTGAATTTTGGGAAAGAATGCTTGACTTCTGAGATTGCGGGTCTAGCATGGAAGTATCACCTCCGATCCAATTCAGGATCGAGTGGGCCGATAGCCAAGGACTGTCACCGCTTCTTGGTTGCCGGCCCATTTAAGTTTTGGGCCCGGTAAATTTAGGGCCCGGCTCCAGAAGTTGGATCGAGGACGAGCGCCCCTTCCAGTTTAGCTGCCGCAAGCAGTCCCTGATCAGAGCACACAAAAATGGGGGCGTCGGATCCGGCTGCATCCTTCAACGCGGCATATCCCGCCAGTTGGATTGCATCAAACGCGCGCAGCGCGTAACGATCCACGAGCGCAGCGGCGATATCGAGGACAAAATCACTGACCATCTGAGTTACGAACCTGGTCTCTGAATGACGCTTAAAAGCGGACAGCAACTCGTTCGCTACGCTCGCAGGGATTTCCCCGTTCCGCTCCCTTCTACGGATTGCGGATCGGAATTCCACTTGAGACAACGACAAGATAGCAAAACGGTTACCGCTCGAACGATCTGTCAGAAGCAACAAGCGCTCCGTTCCGGACTCAAGCACGTAGAGCTTGACCAGAGCGCTTGTCTCCAAGTAGTAGAGTGCCAATTATCAGCGTCTCTCGCGAAGAATCGTAGTTGACAAGGGCTCACCCCGAATTTCCACAGGATGAAAGTCTAGATCCGGACTGCCTCCTGCGCCCAGAATAGCCTGAACTTCTGGCATCAGGCGATTTAGACGGATACTTGTAACCGGAAACTGAGGGGACTTTGGATTTGGCACGGGCTTCTTCAGAATCAGCCTCTTTTCAATCGCGGAACGAAGCACATTCTGACGCTCGACATCCGTACGAATGGAGGGGACATCCTCTGATGGAAGAATCTCGTCGCGAAACTTCTTTAGCGAAACAAAGCTCCAGCCCGGGGTTGATTCAGCGCGATCTAAAGCCTTCAGCAGTTCCTTCTCGGCCTGATGCACGTAGACATTCGTGCCGTCTCCGCTGGGCGACGCCGATGAACCCGTCACAACCGAAGCAGGCTTGGCCTCTTGTTGCTTTGTAGCGGCGACGGGAACCGTTTCTCTTGCTGTAGAGGGTTCAAGCCAGAACTGTGCGGGCTCGGATCTTTCGGGGGCCCAAGCGTCTGCAACGGAATTGCGCCGCTTCTTGCGACCGTCCGCGTTCAAAAGAGACAGCCGAAGTCGGAAACTTTCGTGAATGGGATAACCGTGACGCTTCAGGGCGGCTTTCAGGGGCTTATCAAGTTCTTCCGCAATGCTCGATTCAACCTGCTCAATATTAACCTTCTTCATTTCCGCAAACCTTTAATCTAGAATAGGTACTGCAACGCATATATATAATAGTGCAAGAAATAGCGGTTGTCAAGAGAAATCTTGACGCTTTGCTATGCGATCACCCACTCCCTTACTCTTCTCACCACCGACTCTGGCGCTTCGACTTCCAACTCCACAAGCCCGTCTTTGTACTTGCGAGAATAGATCCGGGCACGCGCCTCGAGCAGCGCCAGCGTCTTTCCTTCTTTTTGCGGCACACGCAAATGGATGCGGCTTAGAGCGTCTCCCTGCAACATCTGGTCAATCCGGTCCTGAAGGGTGCCCATTCCTACGCCTTTCGCGGCCGAGACGTGAACTGTGTTGGCATCGTCGCGCAAGCTGTCGCGCTGCCGGGGAGGCAACAGGTCGATCTTGTTCATCACCCGCAGGCGCGGCTTCTTTTCCGCTTCCAACTCCTTCAGTACCTTCTCCACTTGCGCATCCTGCTCGGCGGAGAGCGGGCTGCTGGCGTCGGAAACCTGCAAGATGAGTTCTGCGCGCTGCACCTCTTCCAAGGTCGCTCGGAAGGCCGAAACTAGGGTGTGCGGCAGGTTCCGAATAAATCCTACAGTGTCGGACACCAATACCTGGCGGCGAGAAGGTAGCGTGATTCCTCGAATAGTCGGGTCCAAAGTCGCGAACATTTTCGGCGACTCGAGCACCGCAGCCTGGGTCAGCGCATTGAATAATGTGGATTTCCCCGCATTGGTGTAGCCCACCAAAGCGATCAGTGCTACCGGAACCGATTCACGTCGCTGGCGCTGCTGCGTGCGAATTCGCCGGACATTTTCAATTTGCTCTTTCACGTGCCGAATTCGTCGATAGATTTTGCGGCGGTCGGTTTCGAGTTGGGTTTCACCGGGACCGCGTGTGCCGATGCCCCCGCCCAGCTGCGACATCTCAATTCCCCGGCCCCCCAGCCGCGGCAACATGTATTCGAGCTGAGCCAACTCCACCTGCAACTGGCCTTCACGAGTGCGGGCGTGTTTAGCGAAAATGTCGAGGATAAGCTGGGTGCGATCAATTACCCGGATGTTTACGACCTTTTCGATGTTGCGCTGTTGCGAGGCAGTAAGATCGTGATCGAACAGAAGAAGGTCTGCCGAGACCGATGCAGCGGCACCCGCAATCTCTTCCAGTTTGCCTTTCCCAATCAGCGTGGCTGGATCGGGCTTGTCGCGGTGTTGCAGGAATTCGCCGGCAATTTGCGCACCGGCGCTGGTGGCCAGAGAGCGCAACTCGTCCAGCGATTCTTCCGCGCTGAACTCCGGGACCCGCGGCGCTTTCGACGCACCGGGCGCACTGGTAGCGCTGTCCCGCGCCGCCTGCGCACCACTCGTCAGCGAGCCTTTCGCGGTCTTAGCGGCCGGCGCTGGGCGCGAGCGCACGTGGTAGTCGATACCGACCAGGAACGCGCGTTCCGTCGGGCCGCGATCGGCAGCCGTCGAAATCGACGCAGGCCGCGTGCGCTTTGCCTTGCCTGGTGCTCTGGACTCTGAACTACTCAAAGAAAAGTTGCCTTATCCGTCCGTACCGGACGCGCTGGGTGCCGGACCAGACTCACCTACAGGGCCGGGACCCGGGACCATGGCCGGCTTATCGCCGTGGGCATGAGCCACTCTGCCCATCGCAACCGTCGAAATAGCGTGCTTGAAAATCAACTGCTCCTGGTTATTCGTCTCGAGCACGACGGAGTACTTGTCAAACGACCGGATGCGCCCGGTCAGCTTGACGCCGCTCAAGAGGTAGATGGTGATATTCAACCTTTCTTTGCGGGCGGTGTTGAGGAAGGTATCCTGAATGTTCTGCGCCGGCTTGCTTTCCATGCCGATCTCCTTAGCTTTCTCAACCGCGAAAGCTTTCTGAATTGCACAATGTCAGCTCCTCAGGCCGCAGCCAAAACGGCCTTGAGGAACAGGGGGGAAAAGCTTGGGATGCTTGTGCGCCCATCCGCTGCGCCTCTGCACCCCAAAGCAACACTTCGTACGATACGGCCTCCTCCTCTACTTTTCAAGCCAATGTAGGCGCGGGCGTCTGGGTGATATCCGGCCATCCCGGTAATACGGCGGTTTACTTCTCGAAGTTCCCCACGTCATTGCGCATCCCAAAATCGGTTAAGATTCAAGTTCGTCAAATGTGAGGTCGGCCACTAGCATGTCTGAAGCCACAACGACAATCTCTGCGAACGCAGACCATCCCTCTCCTGAGATGCCCTCGGTCGAGGTTTACGCCGTGTACGGCGTAGAGCCCGAAATTCAAGCCTATGCTATGGCGAAGTACTCGCGATCTTCTCTCTCCATGAAGGAGTCGCTCAAGGAGATCAGCCAGCAAAAGGCAGAAAAGTTTCTCAACACCTTCTACTTCCAGTATGGACACAGGTCAATCGCCGATTTGGCGCATGTCGCCCTTGCCATCGAGCGGTTGTCCATTCTGGCGGCAATTGCGGTGGCCGACGAGCAACGCTGGGATGGTCAGGAGCGTTCCACCCGCTACCAGGATTTCAAAAAGAGCGGCTACTTCACGCCCGATTTCGGCGATGACCGGCAGGCACGAACTCTGTATTGCGAGACCATCGAAAACTTGTTCGCGGAATACGAATCGCTTTCCGAGCGGACGTTTCACTACTTGCTCGACATAACGCCGAAGCCGGCAGAGATGAAGCAGGAGGCTTACGAGCGAACTCTGAAGGCACGCGCCTTCGACATCTCGCGTTACCTGCTGCCGCTATCAACCAACACGTCTCTGGGAGAAATCGTTAACGCCCGCACGCTTGAAACCCAAGTTTCGCGACTGCTTTCGCACACTCATAAAGAGGTTCGATATTTAGGCGAACTGCTGAAACGCGCGGCAGTCTCGCCGGCCTACAACGCCTCGGAATCAGCACTACGGGACTTGGTAAATCAAATTCGAGCAGTTTCTTCAGAACTGGGTGAGCGGGCGGCGCAAGAGCTGCTGCGAGAAGTGCGTGTCGCTCCGACTCTGGTGAAGTACGCCGATCCGAACGTCTATGAGATCGAGACCCGGCGCGAACTGCGGCAAGTGGCGGCGGAGTTATTGGGAAGCTTGCAGATCGCAGCGACGCCCACGGTTGATCTGCTTGACGAAGAGCCGCTGGAAGTGGAACTCGCAACTACGCTGATCTACGAACACAGCCACTATCCCTATCGACAAATTCGGCAAGCGATTCAAGGCGCAGGAGAACATATTCGACGCGAGATCATCGATCTGGGGCTGCGCCATCGCGGCAAGCACGACGAAATGCTGCGCGCGTTTTGCGCCGGTCAACAATTCCGCTTCGACATCCTGATGGATATAGGCGGCTTCCGTGACATGCACCGGCACCGGCGCTGCATCCAGATTGGACAGGAATTCACCACCAGGCACGGATATGACGTCCCCGCCGAAGTGGATGCGGCGAGAGTGAGATCGAACTACGACGCGGCCTTGGAGCGAACGGTTGAAGCGGTCGCGCAATTGGGGCAAAGACCGGGGACAGAAGCGAAAGAAAATGCCCAGTACGCTATCCCGCTGGCATTCCGCAAACGAACTCTGTTCAAGATGGATTTTGCCGAAGTAGTCTACATCTCTGAGTTGAGGACGGGACCCGCAGGTCACTTCTCCTACCGCAATGTTGCGTATTCGATGTATGAAGCGGTGGCGAAAAAGTACCCTGCGCTGGCGAAGCATTTGAGGGTCACGGATGTGAGAGAGCCGGTCGATCTGCTAAAGCGGTGATCGGACTCAGCGGACCAAGGATGGCGACGCCGGTGTGACGCAAAAACCTGTCAACACCGACAAAATTGACATCGTTGACACTTCACGGCGACTGATTTCAAATAAGTTGTATTTGCAACGCAGCCCGGCGAATTCGGCTTTACAGGTCCGGCTGCTACAATTCTTGGAACCACAGATCAGGAGCCTAATTCATGTCAGCACCCAGTCGTAGGCCGGAAATCCGGCGTCGCCGCACCCGCAAAGAGAAAATCGTTAAGCTGCGCAAGAGTCTTGCCGCAGCTTCATCAGACACCGATCGCACCCGCTTCCGCGCCAAGCTTCATCGGCAGGGGTTGGTCTCGCCCGGAACTCCGCTATTGAAGGATTGATTCTGCGGAAGGCATCAGCCGTTGCGACTGACGCCGGAACTCTCTTCTTTCACCGTCTTCATCGCCCAAGCCATGCGCGGCGTATTGTGGGCGATGCCAAAGCGCCCGCGAGCGTCGAGCAAAATCATTCCGCCGTGTCCGTTGACCCGGGCCTTCAGATAGTTGATTGCCTCGGCCGCCACCCACTCCGGCAAATTGCCTGAGGCGACGCGGTCCGCGGCCCACTTGGCCAACACCAGCTTCATAATGGGCTCGCCCCAGCCCGTGGTCGAAGCGGCCGCAGTCTTGTTGTCGGCGTAGCATCCGCATCCGATCAGCGAGGAATCTCCCAAACGCCCCGGAGCCTTATTGAGCGTGCCCCCCGTGGAAGTGGCCGCCGCAATGTTGCCTTTGTCATCGAGAGCGACTGCGCCTACGGTGTCGTGCGAAAGCGCGGGGGCAAACAGATCAGGATTTTGTTCAACGGGGTGCGCCTGAAACTCTCGTAAGCGGGCGACCTCGCGAGGAATGATAAGGTCTTCGTTCTTGCAGAGCTCAATGCCGTGCTCGGCGGCGAACCGTTCCGCGCCCTCCGCTACGAAATACACATGCGGACTCTCACTCAGGATCTTTCGAGCCGCGCGCACCGGATTGCGCAAACGTTCCACGCAGCCCACGCCTCCAGCACGCAAGGTGGCGCCTTCCATGATCAGCGCGTCGAGTTGCACCTTTCCGTCGCGATTCAGGAAGCTGCCGCGTCCGGCGTCGAAGGTCTCATCATCTTCCATGACCACGACCGCCTCCTCGACTGCGTCGACCGCCGACCCGCCATGCTTAAGCACGTGCCACCCCGCGGCCATGGCGTTGCGCACGCCATTGAGATGAGCTTCGACCATGTCATCCGGCATGGCCCAAGCGCCGCCGTGAACGACCAGAACAGGATCAATCGACAAGCAAATCCCCCTCGAAAATGACGGACCAGTCTAACACCGCGCAGAGCGCACAAAATCCCTCAGCCCCTTTCTTCCTTGGTGTACCTTTGTGTCCTTTGTGGTTGACGAAGTACAAATGCTGGAACCACAAAGGACACAAAGGTACACCAAGGAAGAACTATTCCGCGCCGGCACCGCTACATCTTGTCCGACAAAAGCATTCGCTCGACGATCTCCGCAAGGACGCGATAGCCTTCCGCGTCAATCAGCCCACGAGTCGCTTCCTGAAACTTGCTTGCTCGTTCCTTATGGTCGAGGTAATAAACGATGGCGGGCAGGACGCGGCCCACCTCGTCGCACAGCGCGCGCAAATGCAGCAGGCCGTCGACCCCCAGATCGCTAGCTTGCAATTTAGATATTTCACCGATCAACTGCCGGAGTTCACTCTTCCAGTGATCGAACTCGGTTTCATATTTCAGGTAATACTCGGCGTCCCCTACGATCAGAAGTTCCAGCGTTTTCAGATCATCCGGAGTCAGCGTTGTGCCGGCCTTCAGCTTTGGCAACAACGAACCGAAGTCCATCTTGGACTGGAAGGCTTCTCGCGCCTCGTTTCCGAGATCCCCCATCTGATCACCCAAAAGCCCGTAATTGTCGCTGGTTTCTGCCTGCACACAACGAGAAGCCAGTTCGAGTGTCTTTTGAATCGTGGTGTTGAGCTGCGGGACGTCGCCCATAGAAACGCCTCTCCGATGTCCGGACAGTCTAGCATTTGGACATAGCGTCGCAATACTATCCCCAGATTGGAGAGACGCTACCGTAAACATTTTGCACGAGATCGATTCATCAACAAATAGAAAGTGCAGACCCACGCATTTTCTCATTGACTCTGATTTTCACCTGTACTAATCTCTGGCGCACTTCCGGCTGCCGCCACTCGGCCCATTGTCTTCGCCACTTCTGCGCACTCTTCGCCGGATGTGCCGCGCCGCCGCGTCGGAATGCGTTGGATTACCTCCGCGTCGAAAGTCAAGACGATTTCGCTGGAGTGTGCTCCATGACTGGATGCAACTTCGGGCGCGATTCATGTGCCTGCAGCTGTCTACCCCAGAACCCTTCACCCGCCACGTTTTTGCGGATCCGCTCTCGGTCTGCGTGACGGAGATCCCCCCGGGGATTTGTGGGACACAGACAATCAAGGAGGAATCGTGATCAAGTCAGCTAAGCTTGCGTCAGTTTTAACTTTGGCATTGCTGTTCCACTTCGGAATGGCATTGGCTCAAACCGACCCTGGAGTGCAGAGCGCCAGTCGTGGTACCGGCCAGACGATTATTTCGAACGACCCAAATGGCTTCCTGCCTTTTTTTACGGATGGGCAGAAGCGCTTCAACGACGTAGAGTCCGTTGCAAACAGCCCGACCAACAACAACGGTCTGGGACCGAGGTTTAACTCGAACAGCTGCAGTTCCTGTCACGCACAACCGGTGGAGGGCGGGACAGGCGCAGCTGTCAATCCCCAATTCGCATTTGCCGGCAGCCCAGTCGCCCCGAAAGACCAGACCCCGTATTTCATTACGGCCAATGGCCCGACCCGGGAAGCCCGGTTCCCCTTCTTCTTTAACGCGAACGGCACGGTCAACCCTAACAATCCCAATGGCGGAGTGGAAGACCTGTTCACCGTCAGTGGCCGTACTGATGCCGGCAACTGCAGTCTGCAGCAGCCCAGTTTTGGCGCTGCGGAGGCAGCGAACGACATTATCTTCCGCATTCCCACGCCAGTGTTCGGCGCGGGCCTGGTCGAGAACCTGGACGATTCAACCCTGCAGAAAAACCGCGCGAACAATCTCAACAACAACTTCGGCATCGCCGGCGACTTCAACCACAACGGCAACGATGGCACAATCAGCCGGTTCGGCTGGAAGGCGCAGAACAAATCGCTGCACATCTTTGCCGGTGAGGCCTACAACGTGGAGATGGGCGTCAGCAACGAACTGTTCACCCAAGATCGTCCGCTCCCCGGGGAGGACGGCAATGGCGGTAGCGGGCTCACCGGCCTGCCAACGACCTGCCTGGGTCTTTCCGGAGGCTATCCGGAAGACACATCAAACCCAGCCTCTTCGCCGAACGCCGCGGTTCTGGATGACGTTTCGGCATTTGCCAACTTCATGCGGTTCCTGGCTCCGCCGCCGCCCGGTGGGGTAGTGCTCAATGGAAACCAGGTCTCTGCCCAGTCGATCAGCAATGGCCTCGCCGATTTTAAGGCAATCGGCTGTGCCACCTGCCACAACCCAACGCCCGGTATGACGCAACCGTCGAACTTCGTTCCGGCGCTGAGTAACGCCTCGGTACCTGCGTTCTCGGATATTGAGATCCATCACATGGGCGGCGGGTTGGCGGACAACGTGTCGCAGGGAGGCGCGGGCGGGGACCAGTTCCGGACGGCTCCTTTGTGGGGCCTGGGCCAGCGTATCTTCCTCCTGCATGATGGCCGCACCACGGACTTGAACGCGGCGATCCAGGCCCACGAGAGTAATGGCAGCGAAGCCACCAACGTGGAGGAAAATTTCGACAACCTCAGTCCCAGCCAGAAGCAGGACCTTTTGAACTTCCTGCGCTCGCTGTAATTTATCGGGCCATCACTGGCGAGGCACGAGGGTGCCTCGCCAGATTTTCCACGAGCCGCAAGGGCTTGGAGGCTCACGGTCACATTGGAAGGCTCAGATTCGAAGGTGATGTATGCACTCGCGATTTTTTTGTTTCCTAGTCGTTCTGGACTTGTACGTATCGTTGCTGGCTTGGGGCCAAGGCGCCAAACCGCAGAATACACCCCAGAACGGCGGCGACTTTTCTACTAACACGCAGCCGCTGACGAAGTTGCCGACGGGAGTCATTCTGGTCAAGGGAGCCTGGTCGAGCGCCAGTGATTCCGTAACTCCTGTGCCGGAGGGCGGGAGCGTTACCAATAATGTCTTCCGCGACCAGTATTTTGGGATGACCTATGTTCTACCTAAGGATTGGACCGAGAAGTACGAAGGACCGCCACCATCGGACAGCGGCCGCTATGTGCTAGCTCAAATCAGACCGGCGGACACCTTCAAGGGACCGGCGAAAGGCACTATCGTGATCACCGCCGAAGACATGTTTTTCACGACTCTGCCCGCAGCCAACGCGTTGGAAGCGGTCAATTACTCCAAGGCCAATCTGGCGGCTGATTACAAATTGGAACTATCCCCCACGGCAACCACAATCGGCGGCCGTCCCTTTACCTTCTTCGCGTATTGGTCTCCCGCAGCCGAGTTGCATTGGTATGTTCTCGCGACCGAAATCCGCTGCCACGCGGTGCAGATGGTGCTCACCAGCCGAGACACGAAACTACTCGAAAGCCTGATGCTGGATATGAACAAAATGGAGTTGCCCGCGGAGGCTAGTCCCACAGGAGGGACGGGCGGTGGCGATGCCCCGGTGTGCATTAAGGATTATGCGCGGGACGAAAACCTGATTACGCGGGTGGATCCGGTTTTCACCGAGCACAGGTTCAACGCCGTTCCTGTCCGAATCATCATCGATAAGGAAGGCAAGGTAAAACACGTTCACTTTCTGAGTGCGTTTCCCGATCAGGCGAAGGCTATCAGCGATGCCTTTAAGCAATGGCGGTTCAAGCCGTATCTGCGAAACCGGCAGCCGGTTGAGGTGGAGACCGGAATTATGTTCGGACGCTCGTCGCGTCCGACGGCAGCCCCGGCGACGAACGTCTCGACCGATTGACCGTATTCCAAGGTTACGTTAAGCGATGAAAGGAGGAGCGTGATCGGCATCGACAGCAAGACGTGTCGGGGATCGAAAATCATCCTGGGAGTCGGCCTGTTTGCCGCTTATTGTTTGGCGGCACTGGCGGCGGACACGATCACGGGCGTCGTCCGTAATCAGACGCGCGCGCAGCCTGCGGCGGGCGACGAAGTGATCCTTCTTCGTTTGGATCAGGCTGGGTTGGATCAGGCTCGTCCGAATCACGGTACGCAGGAAGAAGCACGCACCACGACCGACTCGCAGGGATCCTTTACCCTCGCGATGCGGTTTTCTGCCAGAGTGCACTTACTGCGCGTGATTCATCAGGGGGTCAACTACGATCACCAGATTTCGGCGGGCGATGTGGTTTCCATCGACGTCTTCGATGCCGCCGCCAAAGTGGGGGGCATAGCCGGCAGCATTGAAATCATCCGCACCGGGACCAACGGGAATCTGCTTCACGTCTCCGATATGGTCGAGATCAGAAACGATTCGAGGCCACCGCTGACGCAGGTGGGTGAACGCACATTTGAGGTGTACCTGCCAGCCCGAGCCAAGATTGATTCCGTCCTGGCTGCCGGTCCGGGAACGATCGGTATGATGATTTCCGCAGCGTCCGTAGCCAGTGAACCGGGACACTTCACGGTGAATTTCCCCCTGCGGCCGGGAGCCACCAAGTTCGCTTTCAACTACGACGTTCCCTACGCTGGTCATGCCGTGTTTCACCCCAGGCTTACGTATCCGGTGCAGCAGTTGGCAGTCATGATTCCGCCGACTATGAAATTCACTTCGCGGTCCACCGCCTTCCAGTTACTTCCCACGGGCAATGACCGCTATCAAGTGGAGGCAGCGAACCAGGTAGGAGCGGGAGACGGGCCGGGATTTGAAATCTCGGGAGTTGGCCCAGTTCCAGCATTGCGGCCACGAGCTTTTTCTCCGCCAAAAGCAAAGGTTCCCGCTATCCTCACTCCTGGGCTTTCTTCACAGGGCAGTTCCGCAGCGCAATCCCAAAGTTCGACCGCTCTGAGGGCGGTGCCTGCCTCCGGGATGTCCGGCTCTTCCTACCGGCTGCATTTGCCGATCGTCGTCTTAGTCGCCTTTGTGCTGCTTGCGGTTTGCGGATTCTTGTTCTGGAGGAGACAGCGCCTGTCGGCCAACACCGCAGGGGAAGCTCCCCTGAGAACCGAGCAGCGCGGGCAGAGCTCGGGGTCCCCGCTCGAAGTACTGAAGGAAGAGCTGTCTCAGCTTGAAGCCGAGCGGTTACACGGCCTGCTTTCCGGGGACGAATACGTTTCAACCAAGGAGGCTCTGGAAGGAACACTTAAACGCGTTCTGGCACGCTCCGGAGGTTGACCGCTCCGCAGTATTTCCGCAGCTAACGCCGGGAAATCCACAGGTCCGGCATCGTCAGTTTTGATGAAGAGCGAAAGTAGATAGATCCTTCGTTGGGAGTCCTTGGCTTTGCCAACGACTCCGCCGCCTCAGGATGACACCGATGCCAAATTATGCGGCTTGGCCATTCGCCGCTGCGCGGTCTACCAGTTCGGTTCGGGTCCAGGTGTAGCGGATGCGATGGATTACCGTGATCGTCGAGAGTACCGCGATGATCCACAGCACCGGTGCCATGCGGTTGAAGAGGGCTCCGATGATGACCAGCACCAAGCGCTCGGGGCGTTCCATGAAACCCACGCGGCAGGAGCCAATGAGCGATTCGGCGCGGGCGCGAGTGTAGCTAACCATGAT
>Ga0210401_10003378_pt1 | contig 17097 bp, 16 predicted proteins | sample IncBWH32MmetaG_FD_150866 | JGI IMG/M metagenome (GOLD analysis project Ga0210401, IMG submission 150866) | Forest soil microbial communities from Barre Woods Harvard Forest LTER site, Petersham, Massachusetts, United States - Inc-BW-H-32-M | ecosystem: Environmental > Terrestrial > Soil >... | reverse complement strand
CCCCTTCGTCGCCAATCCGTGAGTCATAGCTTCACTTTCCGGACGCCGCCGTCAGCACCGGCCCTACTCCCTGCCAGCCCTGACGATGGATCCTCGCTGGAACCCCAATTGCCACCACCTCATCGGGCAGATTCCTCACCACCACCGCGCCTCCCCCCACCACGGTGCGCGCGCCGATGTGCACGCACGGCAACACACTCGCGCCAATACCCAAATGCGAAAATGCGCCCAAGCTCGACCCGCCTCCCATCGTCGCATTCGGCGCCACATGCGCGTATTCGCCAACTTGAACATCGTGCTCCACCACGGCGCCCGAATTCACAATCACGCCCTCGCCCACCACCGCATCCGCATTCGCCGTAGCGTTTGCCATCACCACAGTTCCTCGCCCCAAACGAGCCGCACGTGACACCGCCGCCCGCGGATGCACCACCGTCAAAATTTCTGCGCCCCAACACGCGCAGCTCTCCGCAATCCAGTGCCGCGACGCATTGTCCCCGACTCCCAACGCTACCGCAATTCGCGCACTCCCAGCTTCCCAGCGCAACCACTCCCCGCCGCCCAGCACCGGGAATCCCATCACTTTCGCGCCCCACAACTCTTCGCGGTCGTCCACGAATCCCACTAATTCCTTTTCGCCTCGCAACAGCAGCAGGTCCGCCACCATTTTCCCGTGGCCCCCGGCGCCGTACACAAAAATCCGTCTCCGGCTCACGACTTGCCCCGAGCCGCGAGGGGCTTGTTCCGCTCGCTTCCCAAAAATTCCGGCATGCTCACATGACCGCCGTGCGCCACGCCTTCGCCCGCCAACACCGCCCACGCCGTCCGCGCAAAAATCCGCGCATCCAGCGGCAAACTCCAATTTTCTACGTACCACACATCCAGTGCGAATCTCTCCTGCCAACTCGTTGCGTTTCTCCCGTTCACCTGCGCCCACCCGGTGATTCCCGGCTTCACCTCGTGCCGCCGCATCTCCTCCGCGCTATAGCGTTCCAGGTACTGCATCAGCAGCGGCCGCGGCCCCACCAGGCTCATGTCGCCTCGCAGCACATTCCACAATTGTGGCAACTCATCCAGACTCAGCTCCCGCAGCACCTTCCCTAGCGCCGTCAGCCGCGCCTCATCCGCCAGCAACCGTCCCTCCGCGTCCCGTGCCTCTCGCATCGTTCGAAACTTCAGCAGCGTGAACGGCCTTCCGTATCGGCCTGGGCGCTGCTGTCGAAACAGGATCGGGCCTCCCATCGTGACGAAAAGCAGAATTCCGATTGCGAATAGGACCGGCGAAAACGCCGTCAGAAAGGCAAATGACACGATTAGGTCAACAGTCCTTTTCACCTTCAGAGGCAATCCGTACTGCCTGTCACGGTGTGACATCTCTTTTGCTTGTCCCATGCCGCCACGGTTCCGAAACTCGGCTTTGAATTCGCGCAGACGTATGGCGTCCCCGCAATGCACTACACGACGGCGCTCGCTGCTTTGAGAAATTCCTCTGCGTTGAACTTCCCCGGTACCGACGCCCTCTGGCCCAGCAGGTAACGATAAATTTCCTCGACCTCCAATGCCGTTCGATTAACGTCAAACATGGTCTGTACAAGCGTCTGACCGGCATGCGCTTGGTTGCACATCGCGCCGTAGTGATTTCGAACGAATAAAATTGCCTCGGAAAGTGCGCTCGGGTCGCTGACCGGCACGGTGACACCTGTCGATCCATCCATCACCACCTCTATCAATCCACCAATCCGAGAAGCGATCGTCGGTATTCCACACAACAAAGGTTCGACAACCCCTCCGCAGTTTTCTGACATCGGGACGTGCGCTACACAGTCGAAATCCCAGATCGCAGACGCCACTTGTTCTTGATTGAGCGCACCCGTCATGATGACCGCATGGCCCGACCGCTTTCGTGCGTATTGCCTAAGCTTTTCAAAGTACGTAGAATCCGTTCCCCAAGGGCCGCCAATCAAGACGCCGTGAATGGAACGGTCTTTTTCGGCCGCCAGTGAGATACCATCGATTAGGTCTTCGTGGCACTTCAGCCCGACCCTTTGCATGAAATACCACCTAGGTGCGTATATGTAACTGATGTTGCCAACCACGAACTCGGAATCGGCCAACCCGAGATCCCGACGGAGCTGCCCCCTCCGCTGTCTACTGAAGCGCTCGTTTTCAGTACCTGCGTAACTCAGAAAGACCCGGCCACTACTGATTCCTGCGCGCAAATAGCGTGATAAGGTTGCACGGCTCGTTGCGATCCAATAGTCCTCCGCCGTCGCCGTCGAAAGTTCCAACATTCGAAATGGGATCATTTCCATGTGAAACGGGCCCGGCACTTGAAACACTCGCGGCACAGGATAGCGCCCACGCAAAGCTAACCGCGCCATAATCGCCGCCTTCACGTGATGCGAATGGATTAAATCCGGCTGTATGAGGTCCACGAGTCGTTGCACTTGGTGAAGGCTGCTAATCGTTGCGACCGGTAGCAATGGTGACAGCGCGTAATCTATGCGGTGGACTTGTGCGCCGTTTGCTATCCACTCACTTGTTACGGGCCCTTCGAGATCTGGAAGTGCGACGTGTACCTCGATTCCTCTCCGAGTCAGAACCCGAGCTTGAGCACTTGCCCATCGAGCTCCCTGCGAGCTCTTACACAGGTGCAGCACCTTCATGAATGTCCTCCGGAGATAGGCCGAGAAGGTCCAACCGCTGTTCTCAATGGACCACTCCATCGTGCCAAGCCTTTGCCGCCAGTGAGGGTTTCGCCGCTTCTTCTCTTGGGTTAACGGGGCGGAACGGCATACCTTAATCGGTACCGAGATGTAGAAATCCAGATAACTGTCCATGGAATCATGAGATACTGCACAATGAAGTAGAGCACGTTGTCTGAATCTTGAATGATCATACAAACGCTCGCGATCACCATGCCAGGCAATAGCATCCTCCGTGCATCCGTAGTCCAAAGCTGACGGGACAGAACCGAAAGTTTGCCCAATACAAAGCCCATGAGTGCGAAAGAAATCGGCACCCCCAAATAGCCGAAGTTCAACATGGCCTCACACAACTGTCCATACATTCGGGATGAACGATACGCGCTAGTGCCATAAGTACCCGGACCATTCTCAAGTTCTGTCGTCCACCTCAGTTTTGTCGACGGACGTTCGGGCCAAATTATTCTCGGAACAAGCAGGCTCAGAGCACCGACGTAGGTCCGCCCCTTTGCTAGATCGACATCTTGTCCACTCTCAAGTTCCTGGACAATGAAGGCCTGCACATCCGAGCGGCTAAAATCGGCAATGAGGACGTTCTCTGTTGATCGTCCTGATTGGCTAAGCAAGGACTCCCTTCCTTCCAGGCTAACGGCGGCGCTAACGCCTGCATAACCGAAATCCTTAAAAAAGACGTAGTAATAGCTAAATACCACGGCAGCGATACCCAAGAAGATGACCGCCCGCTTCGACAATGGCCGGAATACCTGATGAACAATTCCCGCGGCAAAAAAGCAGTTAACGACAATGTTGCTGCGGCTTCCGCGAAGCCCACCGAAGACCGTCTGCAACATCAAGAACGCGAACCCACAAACGATTAACAGCGACCATGGCGTTAGCCTGACCGGTCCCCGTCTCATCCGTTTCTGTTGCAAACAGCCGAGGATGAGCACCGCCATTAGAGGTGCCGATTCTGCGATTACCAATAACGCTCCCTTGTTGTTCCACGCCTCGCGATCGTATAGATATTTGTCCACGTACCCGCTGATACCACCGAAATCCGAATACACATAGACCTGCATAGCAACGGACGCAAGAATCATCAGGAGCCCAAAGAGAACTATCCGACGCTGGTCGATTACCCAAATTCTCGGGGAGTTCGTGCCTGCCGAGCCGTTCACGACGCGGGAAAACACGTAAATGAAAATCGCAATGCCGACAAGATTGATGCACGCCACCCTACCGAGCCAAGGGCGGAAGTCTTCCGGCTGAATCGGCAAAGCAATAATCCTATAGCCCCAATAGACCTGAAGCATTGGGGCCAAGTATGTATTGTGATATCCGAGGACGGATATCAGGAGCAACGGATCGGTGAATAGTCGCTCCTGCTTCACTGCTCTAATCAGAGAAGATAGGCAGACGGCGCCACAAACCGCACTCGGAAGAACAAACCAATGCAAAAACCTCTGATCTAACGCTATAAAGACGCAGGTGAGTACAATGTTGAACAGAATTGCGTTCCGGATGTATCTGGGAACGTGCAGACGTAGAGGCCAGCTGGACTTCTTGCAAGACGCCCCAATGCGCGAATTAGCGATCCCTACTGTGGCCAACTCACTCACAATTCCCTCATGAATATTCCCGTGACTTTCGCAGCTGGTTGGCGCTGAGTCTGTTGGGAACGAGAAGCTACTCCACGAGCTTTGCTGATGAAAGAGAAAAAAACTAGACTCGTGCACGCGTAGGCAAATCCGTAAGCCGCTGCCAAACCTGAAGCCCCGCGCTTCGGAATCAACACCCAAGCAAATCCCACCAGTAGCACCACGAACAGCACATCAAACCCGAATCGCCACCACATCCTATGCGTCGCCACCAGCGGCTGCCCCAGCATCGCGTTAAACACTTCCGCTATCGCCGAACACGCCAGCACCAGCAACACCACTCGCCCCCCGCGAAACGCGTTTCCGTACACTTGCATGATCGGACCGGCAAACACCGCAATCAGCATCGCCGCCACCAGCGCCAGGCTCCCATTCAGCTGCAAGTTCGCGTTAAACACTTTTTGGAACGCCGCGCCATCTCCTTCGCGGTGTAGATTCGAAAGCACCGGCACCACCATCGCGAACACATAATTCGGTACAAACACAATCAGCACCCGCCATTTATCCGCCGCCGCGTACAGACCCAGTTCCGCGTAACCCTGCGGCTGCCGCGCCAGCAATGCGTTGCACACCCAAATCGCCGACACCACCAGAATCGATCCCAGAAACGCTGGCAGGCTGAATCGGTGCAAAATGCTCACTTCCCGGGAACAATGCGCAAACTGATACGACACGCCCGCTTTCGCGCATTCCTGCCGCAGCGCGCGATGGTTCAGCGCCCAATTGATCGCCAGCGCCGCCACCGAGCCCCAGATCGCTCCCCGCAATCCCCAGCGCCACACTCCCAAAACAATCAGTGGAAACGACGCCAGTCCCGCGTAGATGTTCACCCGCGCGATCGTTTGGAACGCTTCGAAACCGGCCAGCGCTCCCGTTTGCGCTCCGTTGACCGCGCTAAAGAACACCAGCCCTGCGCCAATCGCCAAGGGCCCCGCCAGTTGGGGAGCCGCCAGCACATGTTGCGCCAGGTACGGCGCCAGCAGAATCACCACCGCAGTGATGACGACTCCGGAAACGAACGCCCCCGCCGCAGACAATGCTAAAATCCGCCCAGTCCTCACCGGCTCCAGCCGCCGCAGCTCGGACACGTACTTCGTCGCCGTGATTCCCAACCCCAGTCCCGCAAAAATCCCGAACATCCCCGCAGTACTTTGGATCATTCCCAGCGCGCCAAATGCTTCATTGCCCAGGAACCACGCGCACACCACCGACGCCGTCAGCAAAAATCCCCGCGAGATAATCGCCCCCGCCACCGACCAGAACGCCCCCACCACAAACCGCCCGCGCAGCGTCCCCGCCGGCGCCAGTTCTTTCTGTGCCCCCACTACCCAATCCTGCAACACGATGCTCATTCGTGGACTACAGCGTGAAGGTCGTAATCATCCATCTCCACGGCGACAGAACGTTCTAGGACGTCGAAGGAAATTACGAACCGTGTGCGATTCTTTTGTCGCAAGACGATTCCAGAGAATCCCGCCAACGGCCCGCTCAACACCCGAACCCGCTGCCCACACCGCACATACGGATGCGGCTGCACGTCACGGTTCCCCGCCAGGCACGTCCGAATTGCCTCGATATCCTCGGCCGGCACCGGCGTGGGACGCCCATCGAATCCCACCAGTCGCGCCACTCCCGGAACCGCCAACACGCGCAGACGATCACGCAACCCGAGGCGTACGAACACGTACCCCGGGAATAGCGGCCACTGCAACCGCACCCGGCGATCTTTCCAGCGCCGCACGCTCTCGTAGACCGGCAGAAAATGGTCCACCGACCGCCATTCGAGCTGTTGCGCTACGCGTTTCTCGTGGTTCGCGCTGGTGTACGCTGCGTACCACAGCACTTCAGGAGCGGATTCCACGCACACTGGCGAAGCGAGCGACGGTTCAGCCTGCGCGCAATTGAGCGGTGTTTCCATAATATATGCTCGATACAGCTTCGCCCCGTCACTTACAGAACGTATGTGACCTAACCCTTTCTGCATTTTTTACTTACGCACGTTTTTTTACGTTTGCACCGCAGCGCAGAAACGCCACAGGCCAGCGTAAGAATCTCAACCGTTCGCGCGCTCGCCCGGCTTCTGATCGTGCGAACCGTAGCGGTAGTAGCCCTGGTAATAGCCGTGGTGCCGCATATCCACATCATTCAGCACCACGCCAATCAATCGCGCGCCCACATCCCGCACATGGAATTGCGCCTGCTTCGCCAACTCCTGCGGCGTAAATCCACCGCGCACCACTAAGACCGCGCCATCCACCTTGGTGGCCAGAATGCGTCCGTCGGTGACGTTCAGCAGCGGCGGCGCGTCGATCAGCACGAACTGGTACTCGCGCATCGCCTCCAGAATGAGTTGCTGCATGCGATCGGAGGAAAGCAACTCACTCGGATTCGGCGGTACAGGTCCGCAGATGAGGCAATCCAGGTTCGGTACTCCCGTTGGACGAACCAGATGATTCCAGCCGTCTTCGCCCGTCAGTAACGTGACCAAGCCGCCCCCGCGTTCGTCGATGTTGAACAGCTTGTGCACGCAGGGACGACGCATGTCTCCATCAACGAGCAACACGCGCTTGCCGAGTTGCGCCAAGGAGATGGAAAGATTGCTGGCCACCGTGGTTTTACCTTCACCTGGTTCCGCGCTGACGAAGGTGAGCGAACGCGGCGGACGACCCGCCGAGGAAAGCAGGACGGACGTGCGCAAACCGCGGAAGGCTTCGGAGAGTGCCGAATGCTGCGTGCCGTTGCTATCGATGCGAATCCAGGTTTTCGTGCCATGCTGCCATAACCCGTTTCCATCGTGGCAAGCCGCAACCTTCGCTGCCAGCGCGTACACGCCCGCGTTGTCGGCATCCAGACATTCGCGCGAAGGAATCAGCGCGAGGGCGGGTACGCGCAGCACACGCTCGATGTCCTCGGAATTCTTCAGTGTGTTATCCAGATGTTCCTGCAGGAAGGCTACTCCGATTCCGCAACCCAAGCCCAGGAGCAGCGCCAATCCGAGATTCAGCACCGGCCGTGGGCGCACGGGTCGCGTCGGAGGCACAGCCGCATCGACCACATTAATGTTGCTAGCATTCATTCCCGCCGAAACGCCGGCTTCTTTCAGCCGCTGCAGTAAGCCCTCATACAGCTGCTTGTTGGTGTCTACCTCGCGCTTCAGGATGTTGTATTGCACCGTTCGGCCGGCGACTTGATTCGCCTGGCCCTGCTGCTGTTCGAATGCTTCGCGCACCAATGCTTCGCGCCGCGTCGCCGCCAGGTAGTCGTCAACGATTCCCTGCGCGGCCCGCTTACGCTCTTGGCCGAGCCTGCGGTCGATCTCGTCGATCTGGTTCTGAATTTCCTTCATCTTCGGGTAGTCGCCTGTGAATGTCGGCGTCAGCGCGGCCCTTTGCCGCTCCACCTCCGCCAGGCGCGCCGTCAGCTCCTGCATCAATTTGTTGTCGACCACACCCGGCAACGCGCTGTAGTCGCCCGCTTCCGTGAGGCGGTAGAGTGACTCTTTTGCGTAGCGCTCCGCTTGCGCTTTGGTCAGTTCGTCCTGCAATTGGCGCAGCCGCTCGTTAACGATGTTTTCCGTGTCGCCCTTCTCCGTCTCGAGGAAAAGCAACCCGTTGCGCTGCGCGTAGTCCTGCAGGTCGTCTTCCGATTTTTCGAGTTTAGCCTTGAAGCTCTGCAACTGCTCAGATAGCCATTTCGACGCCTTCTGCGCCGCCACCCACCGGCTTTCCAAATTCCCCTGGATGTAATTATTGGCCAGCGCATTTACCACTTGCGCTGTCACTTGCGGATCCTGCGATTCGAAACTGATTTGCACCAGTCGGCTTCGCCGCACCGGCTCGATGCTCAGTCGATCCTTGAATTCCCGCAGCACGGTCTGCTCGACGTCGGGGTCAACGCCAGAACCCGGCATTCGAGGAGCTGCTTGCGTCTTCGCATGGAACCAGCTGTCTTTTGGCGGATTGAACTCGGTGTCGCGCTCGAGATGCAGTTGAGCGATCACACGCCGCGCCAGCGTTTCGCTCTGTAACACCTTGTATTGCGTCTCCAAATAGTTGTCCGAAACGTTTTCCAGTTGGAACAGCTCCTGAACCGTCGGAATATTGGCATTTTCCTTTTGGATTTCGAGCAGGGCCTCGGCGCGGTACACGGGCTTTTGCTTCCAGGTTGCAATCGCGGCGATCGTGAATGTAACCAGGAGAATCGACAGCACCGTCCATCGGCGCTTCTGTACCGTGCGCCAATATTCGCGGAGATTCGGACCCTCCAGCGGCTCCTCGACGGGATAAGAATCGAGCACTTCTGGACGAACGCGTTGCAACCTGGGCCGCACCGGATCAAATAGTTCTATGTCGATTTTGTTTTGGTCTGCCACCGTCACCACCTATAGATCGCTGCTCCGCCGAGCATCCCGACGATACCGGCGCTGCTTTGCTCAAGAACGTGTAATGCTTCCTTACCGCCACTATTGGGCACAAACAAAACGTCATTCGGTCTTAGCACGGGAGAAGGCGCTTTGCCCTCCATAATCTTGTCGAGATTGATGGCGAGTTCCTTCCGCTCTCCATTCGCGCTGGCCACGAAAATCCGGGCGTTTTTGCCCTTGGCATTCGGAGTCGTGCCCTCGGCAAAAGCAATCGCCTGCAACACCGAAATGTTCTCATTCGTTTTCAGCACAAATCCGCCGGGCTTATGCACCTGGCCCAACACGTAGACAATCCCAGCCCGCGTGACTTTCACGGAGTCGCCGGGATAGACGAGCACATTGGAACGCGGATCGCTGGAGCCGAGCAGTTGCTTCAGGCTAACGGTGATACTTTCCGCTCCGGAAACCTGGCCCGCCGTGCCGTTCGACGCGGCCGCCATACTAGGAGGCGAGTGCGTTGCTGTGTTCGTCTTGGGACCCATCAAAGCTGCAAATCCTGCTTCGGCGGGATCGCCCGAGTGCCGCTGAACGATAACCGTGTCGCCGGCATCGGTCGTCAATCCTTCGGCCATGGAAAGCACTTCGATAAGCGGCTTCGGGAACCGAATCTGGTACACCCCCGGCTTGGAGACAGCGCCGAGCACGGATACGGGGTGGCTGCGCATCTCTTGCACAAACACCGCCACTTGTGGATCTTTCATGTAGGTCTGCCGCAAGCGGTCCTCAAGCACGAGTTCCAGTTCCCGCGTTGTCATGCCAGCGACCTGAATCAAGCCAAGCAGGGCAAGCGAAACAGCACCATCGTCGGACACGCGTACGGTACGATTCAGGTCGCTTGCTTCCAAGATATTGATTTCAAGAAGATCTTCCGGCCCGATGAGATAATCGCCGACAGGCGAACTTACGTTGGAAGACTTACTCTGCTTGGCGAGAACCGCAAGCTTTTCGTTGTCCTGCTGGGTAGTTTCACGTTTATCGTTGCCTTGGATTGCCGGAATCTGCACGGAAGTTGGCGTTGACGCTTGCTGAGCAAGCAGCGAGCCGGACACGATCAGTGTTACAAAAATCGAAGCTATGAGCTTGTGTGTGAGGTGTCGGATGCTTTCCTCCATTCCTGAGCGCGATGCACCTGTTGACGCTCGTTAGTGCACGGTTGACGGGCTGGCGTTATGGGAAGATCCGCCGCTGGCCGCCAATGCCGCGCCAATCCCCGCAGCAGCTCCGCCTCCGACCAGCACCCAAACCAGAGTCTTGTTGCTGATCGCTCCCGCGGCTCCTCCCAGTTGAATAAAAAGCGACGATTGGTTTCCAGCTCGCACGGTCACACCGTTTAGATCGTAGGGTTTGTACTTAGATTTGGTTACGTGCAGCGAGTACACGCCGGGCTGCACAGAAAGAAACGTAAACTTACCGTCCGGGCCGGTTGTGGCGGTAAAGGTTTTGCCCGTCGCACTTGTCAAAGTGACGTTGGTCCCCTGGACAACTGAGAGTGCGGCGTCGACAACAGTGCCGCTGATGACACCCGTGGACGCTGTGCTCTCTGCCTGCTCTTGGTCCAAGCTTCTCGTCACTGCGGCACGGATGGCGCCATGATCTGGCGGCCGATCCGTGCGGTCAGGTTGTAGCAATATGGTCCGGCCACCTTCAGCGAGCTCCAGCGAGCCTTCTTGTACGCGCACGTGCGCCTGCTGATCGTCGACCAGGCTAACCTGAGCCAAGACTGGACTATTGGGACGGCAGCGCAACGCAACGCCATCGCGATTTTGAATGGTTACGACAACGTGTCCGCGACTTCGAAAGGTAACGGTTCCGTGGGCCACGGCGACATTCATATCGTCTCCGTCCTTGGATAATTTCACGTCGGTGTTCGGTCCCAGCCACAGTCGCTCTTCGGGAGTTGTGGCCAGCAGCAGCGCCGAATTGGCATGGGTACGCAGGGAGTCACCACTGGCGATAATGCTTCCATTCACAAGCGCCTGTCCGTTTCGGTCCGCGGTACCAGACAGTTTCGCGACCGCAATCAAGTCCGAAGCCGGCTCGGGAGATTCCGCCGAAAGAATTGGGGATGTGCCACTCACGATGATCGCAGCCTGCGTGCCGACAGGCGGCTGAAACACGACCAGTAGCGAAGAGACCAAGGCGAGGAATGCGTTTCCCGATTTTGCCGGTATCTGTTTCACAATCTCCCCTTTCGACCATCCGAGTGCAATGTGACAATCTCCTGCTGTAACGTGCCGCTCTCAACAAGCTGAAAAATGAAGTGCTCGCACGATGGCCTCTCTTGATGCGGTTGTATACGTGCGACGTATGTCGCCTTCGTCTGACAACCAATAAATTTCGACAACGTCGGAAGCTTCGCCGATTGCTACAATCCTGGCAGTTGGTCTTTTGGAAAGAATCTGGGTACAAATTGGCATCGCAGCGGCGGGCAGTTCAAGAGGAACAATGACACAATCCGGATTTGTGCGCTCTACGGCGGCGACGATGGCGTGTTCCTCACTTACATCGCCAACGACTTCGACATCCGGCTGCTCGCGGATGGTGTTGTAGAGCATATCCCGCCAGATTCTGGTGGAGTTCGCAATTAACACGCGAATCTTTTCTTGTTGCAAGGTGCGAGTCTCTGGAGTCGCATGTTGGCGAAAAGCTGGTGCGCCAAACAAGGTCCAGAGGGGGCTAATTTTGGTGCAGGTACTTTTTTACCGGTCTCGCGGAGCCGAGGATTGGACCGGACTAGTCCTGGTCGGGTGCAGGTACTGAATCTGACGAGATGGTTTGCCGGCGTTCGGAAGAAGAGCTGTAGCGTTTCGCCACTTGTCCACTAAACAACGATTTATCGGATTATGTAGAACTGGAGAGCGGTAGGTGCGATTCGAGTTTTTCGTGGGTACCGCCCATGGGCACACTTGAGCCTACAAGCTGGGCAAACATTGCGCGATTTTTGGATTGTGTTTTTCGCAGAATGCTGTGTACGTGGTTCTTGACCGTCTGAAGCGATAAATTCAAACGGCCGGCGATTTCCTTATTGGCCAAGCCCTGGGCCAACAAAGAAGTGAGTTGATGTTCGCGAGGGGTCAAGTCCGCAATGGATGGTGGACGGGGCGAAAAGCTGGAACCGCTGGCAATCAAATTGAACAGGGCCCGTTCCAAGTGCGGCGGACAAACAACCCCGTTTTGCTCCAAGCGATGGACCGCAGACAGCATTTGCTTGGCCGACGCGTCCTTAAGCACATAGCCTAGGGCGCCTGCGCGAACCGCGCGCAGAAATACGTCCTGATCATCTTCCATTCCGATCATCAGAATTTTCGAGGCTGGACGCGCATCATGGATGGCACGCGTACTTTGAAAGGACTGGTCATCCCATTCCGGACGAAGCAGCACAATGCCGGGATTCACTCGAGGAGCTGATAGCGCAAGCAGTGGGGAGCAATCCGCCGCTCCGGTAACACGAAATCCTTTGTCACTGCGGAACAAACGAATCAGTGATTCTCGAAAGAACCGGTTTGCAGTAACGACGAATAGCGTTTCCATTGCGGAAAGCTTGCCCGAAACATTCGTAGAGAGAAACCCCGGGTGATCGGGCAGGGACGAGGCAGCAATACTAGTCGGCGTTGCGCGTGAATGTCAATATCGATTTACCTATCGATTTACCCGGAGGTCGGAGCGGCTTTTGACCTCGGTTTTATTGGAAATTGCCGGTAACAGCCCCCTAGCGGGTCGCGAGCCTAGTGAGTTAGAAAGGAGGCTGCTCAGACATTGAAAGGGGCAGGGTGCTCAGTCTTGCGAAGCGACGGTTATCCAGACTTCATGAGTTGAGGAGCCGCGGAGGAATTCAATCGGAACCCGTGTTCCCGGTTTAAGAGCGGCAACAGCCGTATAGAAGTCTTTGCTTTTGGACAGCGGTCCGTCGACGCCGAGAATAATATCGCCGATATGAATTCCCGCCAGCGCAGCTGGTCCCTTCGCGGACACGTTGGTCACCAACACGCCGCGACTGTGATTTTTGGCGGAGATGCCAATCCAGGCTACGGGTTTTTGTAGCGTGTCTGTTGCTGGTCGAGCGCCAGCCGATTCTCTTGTCGGGTCGGGCTTGGCCAGCAGGTGTGTTGAGAGCATTTCACTAGGCTTTGGGACTAATTCAGCGTCCAGGGTGATCGAACCGCCGGAAAAGTTCACTGTGCGAACCCATTCTTGAAACTCGGTTTTTTTGATGGTTATGACGTGCTTTCCAGGCGAGACATCTATGGTTGAGGGAGTGCTGCCAACGAAATTGTCATCCAGTAAGATATCGGCGCCGGACGGAACGGAGCTGACGGTTACGCTCGAATTCACCGGGGCTGATTTAGATGGATTGGGAAGAGTCGCATGGACTGACGGTGGGATTACGGATGGAGCGCTCGGCGGCGCAGCATCGGAGGAAGTCTGACGTGTGCTTGGAGAGGTTTGAATCGGCGCTGGTTGTTCATTTTTCATTGGAGTGACAATGATCTCAGACCAACCGTTCTTGGCGTAAAGGCTATTTGCCTTGAGATTCTTATGCGGCTCTTTTTTGTGCGCGACCGTGATCAGTCTTCCCTTCTCTCTTTGGCTAATCTGTTCCATGGCGTCATTCATGAGCGATGTGGAGGCCAGGGCCACAACCGAATGGCTATCCGTACGAAGAAATCCGACGGTCACAAACGTTCCTTTTCCCTGATTTGTTTTTGAGTCCCAGACCGTCAACCAGCCATCGACCAGATAGGATTGCTTCGCTCCCGAAGTTGCGTGACTGACTGGCACGTTAGCACCAGCGCTCGAAACTGTACTTGTGTTGGCATTCTGGGATGTTATCGTGCTGTGCCCATCGGGGGGCTCGGTTGATTGAGAGCTGTAAAGATAAGCCGCATTCGCCAGATGCACACCCCACACAATGGCGTAGAGTGGCGCACCAGCCGGAGCAAGAGAGGCATTCTCGACATAACAGATCCCCGAATACTGGTCGCGGTTACCGTAATTCTCGTACCAAATGTTTTGCGGCTTGTTCATCTCGAAAATCGGGAGGTGAAGAGTGACTTCATCATTTTCGATTACGGTGAAATAGACAGGGCAGGGAGCCGGTTGCGCGTTTGCGTCGGCCTTTCCCAAGACCAAGAGTAGTGCTACCAACCGTCCGATAGCCTTAGGGTTCATGGTGCGGCACTTCAGTGGTTTCTGCGGAAGAACCACACAACCACATACCTACGGCGAATCCTATTCCTAGGATCTCTGCAGGTCAATCCGCCCGACATTGTATTGGCGGTATGTAAACCACAGTACCCCCGCAAGCGAGCGTCTGGAAATTCACAGGGTTTCCGGTCTATGGGATCGTCCCTAGTGAAAATGCCATCCGACCCGAACGCCCTTGAGATCAGCGACATTCAGGAACATGAAATTGTGGCCACGCCACGGAGGCGATCAGAGTGTAACAATGTTACTTTGCGCCGAAAGCAGCCGAATGGAAGTTTTGCGTACCACAACGCGACTTGTATGGCCTCGGAGCTACTGCGACTCGCGTGTTCCCGCCATCCGGAGACCATCGCAGAACAAACTCTTGTGTGCGGCCGGTCTCGTTTTCCTCAAAAACACGAGATATGCATCTGAGCGTTTGCGGCTGATCGAAGATTAGCCGAATTGTCTGACTCCCCGGCGCCGCCGCACGCCATCCTCGCTCATCGCCTGAAACGAAGGCCGCTTCGACCGGAAAGTCCTTATCTTCCGACGTCACCTCGACCACAGCGGCACGCTCGACATCTAACCAACCCTCGTCGCGAGTCCGAACAGTTTCCGGAGTTGGGGTGATAAGGCGCTTTCGCATGTACCCAGTTTACTCTTGTTCAGGATCGCCCTCTGTCCGTCGAGATTGCTTCTTCTTACAGAGAAACCCCGCAAGCCCAGGCCTGCCCCTCTCTACAGCAAGCACCTGATTACAACGGCACCAAAATATTGGTAAACCGAACAGGTCTTACCGTCTTCGGCATCGATGGAAAGCATGCTTACTTCCGTCTTGCGGCATTTCGGATACTACCAGGAACCGCGTCCCTTAACAGAGTTCCTAGCCTTCAAAGAAACCTTTGACTCTGCCAAAGCCGCCGGTCTCTCCGTCGGAGATTACATCGACAGTAAACAGTTCAGCGGACCTCGGTCCCCTACCGATCAAACCATCGACGGGATGGTCGCGCTGGGCGTGTTCGATGGTCGCCCTCAACGGATCTGCGAAATTGGCCCGGGATCCGGCCGCTATTTGGAGAGAACCATCGCCAAGTGCCAGCCCCGCTACTACGAAGTTTATGAGACGGCGGCAGAATGGCGCGACTGGCTCGTCGCACGGCACGGCGTTATTGCCAGGAAATGCGGTGGCAGAACTCTGGCTGCAACCGAATCCGCTTCTATTGCTTTGGTCCAATCGCACAAGCTTTTTCCCGCACTACCTTTCCTCACCACAATCTCCTACTTTCAAGAAATGGCGCGCGTAGTTGAAGACGGTGGATGGGTTGTGTTCGACATCATGACCGAGTCGTGCTTCAGTTCCCACCACATGAAGGCGTGGCTCGACGCAAACCCTTGGCATTGGCCGTGGGAGCCTCACTTGCTAACAAAAGAATTTACTCTCAAATTGTTCGCGGATCGTGGGATCGACTTCGTCGACAGTTTTCCTGTACCCCTCTATCCCGCTATTACGGAGTGTATGGTGTTCCGCAAGAAACCGTCTCAGACGGGGCGTCAGTGCCGTTAATTCTCGCTTCCCCCAAAAAGCTTGACACTGCCGCCAATTCGGGAGCTAAATAGCGGCAATTCCCCACCTGAGGAGAGGTACAACCATGCGACACAGGTCACTGATCATTTTGATCTTGGGGTTTCTGATTGGCATATTTGCGAACGGCACCGCAGTGAAAGCAGCGGAAGATCCGAATAGCGGAACCTGGAAAATGAACCCGGCGAAATCGAAGTACGATCCGGGCCCGGCTCCCAAGAGCAGCACAACAACGATCGAATCTGACGGAACTAAGTACAAAGTGGATGGGCACACCGTAAATGCAGATGGAACTGAGACAAACATATCTTTCGACGCAAAAACTGACGGCAAGGATTATCCGCTCAGCGGTGCGCCGAATGCAGACATGGTCTCGGTGAAACGGGCTAATGCCAAAACTATAGAGACCACCTGGAAAAAAGATGGCAAAACTGTGATGAAGACCCATGCGGTGGTTTCAAGCGATGGAAAGACGCGGACAGTTACATTTGAGGGCACCGATCCCCAGGGCCACAAAGTACATAATGTAGTCGTGTTTGAAAAAGGGATGTGAAAGCGGCAGCCGGATCCAAAGGTTGATAGCGTAGCGCATCCGTACTAAACAACCGTACCCCCTTGGATGTAGCTAGCGGTCCATGGAGTGCCGCCATCGACCTACTTACGATGTATACGGCGGGTTGGGGGGCCGCGCGGGGACAGCGGTCTCGGTAAGGGGCCGTGCGCGAGCTTCCCAACCTGCCATTTCCTACACCTGCTGGTATTCCTAGTCAGAGCAAGGACCGCTCAAAGCTCAGAACGATTTTCGCCATTTGATAGCTAGATGTGAAGCGTTCCTTGCACACTTTTGGAACATTTTTCCAGGTAGCAGTCCCAGGTTTCTAGGGAGGGGGTGCCCTGCTTCGGTTGTTGCGGTTGCATCTGCCCTCGCGCGTTGTAGTTGGCTCCGCTTACGGATGTCGAGTTTCTGTCCACCACTTGGCATCAAATATGCTTCGCTATTGCTCGCGGGCTAATTGGTCAGACGCTATCTCTGCCTCTGATGGAATAAGAACCGCTGGGACTTGATAGGTCTGGTCCCGTCGGCCCGCACCGCCCTCTGGCCTCCTCTTTGGACATCTCCGCGAAACAAACCTCTGCACACATGGAATAGAAAAAGGCCCCCACCGGATTTTCCGATGAGGGGCGGGGGTGATTTGGATGGGACGCGCACGACGAGGTGGGAGACGACGATTGTGGTGATGCCGATGATGATGGCGATGATGACGACGATGGTGATGATGTTGGCTGCGATGACGTCAACGACGGGAACAGCGACGACAACATCTATGGCGGTGTCGACGGCGTTGACGTCGCCAATAAGAGAACAGCGGGAAGATTTCGAAAGGGCTACTGGGCAAGGGACTCAAATGCCGTCCCCTTCCCCAGACCCCTTCTCCTGCTAGCCTGCATTATTCATGAAGTATTGTTCAGCGATGATTTTTTTGAGCGCGAGACAAAACGCGATTACTGGCGGAAAGAACTTGAATTGAAAGGCTGATTCTA
>Ga0210401_10003376_pt1 | contig 17102 bp, 15 predicted proteins | sample IncBWH32MmetaG_FD_150866 | JGI IMG/M metagenome (GOLD analysis project Ga0210401, IMG submission 150866) | Forest soil microbial communities from Barre Woods Harvard Forest LTER site, Petersham, Massachusetts, United States - Inc-BW-H-32-M | ecosystem: Environmental > Terrestrial > Soil >... | reverse complement strand
CAGCAGATTGGGATCGAGGGTGAGGGCGCGATCGAGGGCATTGTTGGACTTCTGGAACATGGCCTCGCCGCCGTTGGAGTACTGCGAATCCCAGTAGTAGCGCACGCCGAGCCAGGCCCACGCAGGCGCGTAATTGGCATCGAGTCCGACGGCGCGCTCGAGCATGGCGATGCCTTCCTTGTTGGGTCCGGCATCGGTGCCGAGGGCAAGACTGCGGAGGTAAAGATCGTAAGCCTCTTCATTGGCGGGGCGAGTCGCGGAGTCGGCGGTGTCGCCGGCGGCGCCAAGAGCGGGAACGAGGCCGTTGCGGACCTTGTTGGTGATCTCGCTGCGCATGGCGATCATGTCGGGCGCGGAGGCGGTGAGGGTGTCGCGCCAGAGAGTGCGGTTATTTTCGACGTCGACGGCTTCGAGCGTGATCTGGAGTTGGTTGCCCTCCTTGAGATAGTGGCCGGTGACGATGTCGGTAACGCGCATCTCGCGGCCAGCCTGCTGCAGGTCGAGGCCGGCGGCGGTGTATTTGCTGGTGGTGGCGAAAGGACGGATGCTCAGCGAACGCACGTAGCTGAGGGCGGTGGCGATTTCGTCGGGCAAGGCGAGGCGAAGGAAGTCGCTGTCTTTGTCGCTGCCCATGTTCTGGAATGGAAGAACCGCGACGGTGGTGGAAGCGGCGGAGCCGGTTGCAGTGGTGGCTGGCCGCTTCGCGTGCCAGAAGAAAAAGCCGGCGGCGGCGATGAGAACCAGGAGGGCAACCGCGGCAAGGATTATTCCGTAGCGACGGGATGAGGCTGGCGCGGCGATCGCGCCGGATACCGCGCTGCGCGGGCCGGAGATCAGCGACGAAGAAGTTTGGTCGACGGCGGAGTCTGACGCGGCGGCGGGGATGCGGCTGCTGTCGGTATCGCGCTTCAGGCGTTGCAGGTCACTGCGGATCTCGGAGGCGTGCTGGTAACGCAGGTTGCGGTCTTTCTCGAGAGCCTTGCTGATGATGTCTTCGAGCCTCGCCGGCACGTCATGATTGATACGCACGGGAGGCACGGGAGCGCGGTTCATGATGGCTTCGCAGATGACGGCGGAACTTTCCCCGTGGAAGGGAACGTCGCCGGTGGCCATCTCATAGAGGACAGCGCCGAAGGAGAAAAGGTCGGTGCGGGCGTCGAGCTCCCGGGCGCGCACCTGCTCGGGCGACATGTAGGCAACAGTTCCGATCATCGTGCCCGGACTGGTGAGATGCGCTTCGTCGAGAGTGGCCGTACTGGCGGTAAGGGTGTGGCTGGAGGCGCCGGTGACTTTGGCCAATCCGAAGTCGAGGATTTTGGCGTGACCCCGCTTGGTGACGAAGATATTGGCAGGCTTGATGTCGCGGTGGATGATGCCCTCGACGTGGGCGGCGTCAAGGGCGTCGGCGATCTCGATGGCGAGTGCGACGAGCGTCTCGGTTTCGAGGGGGCGGCCCGTGATCATGTGCTTGAGGGTGACGCCGTCGAGGTACTCCATGGCGATGAAACGCTTGCCGGCGTGCTCGCCGATTTCGTAGATCGTGCAGATGTTGGGATGGTTGAGGGCCGAGGCAGCGCGGGCTTCGCGATTAAAGCGCTCGAGGGCGGGGGCATCCTGCGCAACGTCTTCGGGGAGAAATTTGAGGGCGACGAAGCGCCCGAGAGTGGTGTCCTCGGCTTTGTAGACGACGCCCATGCCGCCGCCACCGAGTTTTTCGACGATGCGATAGTGAGAAACGGTCTGGCCGATCACTGGCTTGAGATCGTAGGGCGGCCGGCGGAGGAAGTCAATTTGGAGGGGCACGGTTCTCGAGCGGAGGCGAGCAAGAAAATTTTAGCCGCGAAGGGCGCAGAGTATTGTCATTTCGCGGCGGGTCGGAAGAATGATTCGTGGTGAAGAAGTTCTCGGGTTTGTGTGATACCGCAAACAGTCTCGGGGTCCTTCGACTTCGTTCGGCTGGCGCCTCACTTCGCTCAGGATGACAGAGTTTCCAGATGCGAAAGAGGTCACAGAACGTGCCCCACTTCCGCTGCTCTTACTGCCGCTTGCGAACCTTCTCACTCTGGGCTAGAGCGGGCTTTTATGGCGACCGATGGGGTGAGGCGGGACTGGAGGTCTTTGCGGTAGCGACGGCTGAGGTGGAGTTGGGCGCCGGTGACGAGGACGAGCTCGTATTCGGCGTCGCTGTCGAAACGAAGTTCGCGGACGCGGTCAAGGTTCACAATGGTGGAGCGGTGGATACGACAGAACTGTGCCGGGTCCAAGTCGGATTCGAGGTCGTTCATGCTGCGGCGGACGAGATGAGTCTTCGCGCCGACGTGGAGCGAGGCATAGTAGTCGGCGGCCTCGATCCAGTCGATGTCGGCGACGGGAAGAAAGAGGACGTGGCCAGCGCTCTTGATGGTAAGGCGATCCATTTTTGCGGGCGCTTGCCGGCGATGGGCGATGCGTTCTTTGGCGCGGTCGAGCGCACGCGCGAAGCGGGCGTTATTGAAGGGCTTGAGCAGGTAGTCAAGGGCGCCGGTATCAAAGGCCTTGAGCGCGTACTGGTCGTAGGCCGTGACGAAGATGATGGCAGGCGGCGCGGCGGCGCCAAGCATCTCGAGCATATCGAAGCCGTCGTACTCGGGCATGCGGACGTCGAGGAAGACAAGGTCGGGCTTGCAGGAACGGATGGACTCGAGGCCGGCGACGGCGGTGGCGCATTCGCCCAGGATTTCGACCTCGGGACTGGCGCGCAGAAGGTGGAGGATATTGGAGCGGGCGAGAGGTTCGTCGTCGATGACGAGGACGCGAATTTTCAACGCGAGATCGGGACTCATTAGCGGGGATGATACGGAACGGAGAGCTGCACTTCGACGCCGGCGTCGCGATTCTCGATGTTGAGACGACAGTCTTTGCCATAGAGGCTCTGCAGGCGGGCTCGGACATTGGAGATGCCGACGCCAGAATGACGCTCCCAATCGTCAGGGATGTGTGGACCGTCGTTATAGATACTGAGTGTGAGGAAGCCGTTGTCGCGCGCGGCGGCGATGCGAATCGAGCCACCGGCAGCGCGCTTTCCGATGCCATGCTCGATGGCATTTTCGACCATGGGCTGGAGGATCAGGCTGGGGACACGGACCGAGAGAAACTGGGACGGCACATTGACGCTGAGTTGCAGGCGGTCGGCAAATCGCATCTTCTGGATGTCGAGGTAGGTTTCGAGGAACTCCATTTCCTCGCCGAGCGAGACTTCCTGCTTGCCGGAATCGTCGAGGACGCGGCGGAGGAGGTCGCTAAGGCCGGCGATCATGCTGACGGCGGTTTCATTGCGATTCTCGCGCACCAGGCCAGCGATGGCGTTGAGGGTATTAAAGAAGAAGTGGGGCTCGAGTTGACGGCGCAGGGCCCCTAGCTGCGCGCGCGAGAGTTGTTCGTTAAGGCGGGCGGTTTCCGTTTCCTGCTGCGCAAGACGGCGCTGGGATTCAAGCGTGTAGTGAATGGCGAGGATGGCCGCGTAGAGGATCAGGAAGAGGTGGAATTCGCCGGAGAAAACGTAGAACGCCGTTCCCCAGAAACGCTTGACCTGAACATAGCCCCAGGGCTGGAGGAGTATCTGCAAGGTCGCCGCCCACATCGAGTAGACGATGCCAGTGGCAAGACAGGCGGCGAGGTGAATGATCCACGTGGTGACGCTCCGCCAGTGCGTCGGGGGGAAACGACGGCCCAGACGCAAAATAAGCGGCGTGGCCAGAGCCCAGGCAAGCCAGGAGGCGAAAACGGTGAAGAACAGGCGGGACCAGAGGTGCTGCATGCCGGCCGCGCGCATGCCGGCAACGATCTGAGTAGCGTTCACCAGGGCGAAAGCAACCCAGAGGAGCGCAATCCAGCGCCAGGGCTGTCGGGGCGCGGGAGATGGGCGCAAGTCCATGCGGGATAGTATCGCCCTAATGGTCGCTATCTGGGCAGGAAATGCAGCGAAATCACGAGCGGGCGCAGGGGAAGGTATGGCCGGGGGAGCCGTTTTGGGCAGATACTACGCCGCATGACAACACTCACGAAAACGATGCTGCTGGCCGCGACCGTGCTGGTTTCGGCTGCGCTATTCACGCAAAACTATCCGCCGCCGAAACAGGGATGGGATGCGAAGGAGCAAATGAACCTTCCGCCCAATTACCGCGAATGGGTATACCTGACGACCGGGTTTGACATGAGCTACAACCCCGAGTTGGCCGCCATGGACCACTCCATGTTCGACAACGTGTTCGTGAATCCGGAGGCGTACAAGAAGTTTGTGGAGACGGGGACGTGGCCCGACAAGACGGTGATGGTGCTGGAAGCGCGCATGGCCGAGAACAAAGGGTCGATCAACCAGAAAGGGCACTATCAAGGCGAGGTGATGGGGCGCGAACTGCACGTGAAGGACGAAGCGCGGTTTCCCGGGGGCTGGGCGTTCTTCGCCTTTGGGGAGGGCGACAAGGGGACGCTGGTTCCGAGGTCGGAGGATTGTTATTCGTGCCATTCGCAGCACGGAGCCGTGGACACGACGTTCGTGCAGTTTTATCCAACCTTGCTCCCGGTGGCGAAGGAGAAGGGGACGTTGAGCGCGGGATATGTGAAGGAGACGGAGAAGAAATAGGTGACGGGGGAAAGGACGGGTCTCAGGTGTTGGCGACACACAGACACGGAGAAGGGCTCAGACTGAGAATTAATTCTTGAGACAACGCCGACGAAAAGCAGGTCCTTCGCTGCGCTCAGGATGACAATGTTTAAGCAGGTCCTTCGCTGCGCTCGGGATGACAATGTTTAAGATGACAATCCGGGAAACCATTGTGACTCTGTGTCTCTGTGGTGAGAACGAACAGGTGTCAGGTCTCAGGCAGCAGCATTCGTTTGCGTAAGGGCTCGGGGTCTTGCGGGGTTGGGCAGCAGGCGAGGTTCACGAGGATAAGAAAGTGAACCTCAGGCGTAAAGCGCTGAATTGCTGCGAGTGGAAGGGGCACGACTAAATCGTGCCCTGGCCTTTTTTGCGCACGAGTTGGCCCTTGGAAAACCGGACTGGGGTCAATCGAGTCCGGGTGATACTTGGTCGTCTGCAAGCAACGTACGATCCCGCCCTAATAAAACAGGAACGGAATCGCGGCACACACCGCAAGTCCAATGATGAACGTGATGTACACGAAGTTTCGGGTGCTCATAACATCTCTCCGAGAGTCTGCCGCGTAAGCCACCTTCCAGGCTTCCGGCTCAGCTTGCATGTCAATGGTTCCGCCGGCGGATGCGCTTCGCTATGACCTGGGGCACACTGGCGTGTGACAAGCGGCGAGGGGAGACGCGAAACGTTTGAGGCCAAAACGTTACGGAGGTGCTCAGGACGTGGAGAGAATGGCAGACAGCGAATCTCAGGCGCTAAGGGATTGGTTGCGTGCTTTGAAATTTTAGATCTCGAGCGTCTTCCATTTCGAACCACTGCCAGCGGTCACATGTAGAACAAACTCAGGCGCGGCAACTCGTATTTCTCGAGCAGCCGCTTGTGGATGTACTGTTTCAGCAGTTGATCGATCTGCGCGCCGGGCATCTTGCTGCGATAGGGGGCCAGTTCACGATCGGCCTGCGCGCGAACGTTCATCAGGTCGGCATCAGATGTCGCCGCCATGAGGGCCGCCTGCAACTTTTCTTCGAGCACGGTCAGGCGCCGCTCGACTTCTTCGAGGCGCATCGCTTTTTTTGCGCTGAGGTCATCGGCTAACTCGCGCAGAGTCCTCGCCGAGTCACGCGCCAGCGCCGCCGGAGCGCTGCTTCCGCCGGCGGGCAGTTTCGCCTGCTCCAACTTGTCCGCATTGTTGCGGAGAAATGTCGCGATTTCTCCCGGCTCGAATCCGCGCGCCGCCTGGGGGGTTGCGTCCCGCCCGCTTCCTGCATCCGACGTACCGGGCGCCGCACCGACTGCCGCTTCCTTCATGTCTTCGGCGGCGGTCAACACTTCCTGGGCGCAATAAGCGAGGCTGTTGACCTTCTTTGATTTCGACGGACGCTGGTCGTAGCGGTCAAAGGCCGCGTCGATGCCGCGCAGCGCGGCCTCGAGCGGTATGCCGGCGTCTTTCCAGGTTTCGATCAGCGCCCAATCGAGCGTCGACAGCAGCAGAATCCCACCACGCCGCCGCTGAAAGTGCTCTTCGATCTCGGTGAAGTAATTGAAATAATTTTCCACGCCGACTCAGTGGGAGGAGGAGCGCGCCTTGCCTGCTGGCTTCGGCCCGTTGCTCGCGGCTTTCGAGGATTTCTGCTCCGACCGCGTGTTGCGCTCCCAGATGATGCGCAGGCCTTCGAGCGTGAGGTGATCGTCGACCGTCTTGATGTATTTCGACGCGGTACCGATCAGCGGCGCAAGGCCACCGGTCGCGATCACTTTGCAGTCGGCCCCCATCTCCTTGAGCAGTTTTTCGAGGATGCCGTCAACCAGGCCGAGATAGCCGTAGTAGAGTCCCGATTGCAGGCTGCCCACGGTCGTCGTGCCGATGACCCGCGAAGGCTTGCGAATGTCAACGCGTGGCAGCCGCGCGGTGCGCTGAAACAAGGCGTCGGCCGAGACGCCGATCCCCGGACAAATGACGCCCCCGACATATTCACCCTTGACCGAAACGCAATCGAATGTGGTCGCCGTGCCGAAATCGACGATGAGGCAAGGGCCGCCATATTTTTCGAAGGCCGCAACGCCGTTGACGATGCGATCGGCGCCGACTTCGGCGGGATTTTCGTACTGCACCGGCATTCCGGTTTTCACGCCCGGCTCAATGAACAGCGGCTTCAACTTGAAGTAGCGCTCGCAGACTTGCCGCAAGGTGGAATCGAGGGGCGGCACGACCGACGAGATGACGATGCCCTGAATACCCGCCACGTCGAGGTTGTCCATGGAGAAGAGGCTGCGGAACAGCACGCCATATTCGTCGACGGTGTGATTGAGCACGGTCGCGACGCGCCACTGCGCTACCAGTCGCTCGTAACCAGGCGTTTCCGAGGTCGCGTCGGCATGCACCTTGGCCACGCGGGCGAAGACGCCCAGCACCGTATTCGTGTTGCCGACATCAATGACGAGCAGCATAGATGAACTACGTGGGGACGGCCGCCCTCGGCCGTCCTGGCCGGGCAAAGCTCGGCGGCCGCTATCTTGGCCTTACCGTTCCACTCAAAACGGTTCGCAACCCATGGGCGGTCCGGACTTGCAAGAATCCGCGCGCATCGAGCCCTTCGGTTACGCCATCGAAGCCGCCATTTTCCTCGATATGCACGGCGCGTCCGCGCACGTGCGAGGAATGCTCGGCGAAGCGGCGTAGTACCGACTCGCTGGCATTCGGCCGGTGCAGCAGATCGCGGTACTCGCGGTCGAGCGATTTTAGCAAAGCGGCCGCCAGGTCGACGCGCGACCATTCTTGGCCGGAAGCAAGCCGCAGCGACGTCGCCGTGTCGCGCAGGTCCTCGGGAAACTTCTGCTGGTTTACGTTGATGCCGATGCCGATCACGATATGGCGCACGCGGGTGGCCTCGGCATTCATCTCGGTCAGGATGCCGCAGAACTTCTTTCCATCAAGCAGCAGATCGTTCGGCCACTTAAGATCAGGACTCAACCGGCCATCGACTTGCTGGACCGCTGCATGCACCGCGAGTCCCGCGGCCAGCGAGAGAATCAATGCCTCGGACGGCGGCAGATTCGGGCGCAGCACTACGGAGCAGTAGATTCCAGTTGAGCGTGCTGAATGCCAGCGGTTGGCGCCGCGTCCGCGACCGGCGGTCTGCTCCTCGGCCAGAAACACGCTGCCTTCCGGGGCTCCTTCGGCGGCAGCTTCGATCGCCGCGAAGTTCGTCGAACCGATCTTGTAATAGTGATGAATCTGCGAAAACAACGTGCCCTTCACCAGTGGCATCAGTACATCGGCAAGCAGCAGGTCGGGAACTTTGCGCAACTGGTAACCGGTTGCGGCATGACCGTCGATCTCGACGCCCAGCGAGCGCAATTGCTGAACGAGTCGCCAGACCTCCGAGCGGCTGATGCCGATCTCGTCGGCAATCTTGGTGCCGCTGACCACTACCGTGGCGTGATCCATCAGCAAGCCGACAATGCGGCCCAGGCGCGCGTCGGTCTTCTGTGCCGGCACGCCGGCACGCAACCGGCGAGCACGAGTTGGGACAGATTTCGCGATGTGGTGGATTATAACGGCACCAGCGTCTGCGGGACGCCGGATGCAAGGGCGCCCTGCCGCCGCACCCGCGCCGCAATTGGCAGGTTCTTATCCGCAACGTTTGCGCTGCTATAATAAAAAATTGCGCTCATGATGAAAAAGCGACTGATACGTTCGACGACAGTTTTGTCGGTTCGCCGCGATGGCAAGGTTGTGCTGGCCGGAGATGGCCAGGTAACGCTCGGCGAGTCGGTCATCAAGCATACGGCGAAGAAGATCCGCAGGCTCTACCAGGACAGGATTCTTGCCGGTTTCGCGGGGTCAACCGCGGACGCGTTTTCCCTGTTCAGCCGGTTCGAATCGAAGCTGGAGCAGTACCACGGCAATCTCGGTCGTGCCGCGGTTGAGCTGGCGAAGGACTGGCGCACCGACAAGTTCCTGCGCCACCTGGAGGCGCTGCTGGTGGTCTGCGACAAGGACCAGACGTTCATGCTGAGCGGGCAAGGGGACGTGATCGAACCCGACGGCGGGATCGCCGCCATCGGTTCCGGAGGGCCCTACGCCCAGGCCGCCGCCGATGCACTGGCCGCGCATACCAAGCTTTCGGCGCGCGAGATTGCCGAACAATCCATGAAGATTGCCGCCAAGATGTGCATCTATACAAATGATAATTTTACGATTGAGGAGTTGTAGCAGTCGCAAATCGCTAGTCGTCAGTCGCCAGGTATTCGCGTTTTGGCTGACGGCAGACGAGTGAAGACCGACAACTGATTTATGGCCATTTATTTCCCTCCAACCGCCGAAGAAGAACAACTGGCGCTCGACGACCTGACACCGCGCGAGATCGTCGCGGAACTCGATAAATATGTCGTCGGCCAGAAGGACGCCAAGCGCGCCGTGGCGATCGCCCTGCGCAACCGCATGCGACGCCAGAAACTCACGCCCGATCTTGCCGAAGAAATCATTCCCAAGAACATCATCATGATCGGGCCGACCGGCGTAGGCAAAACCGAGATTGCGCGCCGTCTGGCGAAGCTCACCAATTCGCCATTCCTGAAGGTGGAGGCTTCCAAGTTCACCGAAGTCGGGTACGTGGGCCGCGACGTGGAATCGATGATCCGCGACCTGGTCGAGATCGCCATCGACATGATCCGCGAGGAAAAGCTCGAAGACGTCGCCGACAAGGCGGAACTGAATGCGGAAGAGAGACTGCTGGATCTGTTGTTGCCTCCGCCGGCGCCTCGTCCTTCCGAGAGCACGAGCGGCGGAATGGTGCTGGAGGGATCGACAAGCGAGGGCAGCGACTCGCAATCGCGTACCCGCGAGAAGCTTCGCCAGCAACTCCGCGAAGGCAAACTCGACGAGCGCATGGTGGAGCTCGATGTCCGCGAGCGCAATTTCCCGTCGTTCGAAATCATTTCGAACCAGGGCGTCGAAGAGATGGACGTCAACATCAAAGACATGTTGCCGAACATCTTCGGGCAGCGCAGCAAGAAGCGGAAGATGAAGGTCAATGAGGCCTTCGAGTACCTGATCCAGGAAGAAGAACAGCGCTTGATCGATATAGACCAGGTCACGCGCACCGCTATCGACCGGGTGGAAAACTCTGGCATCGTGTTTCTCGATGAAATCGACAAGATTGCCGGGCGCGAGAGCGGCCACGGTCCCGACGTTTCGCGCGAAGGCGTGCAGCGCGACATTCTACCTATCGTCGAAGGCACAACGGTGAACACCCGCTACGGCATGGTACGCACCGACCACGTTCTTTTTGTGGCTGCCGGCGCGTTCCATGTCTCGAAACCCAGTGACCTGATTCCCGAGCTGCAAGGGCGTTTTCCGATTCGCGTCGAGCTACAGTCTCTCACCATGGACGACTTCATCCGGATTCTGACCGAGCCCAAGTCTTCGCTGGTGAAGCAATACACGGCGCTGCTCGAAACTGAAGGTGTGAAGCTCGAGTTCACCCACGAGGCGTTGGAAGAAATTGCCCGCTTCGCGTTCCGGGTGAACGAGGGTACCGAGAACATCGGCGCGCGCCGCCTGCACACGATCATGGAGCGGGTGCTCGATGAGATCAGCTTCGAAGCGCCCGAGAAAAAAGGCCAGCAGATCACCATCGATGCTGATTACGTCGGGAAGACCCTGTCCGACATCGTGAAAGATCAGGATCTGTCGCGGTACATTCTGTAGGTTCCGGCGAGCTGGTTGGGCTAAGAAGTTGCCGTGGCAAAATCCGCCACGGCCAGACAGGCGAGGGCGCCTGTCCCTACATGGGTTGTGGGGTCTGCCCTACGTGTTGTGGAGGCACGGACTTTTGGGTCCGTGCCTTTTTGCTTAAGCGTATTGCGGCGTCGGGATCGTCAGGGAATCAAACGGCTTCAGCGGTCCCGCCTTCGGACTGCTTGTGTCGGGCACGGCGATGTACTCACAGAGGAGATTCTTCTTCGTCACCGTGATCCGCAGGTAGCCGTGCTGGCTGTCGTTGAAATTCTCCAGCTGCCCGGTCGACCCGGTCATGCTTATTGGCAACTTGGAGTTGTGAAAGATCTTCGCCAGCGTGTGCAGTTGCTTGTTGTATCCGCCGGCTCCCGCGACAATTATCGGAATGTCTTTGCCGTTCAGCGCGCCGGTGAAGCGCTGGTAGTCATGGACATGCCCGGAGAGTACCAGCTCTGGTAACCGGCCTGCCGATTGCACCGCCGTGTCGAGCACGCCGTACAGATGCTGGCTGCCGGGCTTAGGACCATAGGCAGAATAAATGGGGTGGTGGACTGCGACGATCAGCGCACGATCGTCCGGAGCTTGCTTCAACTCGGTTTCGAACCATGCGATCTGTGCCGGACTGAGCTGTCCGCCTTCAGGGCAGTTGCTGTAAAGCCCAATCACGGTCAGCAGCGGCGTCAGCAGTGTCCAGTAAACATTCGGTTGGGTCATCGTGCTGCGGGTGGCATCGCCGGCCTCGGGTGTATGGCCTGGAATCTGGCTGCAAAAATTCCTGACGAAACCCTCCAGGCTGCTCTCCTTCGTCTGCGGATCCACATCGCCATCGTGATTGCCGGGAATGGCAAAGATGGGCGCGGGATAGTTCATGTAGGGTTCGTAGAACTCGGGGAAATAGTTCCCCAGCTCTCCTTCGTAGTAGACAACATCTCCCAGGTGATAGAAGAACGACGGGTGCGTCGTAATGTCGTTTCCGGAAAAGTCGGCTTCCATGTAGTTCGCCACGTTCTCGATGTAGGTGGGGGTATTGACACCGCCCGTATCGCCGACCGCATGAAAGACCAGTCTGCCCGAGGTCTCGATCGACTGCATGGCTTCGGCCGAGAGCACGCTGTCCAAAGAAAGATGATAGGGAGCCGGCCCGGTGGCGGACGGAAGATCACGCCAAGGCTGCGGCGGATTTTTTTGCGGATCGATAATGGTCTGAAAGCCGGGGGGCAAGCGGTCTGTGCCGAACGAGCGCCCGGCAGCGGGTTTGGGATGGTGTTTGCGGCTGGCAAGTAACGCGGCAGCATCAATGACCGTGCCTTTTGGCGCGGCCTTCCCCTTAGGCGAAACGGACTTCTTCATGGGCAGTTTCCTCTGGTGTGGGATTTCCTGGTTCGCCAGGGCCGGGACGGGAATAAGGAAGATTGCGCACAACTTTACGCCTGTCTTTGCGAATGTCAAGCCGCGAGAGGACGCCCCTCTTGCGCGTCATCGGACGTCCCGCGTAGACTCTCAGGTTTCTTTCAACTCAAATTCGCAGTGTCCCAATGAGACAGATCGATCGTTCTCGTTTGCAGTCCTTAATGGCGCGGGAGCAAAAGAAGTTCGTGGCGGACCGCCCGAAGTCCGCGGCCCTGTTCGAGCGCGCGCGCAAGTCATTGCTGGGCGGCGTGCCTATGAATTGGATGGCGAAGTGGGCCGGCGCTTTTCCTCCGTTTGTGCGGGAAGCCCGGGGAGCGGAGTTTTTCGACGTCGACGGCCATCGCTACATCGACCTCTGCCTGGGCGACACGGGGGCAATGACCGGGCATTCGCCATCGGCCACCGTGACTGCGGTTGAACAGCAGGCCCGGCGCGGCATCACCCTGATGCTGCCCAGCGAAGACGCGATCCTCGTGGGCGAAGAACTGCAGAAGCGCTTCGGACTTCCGTTCTGGCAATTTGCCCTGACGGCGACCGACGCGAACCGCTTTTCGATCCGCCTTGCCCGGCACATCACACAGCGCCCGAAGGTTCTCGTCTTCAACTGGTGTTATCACGGGACGGTCGACGAGAGTTTCCTCACGTTGACGGATGGTGTGGCGAAGGCGCGGCGCGGAAATATCGGCCCTCCGGTCGACCCTGCGGTCACAACCAAGGTTGTCGAGTTCAACGATCTTGAAGCGCTGGATGCGGCACTGAAAAGTGAGGACGTGGCCTGCGTGCTGGCAGAGCCGGCGTTGACCAACGTCGGGATTGTGCTGCCTGACCCTGGGTATCACGCGGCTTTGCGCGATATCACGCGTAAGTGTGGGACGCTGCTTATCATCGACGAAACCCACACGATTTGTGCAGGCCCCGGCGGCTACACCCGTGCGGAAAATCTCGAGCCCGACTTTCTCGTGTTCGGCAAACCGATCGCGGGAGGCGTTCCGGGCGCGGCCTACGGATTCACTACCGAGGTGGCGCAATGCATCATCGACCGTATGAACCTGGAGGACTGCGATACGGGCGGCATTGGCGGCACGCTCGCGGGAAATGCGCTTTCGCTCGCGGCCATGAAGGCGACGCTGCAAAAGGTGCTGACTCCGGAGGCTTTCACGCGCATGATCCCGATGGCGGAACGCTGGACCGATGGTGTCGCGAAAGCCATCGCCGAGTATGACCTTCCCTGGAACGTTACGCGTCTGGGATGCCGCGCCGAGTATCTGTTTGCCGCACAGACCCCTCGTAACGGCACCGAGGCCCACGACGCCATGGACTTCGAACTGGAGCGCTTCATGCACTTGTACGCCATGAATCGCGGCATCCTGCTGACGCCCTTTCACAACATGGCGCTGATGTCTCCTATGACGTCGGCGGAAGACATCGACCAGCACACCAAGGTGTTTCGCGAGGCGGCGAAGGAGTTGATGGGTTAAACCCAGGAAGACAATCGGCAAGCTTCCGTGCCGCCGTCCCGGCGCATGTTAGGCTGATACTTCCTCGGATGAGACCGCCCGGCCACCTTCACGGCGTCATCAGCGTTGTCGCGCTCGCCGTCCTGATGACGGCATGCGCAGCGGTGCAGGCTCCTCTTCCTCCATCGCTTGAGCTACCCAGGCCGCCGAACGACCTGCGCGCGGTTCGCAAAGGCGACCGGGTTTATCTGTTTTGGACTACGCCTACGCGGACGATCGACCACCAGAGCGTGCGACGCCCGGGGCCAACCCGCATTTGCCGCAGCTTGGAGAATGCGATGAATTCCTGCGGCACCCCGGTTGGCAATCAAGCTCCAATTGCGCGCACCGAAGGAGAGAAAAAGGGGATGCCCGCGGTGAAACCGGAGGCGACCTTCGTCGACACGCTGCCGAGGGAACTTCAGGAACAGAATCCGACGCGGTTAGCGAGTTACGCGGTGGAAGCGCTCAACCTTGAAGCGCGCAGTGCCGGCATGTCGAATCGCGTGCAGGTTGCGCTTGCGCCCACGCAGCCGCCGCCAGCGCGTTTTCGCGCGGAGGTGACGAAAGACGGCGTAGTGCTTACCTGGGATTGGCAGGAACCATCGTCGAAGATTCCGGATCTCAGCTACCAATGCCGCATTTACCGTACCTTCCTCGAGACCGGAACCGAAGCGAAGCTGGCGGACGTTGACTGCTCGCTTGGACGTTACGAGGATGGGACCATCGAGTGGCAGAAGAACTACCAGTACAGAGTCGAGGTCGTGACTTCAGTCAAGCTTCCCAGCCAAGAGACGCCGTGCGCCACGAAGCCAGAGGGCAACAACGGATCTACGAACTGCATTAGTGTTTCGTTCATCGAAGGCGACGACTCGCCGCCGCAACGAGTCTTCACCAAGGACATTTATCCACCCGCCGTTCCCACCGGCTTGCAGGCCGTCTTTTCGGGTCCCGGGCAACCACCTTTTGTCGACCTGCTTTGGACGCCAGATACGGACGCCGACCTTGCCGGCTACAACGTCTATCGCCGGGAGGAGGGCGGCACATTCGCCAAGATCAATTCGGATGTGGTGAAGACGCCCGCCTACCGCGACGGCAACGTTGCGTCAGGCAAGACGTACTCCTATGCGGTGACGGCCGTGGATGAAAGAGGCAACGAAAGCGCGCGGTCGGAGGAGGCCACCGAGACGGTTCCGCAAGAACCGTGATTTCCAGAGATTTCCTCCGTGTTCCTTTGTGCCCTTTGTGGTTAGATTAACCCTCTATGAAATATTGCCGTTTTCATCACAACGGGGAAGTTCACTATGGGCTGGTGGAGACAGTTGCCGGCCGCGAAGAGATCACACGCCTGCTGGTTACGCCGCCCGAAGAAGTAGGCGGCGACATGGAAGACTTGCGTACCAAGCGCATGGAACATGTCGCACTGGCCGAGGCGGAGCTCAGCGTGCCAGTCCGCCCTTCGAAGATCGTGTGCGTCGGCCGGAACTACCGCGACCACGCAGCCGAGCTTGGCCATGCCGTTCCCACCGAGCCGCTTTTGTTCTTCAAGCCGACCACGTCCTTGAACGCGCCGGGAGGAACGATCCGGCGGCCGCGCATCTCAGAGCGCACCGATTACGAGGGCGAGCTCGGAGTTGTGATCAGCAAGCCTTGCTACAAGCTCGCCGACTCCGACGACGTGCGCCCTTATATTCTCGGCTACACCTGCGTGGATGATTTCACGGCGCGCGATTTGCAGGATAAAGACGGTCAGTGGACGCGGGCCAAGGGTTTCGATACGTTCTGCCCGGTTGGCCCGGTGGTCACCGACGAGATCGATCCCTGGGCGGGGATCGGGGTGAAGACCACAGTCAATGGCGAGGTTCGCCAGGATGGAAACACGCGTGATTTTATTTTCCCGCTTGACGTGGTGATCCGCTACATCTCGCAGGTGATGACGCTGCTGCCGGGAGACTTGATCGCGACCGGAACTCCTAAGGGCGTGGGCCCGGTCAACGCCGGCGATGTGATCGAAGTTTCCGTGGAAGGGATCGGAACCCTGCGCAACCCGGTGGCCGACGAGTAGCGGTCCTCTGAGCCCAAACCCAAAATCTTTAATCACAGAGGGCAGAGAGGAACACATAGGTTGATTCCTCTGTGCGACTTTGTGTCCTCTGTGGTGAAGGGGGCCGGTTTCCCTGAAAAGTGGCCACAGACGACTTGCTTTTCCGCGGTCCTGCCCATTGGTAACCGCGTCCGCTCTTCCGCGTTTGCGGTTTCGGGCTTATTCTGTTCTGTCAGGAAGTCGTCGCGTGTGCGGCTGTTTCCTTCCAGTTTGGTCATGAATCCGTTTCGTATTTACAGTCTGGTGCTGGGTGGCGCTGCCATCGCGTTCAGCGCATATTTCATGTTCCGCCGCAAACCCAAAAGTGCGGAGGAACTAGAGCGCAAGCGCCGGGAATTTATCGATACGGTCGGCCGCATCACCGACGGCACCGTCATCGACGTTCAGGAACTCCCGTTCGATGGCCAGCGCGCGGCCACCATGCTGATCTACCAGTACGACGTTGCCGGGGTCTCCTACGAGGCGTCGCAGGACATCACGTACCTGCGCCAGTGGGTCAATCTGCACTCCTGCCGCCTGGGCCTGCCCACGTCGGTGAAGTACGATCCGCAGAACCCGGGAAACTCGCAAGTGGTTTCCGAGCGCTGGATGGGGTTAAGGCAGTAGGGCATTCCTAGCCTCCAGGTCCTCGAGCAGACGCGAAAATCGAATCAGTTGCTGTGGATTGCCACTGCGGGGTCGGTGAGTGTAACGGGGATATTACGACAGTTACGAACGGGAGCCGGGAATCCGGGTACGACTCGGAGCCTTGTTCCCACTGCCAAGCGGGTCTTCGCGCTTCTGCAACCGGGGCCCGGACAGTTCTGCTCGTTCATAGACTGGTGGGCAGAGGGCAGATGTGTACTCAAAGCACCGAATGATCGCTTCTTGGATGTTGTAATCGGTCGGGTTCAGGCCTGCCCGGAATCTTTCAAGGCAGGCGGGTAGCGCCGCAAGAGTGCAATGGAGAACATCAAAACGAGCACTAGCAATCCGAGCAAGCCGAGCTCTATCATCGCGGCCCGGAAAATACTGGCTCCGTCGCTCGACCAGGTTCCTTCCTTCGTAAGCGTGGCTATTTCCAAACTGATTACCAGGATGCGCCGAATCGAAGCGATCAGGCCAACCACCAGGAAAGGTTCGGTTACGAGGACATGAGAGCGAATCGAGATGCGCACCGTGTGCAGAATCTCCACCAGCATCAGCACGATCAGCAGCTCATTCAATACGCGCAGAGTCTGAGCGGCAATCGTCCAGTGCCGGAAGCCATCCCACAGCATGTTTCCCGCGGTCGCAATCGTCGCGAAGGCGGTGACCGACAGCATCGCCGCCAGGATGGAATAGATGGCCACCTCGGCCTTGCCCAGATATTCGTCGAAGCGGTGTCGTAACCTGCCTTCTGCCATTTGCGGAGAATGGTACCTCAACCGCGGCCGCTGCGTGTTCATTGCTGGGCTGAAGATTGCAGTGACAGGCGTGCACCCTTCTTTGGCTAACTGTCGAAAACAGGCGTGGGTGTTGAAAAAGGAACCAATACAGTAATTTACGTGCGATTCTTCACGATTTCGCGAACGAAGTCTCAACCACTTACGGACAGATTCTTGCGCGATTTCTATTCAAAAATAGTTTTCAACAGCCACAGGCGGTCTCGCAAGTTTGCGCTTTTTGTTCGCCAAAATCAGGGTCGGTGAGTGCTATGGGGATATTTCGCCACTTGAGACGACAGTCTCGCTA
>Ga0210401_10003369_pt1 | contig 17120 bp, 15 predicted proteins | sample IncBWH32MmetaG_FD_150866 | JGI IMG/M metagenome (GOLD analysis project Ga0210401, IMG submission 150866) | Forest soil microbial communities from Barre Woods Harvard Forest LTER site, Petersham, Massachusetts, United States - Inc-BW-H-32-M | ecosystem: Environmental > Terrestrial > Soil >... | reverse complement strand
TATCCGATTTTGGAAAGGCTATTGCCTTAAGTCTCCGTCAAGCATTCGGGGCGCCAGGAGTTGCCCGCAAATTTTCCGCGCGTCGAGAGGATTTTGCCTTGCGCATTAGATCAGCGCGTATGCAAACGCTGCGGAAAAGAAACAGTGGTGATCGGCAAGGAGGAGAGTGCCCAACTAGCGGGGCCGAAGGTTGAGGCGATTCTCTTTCGCGCGATTGTCCCCGGGCTTGCCGATCTTCTGATCGGAGTGCCTTCCAGACCTTACTCGACAGTGTGGGTCGCCCGACATTCATGGACTCAAGCGATATGGGTATTGGCGTGAAGTGATTTTGCGACCCTGCCGACTATGCATCTAGACTCACATTTACAGAATATGAAAACATACGTACACCGTCCTTGCTCCCGTGGCGCGAGGTTTCCCGGAGAGAATCTAAGCGGGAGAATGCATCTGTGCTTATCCTTCTCGCATCTCTCATCGGCGGGCCAAGTCAGTGTCCGACATCACCGCGGCCTGCCATGCGTGGAACTCTGCCGAAGTAGCAGGTACAATTTCCCGGCATGGTTGCGGGAGCTGCTTGAGAGCTTTCTTGATCCTCCGAAAGCGGAGTAGATTCGAGGTTGTCGTCCCGAAGAAATCATTGAGAACACTCCCCCGATTTCCATTCGTTTCCGCCGAACGGTCAAAAAGTTCCGCGTAGGCCTGTGGCGAAAACCCGCTGGCCGCCGCCGCATACAGAGCCACGCGATCGGCCTCATTCTGATTGATCCCTTCCTGCCGCTCTATGATATTGGCAGCCTTTCTCAATAATTTTTTATCGCGATCGATGCTGTCCAACATCCTTCTTAACTTTTCGGAAATGTCCTTCCGATCACCGACGGCGCTAACACCCAGAATTTCGCGAAACAACTGGCTCATGACGACGGCGTTCTGATGCATCATGATGTGCCCCAGTTCATGGCCGAGTAGCCCGGCAAGTTCATCATCGCTTTTGAGCGACGCAACCATTTTTCCCGAGATATAGATTCTTTCTGGGCCGGCACTGAACGCTTCCGCCGCGGATGCATCAATTAAGATGACGTGAACCTGTGCTTGTTCGCGCGGGAACTGGGAAAGAATGCGACCCGCGATCGCATTGAGGTGTGCCGCGAACTTCCCATTTTGAGCGACGTGGTAATGGGTTTCCACCCATGCTGCTTCGATATCACCGAGTGTCCGTTCTTGCTGAATGCTAAAAATCTGAGCGGCGGCTGGAATCGGCGGCAGGGTAACCGAGCACGACTCTTGCCCTCGAACCGTGCCTCCAACGAAAACACAGAAGGTAAACAGGGAGATCGCTGAGAGGATGGACACCCGCATTTGAGCCGTCCGCATGTCTATCTGCCCGAGCACAGCAGCCCATGACTTAAGCCGGAATTAGTATTTTCCGTGAAAAATCGCCTGATTCACGTCCGGCCAGAACTCTTTTAATACGTTGAACACGCCGTCCAAGGCCACCTGCGTTCCCCAACGTTGGTAAGTTTTCACCCACTGGTTGTTTTGTGTTGGGTAATACGCATTACCGATGCCCGCGGCCGCTCCGGCCCCCACGACCTCTGACAGATTGAACGTGCGTTTTCCCGAGTTGGCCTTAGTGATAAACAGCCGAGTTACCGCATAACCAGTCCGCTTAAAGAATCCGCCTTGGCCCATGGTGTAGTATCTCGGGTCTTCTTTCGTCGCCACCGGGACAACCGCTTCCGTCATGTAGTTCTCTATGCCGCCATCGACAAAGGTATGCCAGTAATACTTGCCGTAGCCCTCAGCGCCTTGCCCAAAGGTCGGCTGCCCTTTGCCGGCCATGGCAATTCCCGCGAGCGCTCCCACCAAAATGAAATTGGAGTAGTCGAACGTATCCTGGGTTGCCAGCCAGAGTTCACCTTTGAAATTCAGCGGAGGCAACTGCGTGTTGGCGCTGACCGCCCGGTAATTGGGGATGATTCCAAGTATTCTCTTCGGTTGTTTGCCAAACTGGTCATTCGGGTTATTGGCCGGTGCGGGGGGGGCGCTGGGCGTGGGTGCGTCCGGCACAGAGGATTGTCCATTCGTTGTCCTGCCGGCTTGCTGAGAGTCCTGAGGGAGCAACGAAACTTCGTAAAGACCCGGTGGCGGTGTTCCTCTGGATTGTTCTGCCGCGCTCGCTGTTTCCTGAGCTTGAACAAGCGCCGCTGCTAACGTCCCGGCCAGCGTTACCGCCGTGCAAAATAATCGAATCGCTTTCAAGTCTTCCCCCACATCCGCATTTTCCTGCTCGGCTTTATCTGCTGTGCCTTCAAATAATTCCTGTGAGTTACCAAAGTTGGATTGTTTGACTCCGCGTTTGGATGCAGCCCAGCGGCAGAAAACGGGTAATGCGGAATCCGACTTTGGAAAGCGTTAGTCGGGTGCTTTCTGCTCCTGCTTCTTCAAGTGGCGGGCGTGCCTCCTCTGCAAATAGCGATGAATATCTGGCCAAAACTCCTTAAGTTGATTCCCGAAGGCGTCGATGCCCATCTGAACTGTAAAACTGGAGACACTCGACGTAAAACTACGATCAGAAGCGGGATAGTAGACGTTGGAAATGGCAATTGCAGTTGCATTGCCCGCAAACTCGGGAATGTTGAACGTACGATCGCCGGAGTCCTTTCGGGTGATGAGAACTCGGCTGAAGGCATAGACAAAGCGGTGTCGCAACCGGCCCTTTCCCATTCGAAAATAGCGAGGATCTGTTCTTAAGATCGAGGGGAAAACAGCGCCCGACATTATATTGCCATCCACCTGATCGGCGAAAGCCGCCCCATACCGCTTCGCATACCCACTCGCTCCCTGTCCGAACCCAGGATATGCGTCTTCCGCCTGACGAATGCCTGCCACAACACCCACTATCGCGAATTCATAGGGATCGAATGTACCCTTCGCCGTGATGGCGAACTTCTCTTTCCACGAGATCGGCGGCACCTGCGACTGATTATCTACCGTCAAGTAGTTCGGCATCACGTAAAACATCCGGTCATCTTTCTTCTTTTGATCCTCGGTCTTCTTTGGAGCTTCCTGGGCTGGATTTTTTTTATCCTGAGGATTGCTCTCGGCAGGAGGTTGGTCTCCGGGCTTATCCTGCTTCGAAGAATTGGGCGTGGGTGATTGGGAGGATTGGGCAGGGTCCAGCGATTGAGCCTGCGGGGAACTTTGACCTGGGCAAAAAACCGCACACAATAAGATCGATACGGTCAATAGACCTTCGCGCGCTGAATAGCTCAGTTTCAAATTGACAATGGCTCCAAGGCCAGTTCATTGAGATGCTGCCGAGGCGATGTTGGCAGCCCACAGTCGGCAGTCCGTTCTCGGCAACAGATTCTGCAACCCTGCCAGCATGCAGAAATCATAAATCATTTTTAGAAACTGAAATTTCGTAGCGAACTGAATCAGTTGGGTCATCCCTTGATCTCCCCAAGTTTCTTGTTTGTACGACGTGTGAGCTGTTTCAACATGTGCCTGGTAAACACTCCGTCGCAGCGAAATTTGATTCCGCCGTTGAGCAAGTCAACAATTACGTTCTCGCCCTCTTGGCTGATCGTTGTTATATGCTTCATCTCGACAACGAGTTCGCGGTCACGAAGATCCGCCTTTGCCTCCTCGCATGCACGCCTCAACTCTACTGCCCAGGGCGCCATGAGTTTCCCTTCCAAAATCAGCCGACGCCGCCTGTCACCATCAATAAGCGAAATTTTGAGCATTGCTTCTTCCTTCACTTGCGCCAACGCAAGGCGCGCACCAAACCTGAGGAGCCGTAACTCGCTGAATCTTCGAGCTAGGACCGTCAGAAAGCAAAAATTTCGAGGTTGAAGAAGTTGAAAGCGTCGAAACTGTCGAAGCTAGAGGTTAAGGAATGGGAAAGAGACGGGCTGCCAATCAAGCATACTGCTTCGCATAGATGCCAAATTTTTTCATTCGAGAAAGGAAAGTGGTTCGGTTCATTCCCAGGCGTGTGGCAGCACCATCCGCGCCACCCACACGCCCCTTGCACGCCGTTAGGGCCCGTACGATCTCATCTCGCTGCCTTCTCTCGTACTCGTCAGCAACGGTGGTTTGGTCGCTTTGCCAATCTGTTCTTTCTTCAATGACCCGCTCGAGTTTACGGTCGTGGGCGCGCGGTAACTCTACCGTATTCGTTTTTCTGAGTTCTCCGAGAGGCGCGTCCAGCGACCTGCCGCGCGTCACAATGACCGCCCGCTCCATAAAGTTCTCCAGCTCACGGATGTTGCCGGGCCACTCCCACGCCATCAGCCCTTTCATGACGGCCGGAGAAATAGCTTCAATCTTCTTCTGCATTTGCATGGCAAACTTCTGCACAAAATAACTTACCAGTTGTGGAATGTCTCCTTTACGTTCCCGCAGAGGCGGTATCCGGATCGGAAATACATGCAGGCGGTAGTACAAATCACTTCGAAATTCGCGGTCTGCAATCATCTTTTCGAGGTCTCGATTAGTTGCCGCTACGAGCCGAATATTCACTCTTCGCGTGTGAATGCTTCCCAGTCGTTCAAATTCACGCTCTTGTATTGCGCGCAACAGCTTCGGCTGAATCTCAACCGGAATATCTCCCACTTCGTCCAGAAACAAAGTGCCTTGATCCGCCAGTTCCATTCGGCCGGTTTTATGAGTAATGGCGCCAGTGAAAGCTCCTTTTTCATGTCCAAACAGTTCGCTCTCAAGCAGACCGGTAGGAATGGCAGCACAGTTCAGCTTCACAAACGTGCGATCCTTGCGCCGGCTGCGGTCGTGGATGGCGCGAGCGATCAACTCTTTGCCTGTGCCTGTTTCTCCCAGCAACAGGACCGTGGAATCACTCGGAGCGACGGTTTCAACCAGTTCCAAGACATGTTTCAACGCTGGGCTGTTTCCGATGATGTTTTCAAAGTTCATCTCGCTGCGGATTTCTTCTTCGAGATAAAGCTTCTCCTGGGCGAGCTTGTCTTTGAGTTCCGAAATCTCGCGGTATGCCAATGCGTTTTCAATGGCGATGGCGATCTGGCCCGACGCCCGGCTGAGGAAGTCGATGTCTCCCGGCGAAAACGGAATCTCCGTCGTGCGTAAAATTGACAGAATCCCGAGGGCCCGGCCGCGATTTACAAGGGGAATATTGCAAAAAGTTTTTATGCCCTCCGCAGCCACTAAGTCGGATGCATCAGACGAGAGCTCGTTAGGTTCCCAGGTGTTTGTGACCACTGGTTTCAAGGTGTCTAGCGCTTTCATAACAGCCGGACTTGGCGTAATGAGCAACTCTTCCTTGACGACCCCCTTTCCATGCGGAAAATCCATGGCCAATACCCTGAATTTCTCCGAAGCGGCATCGGGCAGTACAACTGTTACCGCGTCAGCGTGTATGACCTCGCGTATGTTCGCTGCAATCGCGCGCAATAGGTCCCGAGGTCGAAGATTTGATGTGATTCGATTCGTCAGGTCGAGAAGCAACTGCAGCTGATCATTTTGATGTTGCGCGCGCCTGAGATTCAAACCATCGTCAAGCGCGAACGCCACAACACGCCCAATCAGCTCCAGGAAGCTTATTTCTTCCTCGCTGAATGGATTCACTGTGTCGCGGTTGACTCCGAAAACACCCAATCGACGATGCGGCGTCGTCAAGGGTACACGGACCCCCGACCCGAGGCCTATTTTCTTTGCCCATTTTTTAAATCGTGGGTACCGCTCCTCTGTGTCCCAATCGTCAGTATGTTGTGGGTCCCGGCTGTGCACCGCCTCCCACCATGGCAACTCTTCCATCGGCAAGTCCGGGAGAGGTAGTGGGCCCTTACCCCAAACCAAGTATTCGATTTCCTCGGAGTTCTCCTTCACCACAACGAAGTAAAGGTGGTCGAAGTGCAGAAACTTGGCAATCTCAGACGCGAGAGTTGTAGCCAATTCCTCAGGTTCGCGGCACGCAGCGATCGCCTCGCTGATGCGCACAACGGCCTCATAACGGTGGGAGTCGCACTGAGGCGCAATGATCGGGTCTGTACCCATAGCTTTACATTCCAGAAACCCGCCGCTGGCTGGCCTTTAATTCACCCGAACTATCCAAGTAGATGATGACTCACTTCCTCTACAGGTCGCAATAGTGCATCAAGCGAAGAGATTTTAGAGCATCTCCCGAGCCTTCGCTAATTTCCCGCCCCTTCGCTAAACGATTGGGATAGTACGAGTGAAACGCGTGACCCAGTGATTATGAATGCGCTGGTCGGCCTCTGGAGAACCGGCGTGCCCAGCCCAGTTCTCGAACGTGCTCATCGTCCAGCCTGCGGAGGCGAGCCGTCATGATTCCCTGGCGCCCCAGGTATCCCATTATCCGGATCGGTTGCGAGCGTTCCACAACCGGTAAGCGACCAATATTGTGCCGCAGCATCTTTGCGGCTGCATCGTCCAGCAATTCATCCGGATATGTCACCACGACCTTGCGGGTCCCTGCGTCCAGCACGCCCATCTTGCCCTCGCTATCTTTCTCAAAGGCACGCAAGATATCGCTGCGAGTGATGACGCCTTCGAGATTGCCATTAGCATCCAGGATCAACAGCCCCTCGTGCTTGCTTACAAGAGGATCTCGGCGGGCAATTCTTTCGGCTAGTTCTCCCACGCTCATGTCGCTGGAAATCGTCGGTAATTCACGATCCATCATTTCTCCCACGGATACCTGCTGGAGCACGTCGGTTTCGTAGTCGGTATGAATGTGCATACCGCGACGCGCCAACTTCTCTGTCATGATCGATGACCTCGGCATGAGCAGCATGGCGATGCCATCCGCAATCACGCTGACCAGCATGAGCGGCAGCACCGAGTTGTAGTCGCGCGTGATTTCGAATGCGAAAATTATGAAAGTAAACGTGGCACGAGATGCGGCTCCGAACACTGCCCCCATCGCTACCAGCGCAAAGGCACCCGCAGCTAGTTGCGCACCGGGATATATGCGATCGATCACCATTGCGTAAGCGCCGCCCATTGCTGCACTTGACATGAACATCGGCGCCAGCAAGCCGCCCGATGTGCCCGATCCCAGCGAGACCACCAAAGCTACCGCTTTCGCCACCATGACGACCAAGAGGAGTTTCAGGGCAAGATTTGCGTTCAGAATGTCGCTGATGGTGTCGTATCCAACGCCTAAAACCCGCGGCACAAAATATCCAATAATGCCCAGTCCCAAAGCTCCAATTGCCGGCCACCAAAGTTCGTCGATGGGCAACTTCTCGAACTGGTCTTCGACCCAGTACAGCGCCTTGCTGAATCCCACCGCGGCCAATCCGCAGATTATCCCAAGCAGCAGATAAAACGGGAGCGCCCTTGGGATTCCAAAGTCGACGGGTGCGACAGTGAACATTGGCCCTCCGCCCAGCAGTCGAACATGCACTGCTGTTGCCAGGGTGCTGGCAACGACCAAAGGAATAAACGAACGAGATTTGAATTCAAACAGAAGAAGCTCAATGGCAAGGATCACTCCTGCAATCGGCGTATTGAACGTCGCCGACATTCCCGCCGCTGCGCCGCAAGCGAGAAGCACCTTGCGCTCCGATGCGGTGGTGTGAAGAACCTGCCCCACGAGCGAACCGATCGCCCCGCCAGTTTGAATAATCGGACCTTCGGCGCCAAATGGACCGCCGGTTCCGATCGCGATCGCCGCAGAGATCGGCTTCAGGATCGCAACTCGGGGCTCAATACGGCTGCGGTTGGCCAGCACCGCCTCCATGGCTTCCGGAATTCCATGGCCCTTGATCTTTGGAGAGCCATACTTTGCCATGAACCCAACAATGATCCCTCCGATGATCGGCGTCACAATTACCCAGAGCCCAAGATGGTTGAGCCGGGCACTGGTGAAATCGAACGCGAAGCGGTGATAGAAGAAGATGTTGGTAAACAAACCGATTAGTTTGTACAACAGAAATGCTATGCACCCGGCCACGAGCCCAATGCCAGCGGCTAAGAGCGAAATTAGCAGCATTCGAAACTGCGCGGGAGGAGTAACCACGGACTCGCCTGTTGGCAAAACGGCAAGCCGTCCTCCGTTCATTGCATGCTTGGCGCCTTGACCATGGAGGTCTGCATTGAGTGGTCCCTGGTTGTTGTCATTTTCCACGCTTATTTGTTCCCCTGCTTCTTGCTTCTTACAGGCTTGTTCGCAGCCGAATGGTTTGTTCCTCCGATTACGCGCCGTAGCGCGCTAATCAATGCTGGACCCGCTTTGCGAAGCTCTGCCATGTGATGCAATGAAAGCTCATTCAGAACTTTCTCTCCTTTAATAGTGAGAGAAAGCAAAACTTCGCGCCGGTCCGTGTCTCCGCGCTGGCGGCGCACATACCCACGCGAAGCCAGCCGATTCACCAGTTCAACGGTGCTGTGATGTCGGAGCTGAAGCCGTTTGGCTAACTCCCCAACGCTTGGCCGAAGATGCGGAGGCAGCCCCTTCAACGCCAACATGAGCTGATGCTGACCTGGATTGAGCCCGGCGTCGCGCACCGCCTGCTCGCTGAAATGCGTGAAAAGTCGAATCTGGTGACGCAGTTCAGCCAACGACCGGTAATCGCCAGGTGTGAGTGTGGTTTTCATTTGGATTAAGTACTCGCGAGTTCTAAATACAGATCGGAAATCCGAGCGATATCCTGCGATTCACGAACGCGTAGCGCTTGCACACATCGGCCTGATCTTCCTATTCCTGCCCAACCTTTTCGCTCGTGGCATTATCGACTATCGCGATATGCCGGAATTTATCAATCAACAGTATATCGTGGAACGATATATATTTCAATCCGCACAAATCCCGGTCAACCGATCTTCATCGACAAGGTAGGCAGTAGGAGTGACCCCCAAAGCGAATCAGACAGTAGCGTTACGATGAGGGCAACGAAAAGTCACCCAGATGCTTTCCGAAGTTGAGCATATTTGAGGCGGAAACAACGCTGGCTCTCCAATGTGGCTCGCCGGGAAACCGCCAGCCAAACCTTTTTTTTCCCCGCAGGTTAGCGCCAAGGCCTAAAATAGTTGCGCTTCTATGATCTGCATCGAGAAAACTCATGGACTACTTACTGAAGACCGAGCCGACCGTATATTCTTTTGCCGACCTTGAAGGTGAGAAGGTCACGATCTGGGACGGGGTCACTAATCCTGTGGCGGTGAAACATCTGCGCGAGATGAAACCGGGAGAGCGGCTGGTGATTTACGAAACTGGCGACCACAAGAGCGCGGTGGGAACGGCATCCGTCGTTTCAGTTGACTCGAGCGATCCCAAAACTCCTCAGGTAAAAATTAAAGTTGGGAAGCGGTCAGGTAAGCCGGTGACGCTGGCCGAAGTCAAAGCCAACAAACTGTTCGCGGATTCGCCGCTGGTGCGGCAGGGAAGGCTCAGCGTGGTGCCACTGAGCAAAGAGCAGTACAAGTTTTTGACTGGCGAGTGACGCGAAGTTTCAAAAAGGTGCACCGTTTCATGTTCCGCTGTAGAGCTGAAATGGCGCCCAGTAGAATGGTTTGCGAAAATCGTTGGAGTGTAGCAAGGAAAGTTTCGCCGCACGAAGCGCTGCTTGGGGGCTCCGGCCTTGTTTAAGCTCGGCATAGAGTTGGTCCATCAGCCGCGGCGTTGAAGCATCGCTGACTTCCCACAGCGCGCCAATCACGTTATGTGCGCCGGCGAAGAGAAACGCCCACGAGAGTCCCACTAATCCCTCACCGGTGTAAGCGCGAGCCCCGGCCCCATAGCAGGTTGAAATTGTCACCAACTGCGCATGCAACGGGTGGTGAATGATGTCGCGCGCGTACAGCTTGAAAGAATCTTCTTCCGCAGAAGCCTTCGACAAGATGACGGCAGAGTCCAGCGGGCTCAAACGGCTCGCAGTTCCGTGCGCGACGAAATGTATGTACGCGAATTGCTCTGGAGAACCCGTTAGATAAGCTGGAGCCGTCGCATGGGCTCGCGTGAGAACTTCGCGGCTCGTCGCAGAAAAATGTCTTTCAATATTCTCGATTTCCAGTTCTGCCTTTGGCAATTCTGCGTATTCGGGGTTGGGAGTGATGGCATCGCCTATGAGCAATAGTTTGGTGACGCCGACCTTTGATGAAACGCGCGGATGCGAAGCTGCCAGCAGGCGCAGCGAGTTGGCATCGGCAATGGTTGCGTCTTCGATCCAGTAGTGCAACTTGGGCTCGGGCACTAACAACGTCTCAAAATTCAGGTTGTTCAAGCTGCCGTCCGGAATGATGAAGACTTGCGAATCTTTCGTCAGCAGAGACTGCGCGGGGGCGATGAGCATTCGGTAGAGCGTGATCCCATCAGCGTTGGCAGTTTCAAGGACATCCTGCGGACCGACCAGAGCCTTTCGATAGCGCTGTACGGCCGCGTCGATTTCCGATTTGGAGCGAAGCGGAAACAGACTTGTTTTCTGCGGTGTGATAGCCCAGAGATACGACTGCTTATCGCCCAGCCAATAAAAAAGTATTGCGCCGCCGGCGCGTTTGGCCGCCTGTTGCGCGTTCAGCGGATCTGGGGTGAATGAGCTGGTTTTGGGCAACAATCCCAATCCTTCGGTAAGGGTGCGGGCACGGCTATAGTCGGCAACCTGCAGGGCTTGGCCAGTCTTTCCCCGAGTGATCAGAAAATGAATGTAGTCGTCGTAAATGCGGGAAGCGTTGGTGAGAAATGGCAGCCGGGAATCTTCGTGCTGAAGTTCAGAGCGGGCTGCTTCAAACGTGCTGAGCGCAGCCCGGTATTCCCGCTCGGCCGAGCCTGGCTGATTTTCGTCTTCGTAGAGCCGGGCGAGCGAGCGCTCCGCCTCCCACTTCAGAAACACCGGGCTATCTTCAGACTGGGATACCTCGCGGAAAGAGGTCTCCGCGATAGAAACGTCGTGCTGTTGTGCGGCAACTTGTCCTTGGACCAGCCGGGGATAAACTTCGTCCCGCTTGTTGCCATCGGCTTGCGCCAGGGAGAGCGCTTCGGCTGCGTAGCGTTTCGCCTCGTCCAGTTTGCTGGTCTGCTCAGACAGAAATGCCAGCGCGATGAGCGAATTAATGACGTCTTCTCTACTGTTGATTTGCTTCGCCAGCTTGAGTGATTGCTGGAACGCATGTTCTGCAACTGAGAACCTCCCAGCATCAAGGTCAATGTATGCGGCGTTGGTCAGCCATCCGACATGGCTGGCCACTTGGCCCAGTTTTTCGGCTTGTTTACTGGCTTCGACGAACATCGCCTCAGCCTTCTCCGAATCGCCAAGCTTGTAGTAGGCCCAGCCCATGTTTCCGAGCGCTTTTTGTGTGACGTTCCCAAAGTTCCGGGGTAAGGCAATTTGACGAGCGGAGTCAGCCGCGTCGAGCGCCTCATCGAAGTGTTCTTGCGCGACTGCGGACCAACTCAAGTCCAGCAACGCGTTGGCCTCCCATGAGGGGTCACCGCTGGCACGAGCCGAAACAAGAACACGTTCGAAAAGGCCCTGCGCTTGTGCGTAGTGTCCGCGCTCCATTTGGAGGGCGCCCTCGGCATTGAGTACATCCGGGCAATCAGGATTATCAGAGGCGGCGCAGATCCGTTCCGCCTCCGCTAGATTCTGCTCAGCTTCAGGAAACTTGTGCAAAGAAATACAGGCTAGACCCTGCCACATTAGTTTTTGGACAACCAGTTCGCCGGAGGGGGGCGGGATGGAATCGGAAGTGAGGAGGCTCAGCGCTTCCTCGTTCATGCCGCGCAAATGCAGTGCTCTCGCCTTGAGAATGGTGAATTTCCACGCCCACTCAGAACCCATCGCGTGGAAATCTTTGTAACCTTTCTCCGCTTCCAAAGCCGCGGCGACGGTGTCTCCTTTGCGAAGGGTCTGCTTCGCGTGATCATAGGCGGCCTGAGGGTCGCGTCGCTTACAAGCGAAGAGGCAGGCAAGGGCGAAAGCTAGCAGGACCGCTCTCGATACGCGGCGTTCAAAACAAAATCCCCCACCGGCGCGCAAGCATGCGTGTCGGATTTTGCGCAGGGGAAACATCAGGGGTCCGCCTGCCGACAGATTCTAATTCAAAAGCGGAGATGCGTCGTTCAAGAAGTAGAACCGCAACAATACCGATTTCGCATATTGGTACACGCGTGCCAGGCTCATGGTCCGCTCTAGTGTCCGCCGCCGCTGCCTTGGCCGTTTGATTCGCCGGTCACGACGTTGCCGTTGCCTTGCGCCAGGCAGCCTAGCTCCATTCGAATCATGGTCAGGTGGAAGGCGTACTTTTCGGGGCCCGGTCCGCCGTTTTTCTCGCGCTTCATGGTCAGTTCAGCGAGGAATATCTTGCCAAAATGGGGTACGTCGATTACGTGTCCAAATTCGATTCCGGGAGCGCCAGTCACGCGGTTGACCAACGAGCATTTCACTTCTCCCCGCCTGAGTGCCGCGTCGGGGTCCCATTGGTATTGCTTACTGGCCCAATCGGGGAGATTCCTTGCGTGGTTGATGTTGTCATATTGAGCGGAAATCCGGCTAAGAACAGCTTCATCGTCAAAGTAGGATTTCTCGTTGGCGGGTTTCGGGCCAAGAATGTCCACGTGCCGCTCGAGGTCGACTTTGTGGCCGCCAATCCTCAGATTGTCGAAGCGCGTCCCCAAAAATGTCACGGATGGCACCGCGTCAGTTTGTCCGTTGTCAGGGTCATAGATCGGATGTTCCGTGGAAATCTGGGCGACCACGCGATCGGCTGTGATCACGTCGAGGACGTTGATGTCCTCGACAACCGAGGTCGAGAGCGTGGTAAAGCCGTGCCCCGGTTTCGGGCTCTTGTGTCCGGCGACCTGAGTGTAGCCGGAGCGGTAGGAAATCAATCCGTCCAAGCGGAAAGGATCAGCCTGTTTAAATTGGTAGTGTCCGTCCTTGGGCAACTTAACGTACGCGCGCGGCGCAATCCGTTCATGCAGGGGTTCTTCGAAGTCAGCGCTTAGAAGATCAGCTGTGGCGTAATAGGTGTGCGAGGGCTCTATTTTCGAAAGCAGTGATTTCACTAGTGTAGCCATTTGGTTTCCTCCGCTCGATTAAGCTACTTCTGAATTTGTACTTCAATCGAATAATGGCCGAGGTCTGAACTCTCGCTATTGGCCGTATTGCCGCGTACTGCAAGCTTATAAATGCCTTGCTCCTGATTGGCACCCGGAATATAGATCGACCGCGCCTCGTCGGATGACGCCGCAGGAACGGTGCGCGACCATTCTAGTCTTCCTGACGGGCTCGACAAGTTAAAAGTGTATGCAGTGTAGTGGTTATCAGGGGGGATGTTTACCAGCAGATGAAAGCCTTCTCCAGGGCGGGGCGAGATCTGGACTGTATTGGCTCCGCGTGTGCTTACGTTAATTGAAGCCCAGGGCAGAATCTGCGGGCTGCTGGCTAATTGTTTTAGCTGGGGATAAGTCACCAGGTTCTGATACGCAACCACGATTAGCAGGGCAGCCAGAACAGGCACGATCAATGCAGGCCGGAACCACCCGAAACGGCTCGCGGCTGGGCGAACCGGTACTGTCGCCCTGGATACGACAACGGGTTTCGACAACACGACCTTACTGTGTTCCACCAAAGCGGCGCCCGCGCGCACGTCGAGAGCGCACTCCTGGCACTCAAAGAAATGTTCCTCGAATTGTTCGCGCATGTCCGGCGTAAGTTCTCCGAGCAAGTACTTTTCCGCAGCCATTAAGCGGATTGACTCGCTATGGTCCATCTCCACAAATCCCCCTCGTATGGATAGTGCAACAACTACGCAGATCGTTTCACCATCAACCCGCCGCGGTCGCAGACGGCAAGTGCTTCAAATACACGGCTTTAAATGACTGCTTGGCGCGATGCAGCAGAACTCGAAGATAGTCCCGGTCTACGCCAAAGTCCCGGCATACGGCGTCTTTATCGCGTTCTTCGAGAAATATCTCCCGCAGCAGCCGTCGGTCACGCTCTGACAGTTCATCGAGAACCTGGCGGACTTTTTGCTCCATTTCTTTATGCGAGAGAATGGCGACCACATCCAGCGATGGATCCGGCACGTTTGCGCCTTGCTCCTCTTCGACTGGATTCTCCCGGCTCGCTGACCGATAGTGCTCGAGCAATACGTTATTGCAAACAGAATTCACAAAGGCTCCTAACCGTTCCGGTTGTCTTATCCCCTGACTTCGCAAAGTAGTGAAGACTCGGGCGAAAGTTTCCTGGCGCAAGTCTTCCACCGTCTGAGGAGATTTGACCCGGGAACGCAACTTCAATTGGATCAGTTCACTGAAATAGGCGACGAAATGGCTCTCTGTCCGGAAGTCGCCGGAACAGAGCCGCTCCAGGTAAGATTCATTGAATTCGTGGAATTGCAAGACCCGGCCTCAAGGTGCCCCAAGTGGCAGCTATTCTACACCCGCTTCAGTGGAGATCAAGGATGCGAACCATCGATATTGAGTCACTTTGTCTGTCAGTTTGAATGACAACATTCGGAACCCCGCGCTTTTACCAAGCGGGATACGTCACCAAACCCCGATCATTTTCGAATGAAACGAGGTCCGCTACAAATGCACTATTGCGATAACAAGAGATCAGCGCACCAAAACCTGAGCGACGAAGAATCGTGATTATGACGCCAGCACTTCAAGATAGAGATCTTCAGAGGCAACTATTAACGAAAGAGGGAACTGTTTCATCTGGCGTGGTGCAGGCCATGTTGATGCATGCCTTGCAGCTGCGGCGGAGTTGTCGAGAAGTGTTTCTGCTGTGCGATGTGCAGAAGCACACTTTGATGGAGGCGGCTTTGATCTTAGGCATCAGCCATGTGACAGCCAAAAGAAGGCTGTTCTCGGCTCGCCAGCGAATGCATGAAGCCATTGAGCATTTGTGGGGAGATCACAAGGAAGGACGAATAGTCGATGCTGGTGCGGAAGGGGGGATTTGAACCCCCACGCCTTTCGGCGCCACCCCCTCAAGATGGTGTGTCTGCCAGTTCCACCACTTCCGCGCTGTGAAGCGACTATGGGGCGATGTCGATGCTTGAGGAATACTGCATCGAGACGTTAATGGTATCGCGTCCGGTCATGTCCTGCAACGTAGTGCGTTGATTTGAGCTGGCGAGCTCATTCCACCAACCCTCGAATCGCCACCGCGCGGGTTCCGCTGGCTTCGAGCAATTTGCCTTCGACCACGATTCCAGGAACGCCTATACGATCGAGAACATTTTCCGGTAACCGGACGCCGTTCTTTTCGCTGAGTGCGAGATAGACTTTTCCGTCCTGATCGGCAATGAAAACCAGCGGGCTTCCCGCCGCGGCGCAAAGCTTCGCGCAGAATGCGTGATCATACGCATGCACGCGGCTACCGAGATAACAGTTCGCGTCGGTGATCTCGCCTCGAACCCGCACAGTTTCTCCGGGTTCGACTTGCCCAACGAGTAAATCGATATTTCCCTGCTTGGCTAATGTCTTTGCTTTTGCGAGGTCGGAAACCAGCGCCTGCACCTCGGCGTATGGCATCTTATTCAGTCCGTTCCGATCGCCGAACTGGAAAGCGCACAGTCCAAGAATCAACATCGCGCTGAGGGCGACGACCGATTTCTTACCTCGATGATCGATTCGTGTTGTGACTTGGCTCATTGTTCGCGCCGTTTCCCGCGTAGCTCACGCGCCAGATGGAATTAGAGCCGTCATCAGTTACCAACAGCGATCCATCCTGAGCCACCGTAATACCGACAGGCCTTCCCCAGACACGCCCATTGTCGATTACGAAGCCGGTGAGAAAATCTTCGTAATCGCCGCTGGCGCGGGTCGTTTGGTGGAGAGGAACGCGGATAACTTCGTAGCCAGCGCGCACCGACCGGTTCCACGAACCGTGCTGGGAAGCAAAAATATCTCCCTGATATTCTGCCGGGAACTGTGCGCCTTCATAGAACGCCATTTGCAGCGAGGCGTTGTGAGGCTGCAACAGCACGTCAGGCACTATCACTTTATTTTTCAGTTCCGGATGCTTGCCCTCATGCCGCGGATCCTGATGGCCGCCGATATACCACCAGGGCCAGCCGTAAAAGCCACCTTCCTCGACTTGAGTAATGTAGTCGGGCACCAGGTTGTCGCCTAATCCGTCGCGTTCGTTCACCGAGCACCATAATGCACCTGTTTTAGGTTGAATCTCCAAACCGCCTCCGGCGTTTCGAATTCCAGAGGCATAGATCCGCATACCGGAGCCATCAGGATTAAATTCCAGAATGTCGGCTCGATCCTTTTCATCCGGAGTGATGTCGGGATCGTCCACATTAGACGCCGATCCGACCGCGACGAACATCTTTTTGCCATCGAGGGTGAAACGCACATCGCGAGTCCAGTGCCCGGTGCCATGAGGGAGGTCCACAATGTGCTGCGCCGGGCCGCTGGCCTTCAAGTCTCCGCTCTTGTAGGGAAAACGGACGACTGCATCGGTGTCTCCAATATAAATCCACTCTGGGTCGTTCCCCGGAGGATAGAAAGCGATGCCGTAGGGTTCATCCAGTCCCGTGGCGAAAACATCAGCTTGGTTAGGTTTCCCATTGCTGGCGACGCCACGGAAGACCCGGATTTTCCCGCTGCTGCTTTCTGCCAGGAAAACGTCTCCATTTGGGGCGGTCCGAATCAACCTGGGATTATCCAATCCCGTGGCATATTGCTGGACGGTGAATCCGCTCGGAGCCTTGGGCCATGCATTGCGCGGCCGGCCGACCACTTTAGGTCCATTGCTGGCGGTTTCGGTGGCGTAGGGGGCTGGAAAATCTTGGACTGTGATCTTGCGGCTCTTCCCGGGTTCTTCGAAACGGAAGTCTGTGAAGGGAGGCTTCGGCGGAGGCGCATTAGTCTTAATAGGTTTTACATTAGCGCTCGAAGACTCGGTTGTTTGGGAGTCTGGCGAATTCTGAAGCGATTTCAGGTAGCTGACGATCTGCCAGCGCTTTTGTTCCGACAGCTGAGCCCATGACGGCATTCCGTTATTGACTGATCCGGTAGTGATAAACCAAAAGACCTCGCCGTCGGGCGCCGTTTGCGTTGGTCCTTTCCTCAACGCCGGAACGTTGCCACTTCCGATTCCGTTGTTCCCATGACAAGAGCCGCAGTTCATGCTGTAGAGTTTCGCTCCGGC